>Ga0209345_10004936_pt1 | contig 12613 bp, 11 predicted proteins | sample Cruoilmetagenom7_FD_187294 | JGI IMG/M metagenome (GOLD analysis project Ga0209345, IMG submission 187294) | Oil polluted marine microbial communities from Coal Oil Point, Santa Barbara, California, USA - Sample 7 (SPAdes) (version 2) | ecosystem: Environmental > Aquatic > Marine > Oil seeps ...
AGTTTTGGGAATATTCGCTAAATGGTCTGGATACCTGAGTGTTAACGAGATGACCTTTGAAGAATTCTCATCCAGGGTTTCAACGCTCTTGGAGCAGAGGGTTTCCATTGTTGCTTTTCCTGAAGGCACCAGGTCCGGCGGTAAAAATATGGGCCAGTTTCACGGGGCCATGTTTCGCATAGCGCTTCAAACCAGGCGCCCTCTGGTTCCTGTTTGCATTACAGGGAACGAAAAGATACCCTTAAAGGGTTCGCTCTTAATCAGGCCGGGCAGAATCAGAATTCGTAAGCTCAAAGCTTTAACGTGGGATGATTACAAAGACTTAACACCTTTTAAATTCAAAAATCTCGTTCGGAATATTCTTGCCGAAGAGATGATCAGCGTAGAGACATAATGATTGATGAATTGTTTGGATATCATGATATAGGATTCTCTTCACTTGGAGTTATAAAAAAACTGCAGGAAAAGATTCTGCGGCGGCATCTTGTTTACTGTAAAAAACATTCCCCACATTACAGAAAACAATTTAAAGGGTTTGTTTTTGACAATTTTTCCTTAAATAGGGTACATGAGCTTCCGTTTACGGAAAAAGCGGATATCAGCCGGTGCAATGAAGATTTTCTGGCTGTTGGCGGTGATAAAATAGTTGATATGGTTATGACCTCCGGAACAACAGGTCTTCCTTTGAAAATGATGTACACTGGTGAGGATCTTGACCGGCTGGCGTATAATGAAAAAAAATCTTTGGCCGGATGCGGAATAACTGATAAGGATAAAGTACTTTTAACCTGCACTCTGGATAGATGTTTTATTGCGGGACTCGCTTATTTCCTGGGGGTACGAAGCATCGGCTCCGCAGCAGTAAGAAACGGCCAGAACAGCCTGGAGAGTCACTCTGAAATTATCAAGCTGATGCGGCCGACCATTATTGTAGGGGTTCCGTCCTTTTTGATAAAATTAGGTCTCTATATTGCGGATGCAGGAACTGATCCTCGAAAAATCGGGATTACCAGCCTTGTCTGCATAGGTGAACCTGTTCGGAATATGGATATGAAGCTATTAAAAACAGGAAAAGACTTAACAAATATCTGGAATGCAAATCTCTTTTCCTCTTATGCTTCTACTGAAACAATCACTACCTTTTGTGAATGTGAGCAACAAGAGGGAGGACACCTGCATCCTGACCTGGCGATTGCGGAGATAGTCGATGAACATGGCAATCCGCTTCCATCCGGCAGAACCGGTGAGGTTGTTATCACGCCACTCTCGATTGAGGGAATGCCGCTGGTTCGTTATAAAACAGGTGACATCAGTTTCTTGATAGATGAACCGTGCCAATGTGGCAGATTTACGCCCCGACTGGGTCCGATTCTCGGCCGAAAAAAACAGATGATTAAATTAAAAGGAACTACATTTTATCCTCAATCGGTATATTCGGTTTTAGACGAAATAGAAGAGATCTCGGATTATTATATGATAGTTACCGCAAAAGATATACTTTCGGACGAGCTAACAATTCATGCTGTTGTAAATGATAAAAATTGTACCACGCAAATAATAGAAAAAAAACTCAGAGCCAGGTTGCGTGTAAAACCGGTTGTGATTATTACAGATGAAAAAACCGCCAAAACGCATATTAAACGGGCTGGATCAAGAAAACACATCCGTTTTATTGACAGGAGATAAGAATATTCAATGAGTTGTTCCAGCCAGATTCATAATTTTGAATTCAAAATGGAGGATATTGAAAAAGCTGTTAAAAGCGGCCGCCTCCTCTCCATGGAAATAGAAGTGACTCTTAAATGCAATTTTCGATGTCCTTATTGTTATGTGCCGAATAAGGAGGCCCCTGAAAACGAATTGTCACTGGATGAGATCAAGGACGTCATTCTGCAGGCCAGGGATCTGGGTGTCGAAAAAATTATTCTGCTGGGCGGAGAGCCCGCGATTCATCCGAATATTCTGACAATTATCCGCTTTATCAGGAATCATGCTCTGGAGGTTGAGATCTTTACCAACGGGTCTATGGTTACTGAAGATTTTGCGGAAGAATTATACAAAAACCGGGTCAGGGTTGTGTTAAAGATGAATACCTTTGATGAAAAGCTTCAGGATGTGCTTACCGGCCAAAAGGGTTCATTCAAGGTTATTCAAAAAGCTTTCAGCAATCTCAGACAGGCCGGATATCCATCAAAACAGGCCTTCCTGGCTGTCAGCACAATCATTTGCAGGCAGAATCTCGATGAAATCCCGAAAATCTGGCGCTGGCTGCGGGACCGTAATATTGCCCCCTACTTTGAGATCATAACACCCCAGGAAAATGCCCTGACAAATGAGTGGCTGAATGTCCGCCCTGAAAAAATAAAAGATGTATTTTACCTTATTTCGGAAATAGACCGGAAAGAGTATGGATATATCTGGGACCCGCAACCGCCCCTGATGGGGAACAGATGTATGCGGCATCAATTTTCCTGCCTTGTTACATCCAGGGGCGATGTTATGCCCTGTGTAGGGATTAACATTCCGGTAGGCAGCATCAGAAAAAAAAGACTGGCCGATATCATCAAAGATAGTGAAGTACTGAAAAATCTGAAAAATTATAAACAAACAATCAAGGGCCCGTGCGGTGTATGCGAAAAGGCCGACACATGCTACGGCTGTCGGGGAGCTGCCTTTCAAATGACCGGGGATTACCTTGCGTCTGACCCTCTCTGCTGGAAAAATATAGATAAGACAGATAAAATTGTAAGTCTGCCATGCCCGGTTAATGGTCTTATTCCGCAAAAACCGCCCATGCGGGTGGTCGATAATATCCTAACGATTGGAGAACGTACTGCCGAGGTTTCCGTAACCATCGTAGAGGATATGCCCTTTATCGGCCCGGACGGGGTTGTCGATGAAACTGTTTATCTGGAGATGATGGCCCAGGCCATCGCAGCGTTTAACGGTTTCATAAACGCCGGCAGGACTTCTTGTTCCCATGAAGGTCTTCTGCTCGGGGCCAAAAAACTGACGATCTCCGGGCAATCAAAAGTTGGAGACAGGCTGAATATTTCAGTATTCAAACAGGCGCGCTACGGTGATTTCGGCATTATAAAAGGTATTATTACCCGGGAAGATGAAGTGGTTGCCGACGGGGAAATAAAAATTTGGCATAAAAGCTAAGGGCTCGTACAAAAATAACTTAAGCAGAAATATCGCAGGATTTTGGCCCATATGCAAGGCGCATTAAAGGTTGCATACTATACGTATTCTGCCTTTGATGCAACGAAGTAGATGGGTCAAAAGACAAGCTATTTCGTTCAACTTATAAAATTTCCGTTCCTAAATATACATGGTTTTGTTAATGAAAAAAAGAACATACCTTCTTATCATATTCTATCTTATAGTTTTGGCCGCTCCCGGCACTTGTTTTGCTCAAGAGACCGAAAATGCCTGTGATGAAACCGCCGAGGTGCTGACAAGGCTTGAGCATAATATGTCTGAGATCAAAAGTATCTCATCCGGCTTTGTCCAGGAAAAGGATCTGGCCCTGTTTAAAAACAGGCTTGTCATTAAAGGATTTGTTTACTTAAAAAAACCGGATCTGCTCGCCTGGTATGTTACTGAACCGCTAAGATACAAGGTGGTCATTAAAGGAGATACTATTGCTCAGTGGGATGAAGAAACAGACAAAACCCAAAAAATTTCTATTAAAAAAAATCCTGCTTTGCAGGCAGTCTTTGAACAGATGAATAAATGGTTTTCAGGCGCATACAGTTCCATGACCAGTGAATACCGGATCATGCTTCTCAGCCGAGCGCCGGTATCGTTCCGCTTTATTCCCAAAGAGGGGACTTATGCCCATAACGCCATCAGCAGCGTCACAGTAGTCTTCCGGGATGATGAACGTTATATTCAAAAAATTGAAATTAAAGAAAAAACAGGGGATTTTACTAATATCAGATTTATCAATACCCTATTAAATGGAATTATCGCCGATACCGCGTGGGAGCTTAAACCGAGTGTTCAGTGAGCTATTTTGTGGTCTTTTTGACTCAGTTGCGACCCATAAAAGGCTGACGGCAATAATTGCTCTTCTGCTGACCATAGCATCAGGGTTAGGCCTTTTTTATATCCGCTTTGACAATAACGTGGAACTGATGCTGCCCGCGAATGACGAGATTTACCAGAGTATGCGCTTTCTGCGGGAATCGGATATCTCCGATAAGGTCATCATCTCTTTTCAGCTAAAGTCATCACAATTTACAACGGTTGATCTTATTGCAGCAGTCGACACATTGTGCGCTTCATTAAACATGCCTCTTATAAAAGATGTTGTAACTGGTATTGCAGAGTACAATATAATAAACGACATGCTTGTTTTTTTAAAGTATGTCCCGCAGCTTACAAATCAACAAGCCCTCAACAAAATTGACCGGCAAATTTCCCCGCAGGGTGTAAAAACGGCACTTTTTAACAACTACCGCAGCCTTATAGGCCCTACCGGATCTTTTATGTCTGAATTTATCAGATCTGACCCTCTCGGTATAAACTACAAATACCTGCATGCGCTGGAAAAGCTGACAAATTCATTCGGTTATGAGATAAACATCAAAAACGGGCATTTTATCAGTTCCGACGGCATCCATGCCATGGTTATTTTAACAACATCGATTTCACTAACCGATGGTTTCGGGGCGAAAAAACTCATTCATTATATCAATACACGTCTGGCTGATCTGCCTGATTATGTTACTGCCGATATAATTGCTGGACATCTGCATACCATCAGCAATGAGACTGTAATTAAAAAAGACATCTTCTTTACCCTGTCGATCTCCACCATTGTATTTTTTTTATTATTTTTGTTTTTTTTCAAAGACATAAAAGCTGTTCTCCTTTTTGTTATTCCACTGGTGTCCGTTCTCGCGGCGATCAATATTTCCTGCCTGATCCTGGATAAGCTTTCATACTTTATTATTGGAATGGGCGGTGTGGTTGCCGGTATTGCCGTTGATTACGGAATCCACGTTTATATGGCGGTTCGGACGGGAGACGGTCGGCCTGATTCGGTAAAAAAGGTCTTTAAACCTGTAATAACAGGTGCTCTTACCACCATGGGTGTTTTTGCAGCTTTCTTTTTTTCTGATGTTGCAGGGTACAGGCAATTCGCCCTGTTTTCGATTATAAGCATCCTGATATGTCTTTTATATGCTCTTTTCCTGTTACCACACGTCCTTGAAAAAAAATCCTGCAAGCCCCAAAAAACAAGTTTAAACAAAAAGCAATTTTTAAAAAAACCGGTTGCAGACCAGCTAATTGTATGCTTTTGGGCCGGATTTATGATATTTTTATTGGTTTCATGTCGGTGGTTAATCTTTTCCAATGACATAAAGCAATTCGACGGAAGCGCGGCGGAAGTGCTTCAGGCTGAACGGGATTTTCATCAGGTCTGGGGGGGTGCGCAGCAGCCGGCTGTTTTGGTTGTTTCCGGCCAAACCATTGAAGCCGCTCTTGAAAAAAACGAACGTATTTATAAAATCGCCACGGAAAAAATCGGACAAAATAATTTCACCAGTTTTTCCTCCATCTGGCAATCTGTCAAAGCAAGGCAAGAGAACCTTTTGCGCTGGAACAGATTCTGGAAGGAAAACCGTGCCTCAAAACTCAAAAAACTGATTGCCCAATATGGTAAACCGTATAATTTCCGGGAAGATGCCTTTGCTCATTTTTTTGAGAACCTTCAGGCAGGTACGATTATAAAAAACATCCCGGATCGACCGGAATTTTTTTCCGTTTTAAAAGATAGATTTGTTAAAAACAAAAAAGATGGGTTTGAAATTCTCTCTTTTTTTCCGGATCAGGAAAAATATGTGAAACTCCTTTCAGAAGTGTGTAATGAATTCCCGGAAACCTTTATTGTCTCCCGCAATCAGTTTGCAAATATTATTTCCCGGTCGATTGCCTCGGAAATTATTTACCTCGCAATTATTGCCGGCGTTATGATACCCCTGCTGGCAATTCTCCTCTTAAGGAACATTAAACTTGCCCTGCTATCTCTGATACCGGTATTAAGCAGCATTGTGACAATCTGCGGAGCACTGCCGTTAATGGGCCTGTCGATGAATGCGCCGTCTGTAATTGCTGGCATGGTTGTGGTGGGTCTCTCAATTGATTACGGTATTTTTATGGTCTATACCTGTTATCATAAATTAAAAACCGGCACCTATACCGCAGTTACGCTTTCAGCGGCAACCACTCTGATCGGTGCAGGAGTGCTTGTATTTGCAAAACATCCAATGCTCTTTTCCATCGGTGTTACGATGGTTACCGGTATCCTGGCCGGATTTACTACCTCTATTCTTGTAATCCCGGCGATGTTCAGCCTGTGGAGAACAAAAAAGGAGCCTTCATTCTCATGCTCAGGTTGATATTGATTGCAGGCTTAACGCTGCTATTGAGCGGATGCGCAAATAAAATACCATTTAAAAAAGCAGTCCTTGTTTCTGTGGAAGCTGTTGATCCGGAATCAGTTCGAGACACCTTTGAGGCATCGCTTCCGCAAAGTTTTAAATTGATCAGTTCCACAGTTTTTAAATATAAAATGCATTCGTTTGCGGCCATCGGTGTGACCGGGATTGATACCCTGAAAAAAGAATTCAGCCTGGCCTGTATTAACCCGATGGGTGTCAAACTCTTTGAACTGGAAGGCGACAAACAGACAGTTAACTGCCGTTTTACAATGGAAGAATTTGCCAAAAAAGGTGATTTTGCCAAAATTGTGGCACATGATATCAGGAGCATATATTTCGATCAGATCCCGGATAAAAAGGCTGAAGTTGTTAAAAAAAATAAAAAAATTATTTTTTTTCAACCTGTCAACGGCGGGACAATGGAATATCTGTTTGGGGGCACCGGGAACCTGTTAATAGAGAAAAGATTTATAAAAAAGGGGCGTAAAATCTGGTCTGTTTTTTTCTTTGAATATATCACAAAAAAGGGTAAACTGCATCCCGCAGGAATTATTTTAAAACATTATATTTATCAATATAAATTGGTTATACGTTTAAAGGAAGTGCTTTAATAAATATGTATAAACAAGTATCTGGATGCATGTCGAATTTTAAAGTATCCGTGGATGATAAAATTTGCGCAAAGTTTATTTTCCCGGCCGATTTTATCGGATTTCAGGGGCACTTCCCGAATAAACCGATTCTGCCGGGAATTTGTAAAATCCTGGCTGTAAAAGTTATGCTGCAAAGATATTATAGCCGAAAAATATATATCAGCCAGATCGTGACGGCCAAATTTTTTGCTCCGGTTGCATGCAGGGATGAGCTTTTAATTGAATGCCAAAAAAATGATAGGAATGCTGACGGCATTTGTACTGTCAATGCACTGGTAACCTGCAGAGGAGAAAAAATTTCCAAGATTAAACTTAGGATCACAAATTAAATAACTTGAACAATATTATTTGTCTTTTGGCCCACCTGCTGTGTTGCATTAAAGGCCGAATACTTCGAGTATTCAACCTTTAATGCGCCTTGCAGATGAACCAAAATCCTTCATAATCTTTGTCCAATTTATTCAATCTTCGATCCTTACAATAAAAACCGGAGATAATTTTGCAACGTCGTAAAAAAAACGGATATTTTAAACCAGTCCAGGGAGCGCCAAAGCCACTTAGCATACAAGTTAAAAAACGGGTTCAGTTCAGTGAGGTCGATGCTCTGGGCATTGTCTGGCACGGCAGGTACCCGGTCTATTTTGAAGAAGCCTCGGCAGCCTTAGGCCGCTCCTGCGGACTATCGTATAAGGATTATTTTGAAGCCAATATAGGGGCACCCATAGTTCAGTTTCATGTTGATTATCACCAATCGCTCAGGCTGGAAGATGAAGTTGTTGTCAAGGCATCTCTGATCTGGTGTGAAGGGGCAAAGCTCAATACGGAATTTATGATTATGAAAAAAGACGGAATGGTTACAACAACAGGTTATTCGGTTCAGATGTTTATCCGTAGTAACACCAATGAATTTTGTCTATATCCCCCGGAACTTCTGGAAAGGTGCAAGTGCCGGTGGTTATCGGGAGAATTAAAATGCCTTCAGTAAAATCCGTAGTGGTGGCCTGCGACATGGTCACCCCTTACGGACAGGGAGTGAATCTTTGCTGGAAACATTTAATTGCCGGTGACAGTGCCATTGGTGAAATAACGCGTTTTGATACCCGGCATTTTAAAACAAATAAGGCCGGTATCATACCCGGTCTTTCCTGTGGTGCAGGTGAATCTTTTGTTATGAAAATGCTTGCGCCGATGTCCAAAGGTAAAAGAGCGCTTATTCCTGAAGACTCATTTCCGATTCTGGCCACAACAACCGGCGAGATAAATTATCTGGAAGGTCATATAATCACCGGCAAAGGTGAATACAAGCAAAGCGATCCTGGGTTCCTGCTTGAAAAAATTGTCAAACTAACAGGTGTCAAATATCCCGGCTTGCTTGTTTCCGCGGCATGCACATCATCAAATACAGCCGTTTCACACGGTGCGGCCTTAATTGATTCGGGAAGATACGATTCGGTTCTGGTGATTGCTTGTGACAGCGTCAGTGAATTTGTTTTTTCAGGATTTTCAGCCATCATGGCCCTGGACGAAAATGCGGCCCGGCCTTTTGATAAAAATCGAAAGGGGCTTACCCTGGGTGAGGCTGCGGGCTATATTCTAATGATGAGTCAGGAAAGAGCTTTAAGGGAAAAAAGGCCTGTTCTCGGAAAAATTGCCGGATGGGGCCTGACCAGTGATGCAAATCATATGACCGGGCCGGATAAAGACGGCGGTGGGCTTGCCGCAGCTATTAATAAAGCCCTGCAATCCGCATCCGTCACCATCGATGACATTGGTGTTATCTCTGCTCACGGAACAGGCACTATTTATAATGATGCCATGGAGATAAAAGCTTTTAAAAAAGTTTTCAACAAACAATTCGTACCGGCATATTCGATAAAAGGTGGTGTAGGGCATACCATGGGAGCAGCCGGTTTAGTGGAAATAATTATTGCATTGAAATCTTTGCAGGAGATGACTGTGCCTCCTACTGTTAACCTGCTCGATGTAGATCCTCAAGCAGAGGGATGGGTTTTTCAGGAACCGGCAAAATTTAAAAAAGCAGTTACAATTTCCACCAATTCAGGCTTTGGTGGAATCAACAGCGCGATTGTGTTATGCTGACGCTTCAGAGTGAAAAAATGATCAAAATAACCGGTATAGGCTGGATCACGGAAAAAAGATACGGGCGGATTATACAACAGTCTGCACGGGATTATTCCGACCTTAAATCATTGGCATCTGATTTTGTCGGCCAGGCATTATTTGCATATCCTGTCAAAAATTTCGGACGCTTTGACAAAATTTCTAAAATGGTTTGTGCTGCTGCGGCCCTGACTTTTAATGATGCTGGGGTCAGATATTTTAAATCTGAAAAAAAAGAGACAGGTATTATCGGAACAGGCACGGCCGGCTGTCTTCAGTCAAATCTTGCTTATTTCAAAGATTATGTTGACAACGGCCGCAGCCTTGGCCGGGGCAATCTGTTTATCTATACCCTTCCCTCAACACCGCTGGCGGAAGTTGCGATTCATTTTGGATGTCGGGGACCGCTTTTGTATATAAAATCAGGGCAGAGCAGGATGCTGTCGCTGATCGAATACGCCGGTGATATGATTTCCCGGAATGAAGCTTCATCAATGCTGGCTATATCAGCGGATGAGCATAGGGTGATTTGCATTCTACTGGAAACGGACGATCAGGTTCATCAGAAAAAAGGATTCAGGATAGAAGAGCAATCCCTGACAGCGATGATCGCTTCTCTCGAAAAAGGAATATCGTGAAACTTAAGCTAATATACCCCAAATGGCCGAAATTAAAAAATCAGCCCGCATTTAATCTTCCTCCTCACGGGCCAGTTGTTTTTGCCGCAGCTCTGAGTAATGATATTGAAATATCCTTTTGTGACGAAAATGTGGAAGAACTGAAATTTGATAATGACGCTGATTTAATCGCCCTGTCGGTAATGCTCACCTGCCAGATTCCACGCGCCTGGGAAATTGCCGATCAATACCGGAGTATGGGGAAAAAGGTTATATTCGGCGGAATCGCAACCATGCTGCATGTTCAGGAAACCATGGGCCATGCAGATGCGGTTTTTATCGGCGAGGCCGAGGGGCATTTTAGCCAGGTTGTCGATGACTTCCGCAAAGGCCGGCTTCAAAAGATATATGATTTTAAATTCGATTTTCCGGATACCGCCCTGATAGGAACTGCGAGGCGCAGTATTCTGAAGCGTGATCTATATAATTTCCGGGGCGTTCAGATGGTCGATCTGGTACATGCCTCCCGGGGCTGCCGCTTTAACTGCTTTCCATGCTGCACTCCTTTTCTCGGAGGACGAAAATTCAGGCCGCGGCCCATGGAAAAAGTTGTCGAAGAATTCGCCGGCATAGATAATAACCGTCTCTTTATAGTGGATAATTCCCTGGCGCAGGACGATGGGTGGGAAAAGGAACTCTTTAAAGCCATTGCTCCCTTGAAAAAAAAATGGATATCGCATCCCATAAAAGATGATGACGAGATCCTCGATCTGGCAGCAGAGGCGGGCTGCTGGTATATGTATCAGGCCATAGTAGACACATCGGATCATATCCGTAATAAAATTAAGCGGATCAAGGAGCGCGGCATAGGAGTTGAAGGCACTGTCCTGCTGGGGCTGGACGATCATGACGAGGATTACATTAAACGCCTCGTCGATTTCCTGCTTGAAATTGACCTTGATCTGGCGGAGTTTACAATTTTGACCCCTTTTCCGCATACAAGAATCAGAACCCAACTGGAAAAAGAAAACAGAATTATCCATAATGACTGGTCCCGCTATACGGCCGGCGAGGTTGTTTTTAAACCTGAAAAAATGTCGGTGGAGACTTTGCAAAGGATGTACCAATATGCCTGGGATTCTTTTTACACTGATTGCTGCAAAGAAATAAAGATGGCCAAACTTTACCTCCAGGTTATAGAAAAGGAAAAAAAGGACGGGACATATAAAAAAATTCCTTTAAGAGCAGAGCGCTCCTGGAATAAACGCTCATGAAAGTTTTGCTCATTTCTTCCAATATTGCCGGCACACCTTATCCTGTATATCCGCTGGGGTTGAGCATGGTTTCCCATGCCCTGCAAAATGCCGGGAATGAAGTGCATCTGTTCGATTTTCTTGAAAAAAAAATGTCCCTTGATGCGCTGAGCGAAGAAATAAAAAAGATTAGCCCTGAAATCATAGGTATTTCAATTAGGAATATAGATAATGTAAACCTTTTAAATGAACAAAGATATATAGATGTAGTTAAAAAAATCGTTCAAAAAATAAAGTTGCATACAGATGCCAAAATAGTCCTGGGCGGTTCAGGATTTTCCATAATGCCGGAGATTATCCTTAGTGAGGTAGAGGCTGATTACGGAATTGTGGGCGAAGGCGAGTCCTCCATGGTAAAGCTGGTATCTGATGCTCAACAAGGAATATATCCCGAGCAAAAATGCCTGAAATCGCCCCTGACACTCAGCGGCAGCCGGATACCTTCGGCAGATTACACTCCCTCTCTGATGGACTTTTATAAAAAAAGCGGAAATGTGACCCCGATCCAGACCAAACGGGGCTGCCGACACAAATGCATTTACTGCTCATATCCGGTTTTAGAGGGCTCGACTATTCGATGTCGGCATCCCAAAGATGTGGTTGATGATATCAACCACCTGGTGGAAAAGCACGGAGTCAACTATATCTTTTTTATAGATTCGGTTTTTAATGACGACCAGGGGCACTATATCGACTTGATCAGGGAGATGAAAAAAAGAGACGTTAATGTTCCATGGACAGCATTTTTCACGCCGGAACATATTGATGACCAATATATTATAATGATGAAGCAGACCGGCCTGACGGCCGCTGAAATCGGCGCGGATGCTTCCACTGATACCACTTTGAAAAAATTGGGAAAATCGTTTCTGTTTAAAGACATTATCAATTTTAATGATCGGTTTAATGAACATGGAATTGCAACGGCGCACTTTTATATGTTCGGCTCCCCGGGTGAAACAAAAGAAACCGTATTGCAGGGAATAGAAAATATTAAAAGCCTGCAAAAAACCGTTTCATTCATATTTATGGGAATAAGAATTCTCCCTGACACTCTTCTTGCCGGGATAGCACAAAAAGAAGGGATTATTTCAAAAACAGGCAATCTTTTGGAACCTGTATATTATATTGCCCCGGGACTGGATAAAAAATGGCTTGAAAAAACATTAACCACCGGGTTTTTAGATGCAAGGAACTGTATCTTTCCTCCTGATGCGTTGGACAGCAGCCTGCAATTTCTGCATAAACTCGGATATTCCGGTTCCATGTGGGATATGCTGCTTGCAGATAAAAGAAAGCGCAAAAAACTATAAAAAATATGACTTTTAATCCTGAACATATTTGGTGCGTAATCCCGGTATTTAATAACAAGGATACAGTCAAACAAGTCGCTCAAGGCTGCCGTAAGCTGGTGCGTCATGTAATTGTCGTGGATGACGGAAGCAAAGATACAG
>Ga0209345_10004937_pt1 | contig 12610 bp, 9 predicted proteins | sample Cruoilmetagenom7_FD_187294 | JGI IMG/M metagenome (GOLD analysis project Ga0209345, IMG submission 187294) | Oil polluted marine microbial communities from Coal Oil Point, Santa Barbara, California, USA - Sample 7 (SPAdes) (version 2) | ecosystem: Environmental > Aquatic > Marine > Oil seeps ...
AGGGTGCAGTTTTTTGAAATCTTCGAAATTGTTGAAGATTGCAGAAACAAGCGCGTAAACAACATCATCAGATGTAGATGCTGATGTCACAAAGGTTGCTTTTGGGCCCCAGGATGCAATGTCATCCGGATTGTTTGGATACATGCCGCCGGGGATTGATGCTGCAGCGTAAGCCGAATTTTCTGCAAGTACAGTGTCGGTGCCAGAAGTCGTCAGGTCCAGAATTCTGACATCACAGGTTGACGTTGCTTCCATGGATGATCCGTTTGGCAGGCCAGCTGCCCAGATTGTTGCGTCGATTTTACCGTCGCACAATGCTGCGGATTGTTCCGAAGATTTCAGCTCTGCTGCCAGCGCAAAATCATCTGCCGATACGCCAGCTGCGGCCATCAGCGTTTCAGCCAGAACGCGGGTACCGGAACCGGGGTTGCCGATGTTTACGCTTTTGCCAGCAAAGTCGGCAACGGATGTTATGCCTGCGTCTGCGCGCACCATGACATGTAATGGTTCAGGATGGACGGAGAAAACTGAACGCAGGTCTGGATAAGCGCCATCGTCTGCGAATGAACCGGTACCAGCAAGCCCTGCGGCCTGAACGTCTGATTGAACAACACCAAAGTCCAGTTCGCCTTCGCGGATAGTACGGGTGTTATAGACCGATCCACCTGTGGATTCGACAGAACAGCGAATGCCGTGTTCTTTGCGGCCTTTGTTGACCAGACGGCAAATCGCACCGCCGGTTGGATAGTACACGCCGGTTACTCCACCGGTCCCGATGGTGATGAATTGCTGATCCTGAGCCGAAGCCGCAGCACCAAACATGAATGTCGCGGCTGTCGCCAGACCGAACATAAGTTTCATAGGTTTCATAAAATTCTCCCTGTTAACATAGCAGCGCAAAGAGAGTTCTTTGCCCTCCCAGCTTTTGTAAAAGTGCAGAACCGTTTTGGGTTTGTCATCTAAAAACTAATGTTTTTTTGGTTTTCGCCAGTATGCATCAATATCGTTTCTCAAATTCTCATATGAATTGATCCGTTTAACGGCTTCGTCGCCTCCTCGTTTCACGAGCAACGCAAGCAGGTTTTCGATGATAGCCATAGCACCAGAGTAGCATCCAAAAAAATGGGTACTGACAGTGGACGCAACCAGAACTTCTGCGGGGTTAAGATCGGGAACGATCACCTCTGAATCCGCGATCATAATGAGCTTTAGGCCGCGCGATTGTGCAAATCGGCAGGCTTGAATGGTCTCGTTCGAATAGGGGGTGAAAGTGATCACAATCAGCACATCTTCTTCGTTTGCATAATTCAATTCATCGATAGCGCTGTTCATGTGCCGAGGCACTAATTGTAGTGAAGGCAAGGCCATTCTGCCTACATAGTTCAAGTAATAAGCTAAACTGTAGCTAGCCCGAACCCCGGTCAGGAACACGCTTCGGGCCTCAAACATCAAATCGACAACGCGTTTAGCCTTTGCCGGGTCAAGCTGGTGAAGAGACCGTTGTACAATAGAAAGAGTATTGAGCGTTGCCTCGGCCTGAACCGCGCCGGTTTCACTGAAATCTGAAACGGCCTCAATCCAATCCATTTTATCTGTCAGCTCGGACGTTGAAATAAGTGCGGACCGAAAGGGAGCGCGCATTTCCTCAAAGCTTTCAAAGCCCATGTGTTTCGCCATTCGGACCAGCGTGTAAGTGCTGACACCAGCTTTGCTTGCAGTATGTCGGATCGGGTCAAGTCCAAAGTCTGCCGGGTTGTCGACGATGTACTTTGCTACAACCTTCAGGCGTGGTGAAAGTACCTGAAAATCCGCCTTAAGTGTTGTAATCATTTTGTTTTTCAGGGTCGGATCCATGATTCTCTCCACTGATTCTCTGTAAAAACAGATAACATTTGTTATTTATTGTGTCGATTGACTAATTTTGTAATTAGGTCAGTTTTGGACGTAGGTTCCGATTTCGAATCGCTCTGGAATTTTCGGTACGAGGGACATAGAAATGTCATCCACTCTTCCTTCTCATGCATCTGTCGTCGTCATAGGTGGTGGAATCATGGGGTGCTCCACGCTCTATCATCTCGCGAAGATGGGAGTGTCTGATGCAATATTGGTTGAACGCAATCAGCTGACATCCGGGACGACCTGGCATTCGGCCGCACAAGTGCGCGCGTTACGCCATTCGCGCAACCTGACTCAAATGATCCAATATTCGGTTGATCTTTACAGCCAACTTGAAAAAGAAACGGGCCAGAGCGTTGGTTGGATTCAAAAGGGATCGTTGTCCATAGCAACTAGTCCCGACAGGCTCACGCACATCAAACGACAAGAGGCTTTGGCACATGCGTACGGTGTGCGGGCAACCTCAATAAGTGCGGATGAAGCGAAAGAGCGCTGGCCTCTGATGAATGCCGATGATGTCTTGGGTGCGGTATGGTCGCCTGATGATGGCAGAGTATCCCCTTCAGATGTCTGTGCAGCACTTATCAAAGCGGCGAAAGGTCTGGGGGCAAAGCTGTTCGAACGAACCGGTGTGACCGGCATTCTGACAGAGCGGGGCAAAATTGTCGGGGTTGAAACAAGCCAGGGCACAGTAATGTGTGATGCCATTGCCCTCTGTGCCGGACTTTGGTCGCGTGAAGTTGCTGAAATGGCCGGTGCCGAGGTTCCTCTGCACGCCTGCGAGCACTTCTACCTTCTGACAAAACCGATCGACGGAATAACCGGCAACATGCCTTCGCTTTCAGATCACGACAATCACCTCTACATACGGGACGACAGCGGCGGATTGCTGGTTGGTTGCTTTGAGCCAATGGGTAAGGCGATTGAGCCAGGTGTATTGGATGAAAATTTTGAGTTTGGTCTTTTGCCAGAAGACTGGGACCATTTTGAACCCATGATGATGAATGCGCTGCACCGTTTACCTGCATTGGAAACTGCAGAGGTTAAAATGCTGCTGAACGGACCGGAAAGTTTCACGCCAGACGGGACCTTCATGCTGGGCGAAGCTGCCGAAACCAAAGGGTTGTTCTACGGCTGCGGGATGAATTCAGTCGGATTGGCATCCGGCGGTGGGGCAGGGATGAACCTTGCGCATTGTATTGTGCATGGGCACACAGCTTATGATCTGGGTGAAACTGATGCCAAGCGCTTTGCGCCTGTCTACAATCGTCTTGAGCATCTGATGGCTCGCGCACCGGAAATTTTGGGTACGCACTACGAAATTGCCTATCCGGGCCGTCAGTTGAAAACCGCACGAGATTTGCGTCGCCTTCCCCTTGATAAGGAATACCGCGCCGCCGGGGCGTTCATGGGGCAAACCTATGGGTGGGAAAGGCCGCTCTATTTCGGGAAAACCTCTGAACCGGCCATGACATTCGGTCGACCAGACTGGTTCGAAAATACCCGTGCCGAAGTGCGAGCGGCGCATGAAAAGGCCGCAGTATTTGATGCGTCACCCTTCGGAAAAATTGAAGTCAAAGGCCCGGATGCAGAAGCGTTCCTGCAATATGTCTGTGCCGGAAACATGGCCAAATCGCCCGGTTCAGTCGTTTACACTGCTGTGCTGAACGAGCGCGGTACCTACGAAAGTGATATTACCGGACAGCGGATCGCCGACGATCATTACAGATTGTTTGTCGGCACCAACGCGGTCAAACACGATCTGTCCTGGTTTTACCAGCACTCCGACAAGTATAATGTCACTTTAACCGACAGTACCGAGGACTACGCCGTGTTGGGCCTTATGGGGCCGGAATCAGCGCGGATCGCCAATGAAATCGGCGCACCTGAACTAAACGAAATTGGATATTTCAAGGTTGGAACCGCCTATGCTGCAGGCCACCATATCCGAGCGATGCGAATGTCTTATGTGGGCGAAGCTGGATGGGAAATCACCTGCAAAGCAGCGAACGCCTCAACAATCTACGCCGCGATGGTAGCGGCAGGTGCTAAACCGGCTGGTCTCTTTGCTCAGACCTCTATGCGGGTCGAAAAAGGCTTTTGCGCGATGGGGCATGAGCTTGACAGCGACACAACACCCTTTGAGGCGCGGATGGAAAAAATGGCCTCAATGAAGAAGGATTTTGTCGGGAAAGACGCTTTGCTGAAGCGGATGGATGAAGGTGCCAGATCTCGTGTCGTGACGTTGGTCCTCGAAGATGAAAGCGCTGTACCGCTTGGTCATGAGCCGATCTATTTGGGTGGTAAGATTGTCGGCCACACGACCTCGGCTGCTTTTGGCTATCGTATCGGCAAGCCGGTTGCGCTGGGCTATGTAGATATCGACAGTCCTGACGGGAAAGAAGTTGAGTTGGATATCGCAAGGCAGATGTTCAACGGAACCCTCATGGTGGGTCCTGCGTTTGATCCGAAAGGTGCGCGGATGCGTGCGTCAGGTGAATTGGTATGACACAGTCGTTCAGCGTAACAGTTGCCCCGAACGGTGCGCGGCGCAGTAAGAAAGACCACCCCGCGCTGCCCTTAACATTGGAAGAAATTGCCGCCACTGCAAAAGCCTGTTTTGATGCTGGTGCAAGTGCAATTCATCTTCATGTGCGTGACGAGGATGGGGTGCATTCGCTGGATGCCGGGCGCTATCGCGACGCGATGGCAGCCGTGTCAGACGCAGCACCAGATATGCAAATCCAGATTACAACGGAATCAGCAGGAGTTTACGATGTTGCCACCCAACAGGCGTGCTTGAGAAATGTGCTACCTGCCGCGGCCAGTGTTTCTATCAGGGAAATGGCACGCGACGCAGGAATTGCAAAGAACGTGTACTCATTCGCCGATGAAGCGAGGATCGTTGTTCAGCATATTCTCTATTCCCCAAGGGATGTCACACAATTGAAGCGTTGGATGTCAGAGGGTGTTGTTCCGAGCAGGATGAATTCGGTGATTTTTGTGCTTGGAAGATACCAACCCGCAGTTTTGGCGAAACCATCGGATCTGTTTCCATTTTTAGCTGCGACCGAAGGTATGGACCTTAACTGGGCAATATGTGCTTTTGGTCGAAATGAACTGGCCTGTGCATATGCCGCGCTTCAGCGTGGTGGCAATATCCGCATCGGGTTTGAAAACAATATAGAGTTGCCAGATGGCACGCTCGCACGTGACAATACCGAAACCATCACCCTTGCCGTTGCAGAAGGTCGTTCATTGGGCCTCTGTCCAGCATCATCGAAAAAGGCCGTCTGATATGAGCCATGTATTCCCGCGCCATAGTAAGCTGAACCCGCCAACCGCTGTAAGTGGGGAAGGGTGCTATTTGATAGATGCCAGCGGAAAACGCTATTTTGACTCTGGCGATGCCGCTGTTTCCTGCCTTGGTCACAGTGATGTTGAAGTAACCGAAGCAATCAAAGCGCAGCTTGATAAGCTTGCCTTTGCACACACCGGGTTTTTCACGTCCGAACCCGCAGAAGAACTCGCAGATCTTTTGGTTGCAAATGCACCGGAAGGAATTGAACGGGTTTATTTCGTGTCGGGTGGGTCAGAGGCGACAGAAGCGGCAATCAAACTGGCCCGTCAGTATCATGTGGAACGTGGAGAGCCGCAAAGACGCCACCTGATCGCCCGTAAGCAAAGCTATCATGGCAATACAATCGGTGCGCTGTCCGCCGGCGGTAACGAGTGGCGTCGCCAGCAATTTGCGCCTCTGTTGATTGACGTCAGCCATATTTCTCCCTGTTACGAATATGTTTTGCGAGACGAGGCTGAAAGTGCAGAAGCCTACGGTCTGCGTGCTGCGCAGGAACTGGAAGATGAAATCCTACGCCTTGGACCTGACACGGTTATGGCATTTATGGCGGAACCCGTAGTTGGTGCAACGTTGGGTGCCGTTCCTGCTGTTGAAGGGTATTTCAGGCGTATTCGCGAAATCTGTGATCAATACGGTGTACTGTTGATCTTTGATGAAGTGATGTGCGGCATGGGACGGACCGGGTATCTCTTTGCCTGTGAAGCCGACGGTGTTTCCCCTGATATCCTGTGCATCGCAAAAGGATTGGGGGCCGGATATCAACCGATTGGTGCCATGCTGTGCAGCGGTGAAATTTACGACACGATTGCGAACGGAACTGGATTTTTCCAACACGGGCATACCTATATCGGCCACCCGGTTGCAACAGCGGCAGGATTGGCCGTAGTGCGTGCGCTTCTTGATCGCGGACTTATCAGCCGCGTAAGAACAATGGGTGAAAAGCTTCAGGCAGCTTTGGTATCAGCCTTTGGTCAGCACCCCAATATCGGTGATATTCGTGGGCGCGGTTTGTTTGTCGGATTGGAAATTGTAGAGGATCGCGAGGCGAAGAAACCCTTTGACCCTTCGCTCGGCATTGCAGGAAAGTTTAAAAAGGCCGCATTTGCCGAAGGTCTGGTTTGCTATCCAATGTCAGGAACCCGGGACGGTAAGAACGGCGATCATGTATTACTGGCGCCGCCCTTTATCATGACCGAAGAACAGATTCCCGAAATTATAGAACCACTTCGAAAGGCGCTATCGACGGTTCTTTAAGAGGGATTATTCTTTCGCAAGCTCCGTGATTTCACGCCGGAACGGTAGGGCATCACCGATGTCTTCACCGTCCAGCTCGCGCGCGTAGCGGTGCCCCGCATAGGTAGACCACGCAATAGGGCCGGGGGCTTCGGCGTCACCGAACAGTTTTACAGATTTTATACCTGCATCTGACCAGTCAGACTCTCGTGTTTTCAGATTGTGATAAACTTCATCGTTTCCAATGCGTGAAGCAACCAAAACCACAGCGTCAGCTGCGTATTTTTCTGTCATGTCGGTGTAAACACAATTGCTGACAACGTGGTCAGCGGAAATTCCTGTAACGCCACGGTTAAGCACAATCTCGACGCCCATTTCTACGAGGCGGGCGTGAATTGAAGCTTGCTCCAGCGTGTTATTTGTCCAGTCAGAAACAAAGGCGGACGGTGTGATCAGCGTAACCCTGGCGCCGTTCTGCGCCAGTAATTCGGCAAGCACACCACCCATATAGTAATGGTCATCATCGTAGATCACGACATTGCCCGACGGGACTGTGCCATCCATCAAGTCATCGGGTGTGTAAATCTTCATCCCAGGGTCAATCGCCATTGGCACAACGTGCTGGCGTGACACACCATCGCGCCGCCAGGTTGCCCCGGTTGCAAGCGCCACATTTTCAAAACCAAACTCCAGAATGTCGTCGGCGCTGAGACGGCTGTCGAAATATGTTTCGACATTGGCGCGCTGGCTTAGCTGGTATTCACGGTAATCTTTGACGCGACCCCATGCGGACAAGCCGGGCAGTTTGCTTTCACGCGCAACGCGACCGCCAAGATCTGTTCCGGCCTCGGCAACCGCGACATCGTAGCCGCGTCGGCAGAGCGCCCATGCCGCTTCAAGCCCCGCAGGGCCGGAACCGACAACCAGAACATTGCTGCTGTCGCCCTTCTTATTCATGATCTCGGGATGCCAGCCTTTGCGCCATTCTTCCATGAAGGTCGGGTTTTGTGTGCAACGACTGATCGACATAGTCATGTCACCTGTGATGCAGATATTGCACCCAATGCATTCTCGAATGTCGTCTATCCTGCCTTCTTCTACCTTCTTCGGAAGGAAAGGGTCGGCGATGGATGGACGGGCGCAACCGATGAAATCCAGAACGCCGGATTTGATTTGTTTGACCATGACATCCGGGCTCGTAAAACGACCGACACCCACAATTGGTTTGGATGTAAGTTCGTGTATACCTTTGACCAGTTCATGCTGCGCTGCCTCTTCTTTAAAGCGGGACGGGCCTGAACAATCTTCCCACGTGCCCTGCGCCAGATCCCACAGATCGGGCAGGTCTTTGTTCATTTCGATAAAGTCACGTACTTCGGCGTTAGAAAAGCCCAGATCGCCGATGGTTTCATCCAGTGAAACCCGAAGTGTGATACCCATCGTGTCACCAACCGCATCACGTATGTCAGCGATGACTTCGTTCACAAAGCGTGCCCGGTTTTCCAGGCTACCGCCATATTCATCGGAACGCTGATTTGTAGCGCGGGACAGAAAATGCTGGAAGATACCAAAGCCGTGTGCGCCATAAAGGCAAATCAAATCAAAACCTGCGGTTTTTGATCGTTTCGCCGCATTCACGAACCAGCGGCGCAGGTCCTTAATTTCGCTCTTGCAAAGTGCACGGGCCTGAACCGGGTCATTGGTAAATGTGCGGATCGGCAGGGCAGAGGGGGCAAGTGGCACCTCTTTTGTATAAAGGTTTGGGCCGTTGATGCCTGAATAGGCAAGCTGAATCCCGGCAAGCGCCCCGTGTGTTTTCATCCGCTCGGCCATTTTGGCAATCTGGGGGATATCCTGATCTTCCCACAGCCGCAGTTCGATGAACGGTGTGATTTCTGACGTGTGGTGCATTTCACATTGTTCAGTGAAAATGACGCCCCAACCGCCTTCTGCTTTTGTGCCGCGCATCGCTGCTGCGGCGGACGGGTCACGATAGCCGCCGCCATTGCAGTGCGGTACCTGATAGAACCGGTTCTTTGCGGTGACCGGGCCGATGGCCATCGGTTCAAACAGAATATCGTATCGGGCGTCGCGCAATTTTTGTCCCCCTCGGGCGATAGTGATTCTGGTCGGAAGTTTGCAGATTGCCGGATTCGGATAAAGTTTACCTTGTTGAAGCATGGCTTAGGCCACGCTTAAGCAATTCAAATCAGGCATCCTTGCGAACACCAACTGGCTGCAAGTTCATGCCGGGCACATTGTTTTCCGTTATCAGTTCTTTGCAATGATCGATGAAGGCACCGACAGTAAGCGCATTTTGCGCACCTTCTGACAGAACAAGACCAAGCATCATCGGGCGTAAGACCCCCGTCAATGGTACAAACCTGAGTTTCTTTCCATCCGGCGCCGTGTCACGCACAGGTCGGATGTTAGCGATGGAATACCCAAAACCATTTGCAACAAGACTGCGCATGACAGCCATGTCGCGTGTGCGCTCGGCAATTTTCGGCGATACGTCTATCTTTGAAAAGAAAGACAGGAAGTATTCACTGCTAAGCGGCAGGTCGAGAAGAACCATTGGATCGTCTTTCAGTTCTTCAAGGGATACCTCGGGAAGATGTGCCAATGGATGTGTTTCGCTCAATAATGCATAGGGGGGTAGTTCTACCAATGGAATGAACTTTAGGTCGTTCGGAATTTCCAGATCGTAGGTCAGGGCGATATCAATTTCTGCCAGACGAAGTTTATTGAAAATTTCCATCTGGTTAAGTTCGTACTGGCTGACGCGCACACTAGGATAACGTGTTTCAAATTTTCGGCGAACTTGAGGGACAAGAAGCTGCGCAAACGTCAGAAGACAGCCAAGCCCCAGTGGACCCTGCACGTTTCCGGAAATGTCATTTGCAAGGCGATTCAGCGCATCACCTTCGTTCAGAACCTTTTTGGCCTGTACCATGAACTGGCGCCCAGCTTGCGTCAGAGATAAGCCATGCGCATGTTTGCGAACAAACAGCGGTAGACCAAATTCTTCCTCCAACTGCGAAATTGCAGCTGAAATTGAAGGCGAACTCACGTTCACTTTTTCCGATGCCTGGGCAATGCTACCAGCATCGCCCACAGCAACGAAATATTCTAACTGACGAAGCGAAAAACGCAGTGGCATGCTTAACTATCCTTTGCGTGTTCCTCCTAATCAAGCCTGATATTTGATCCAGGTCGTTTTTAGGGCTGTATATTTGTCAAAAGAATGAAGCGATAGATCACGGCCAAAGCCCGATTGTTTCATTCCGCCGAAAGGTGTCTGTGCTGATAGCGCATCGACCGTGTTTACCGATACTGTTCCGGCATGGAGCTTGTCTGAAACACGCAAAGCGCGCGAAAGGTTGTCTGTCCAGACAGACGCGGCCAACCCATAGACTGACTCATTCGCCATACTGACGGCCTCTTCTTCTGTATCAAAAGGGATGATCGACAGGACCGGTCCAAAAATTTCGTCACGCGCCAGCGGGTCGCTTTGTTCCACATTGTCGAAAATCGTTGGCTGAACAAAACAACCCTTGCCTTTGACTGATACACGTTCGCCACCGGTAACAAGGTTCGCTGTGGTTTTGCCGGCCTCGATGAAACGCATGATGCCTTGGGTCTGTTTTTCGTCGACAATCGCGCCCATTTTTGAGGCTGGGTCAAGCGGATCACCGGGTTGGGTTGCCTTGGCACGCTCAACCAGTTTTTCGACCAAAGCATTTTTGACCGATCGCTCGACATAGAGGCGCGAATTGGCAGAGCAAACTTCACCCTGGTTGAAGAATATGCCAAATGCAGCCATGTCGGCTGCTGCATCAAGATTTTCACAATCTGCAAAAATCAGGTTCGGGCTTTTGCCGCCGGTCTCTGGCCAAACAGACTTCAGATTTGATTGTCCCGAATACTGCATGAAAACCTTTCCGATTGCGGTTGAACCGGTGAAGGCAAGCGTATCGACATCCATGTGTAACCCCAGCGCCTTGCCGGCTGTTGTGCCAAACCCGGGGACGACATTGAAGACGCCTTCGGGTATGCCAGCTTCGGCCGCAAGCTCCGCCAAGCGAAGTGCAGACAGTGGTGATTGTTCGGCTGGCTTCAGAACGACAGAATTGCCAGCGGCAAGTGCTGCTGCTGATTTCCATGTGGCCATATCAAGCGGGAAATTCCAGGGCGTTACCGCCCCCGCAACGCCAAGCGGAACACGCCTGATGAGCGCCAGATCTCCGGGGCCAGTCGGGGCAACTTCGTCGTAGATCTTGTCGATAGCCTCGGCGTACCACTGAAAGAAATGCACGGAACCCGGGGCGTCAACGGTCACGGCGTCCGTGACCAGTTTTCCCATATCGAGTGAATCAAGCAACGCCATTTCTTCGAGGTTTTTGCGGATTAATTCGGCCAGTCTTAGCAGAACCGCCTTGCGTTCAGCTGGCGCTGCACGAGACCAGCTACCGCTTTCAAAGGCGCGGCGTGCCGCAGACACAGCCAGATTGACATCTTCCACATCGCACGAGGCTACTTCTGCCAGCACTTTACCTGTTGCTGGGTTTATACTGTCAAATGTTTTACCAGAGATGGAAGCGGTGAACTTGCCATCTATAAACGCTTGATTGCGAAAACTAAGCGCCGCTGCGCGGGACTTCCAATCGTCAAAAGTGTAGTCAAGCATGTCAGTAATCCTTATTCGTCACCGGCAACGCCGTAAGAGGGCGCTTCGCGTGGGTCGAGCGCCCGCTGGATGTACGCATCAAGTTGTGGTTTGTAGATGTCCCAGGCGGTTGCAATGTTTTCGATTGGGCAATCTTCGGTCCAGTCACAACGCAAATCGGCGACGGGCCAGCTATATTTATCCACAATCATCATTCCGGCGGAATGCACAGGACCAGCTTCACCACCTGCTGCCAGTCCGGCGCGCATTGCTGCAATCAACCGGTCGCCAATGTGGCCCTTTGAGGCAATAAAGCCATCCACAATAGCTTGTGGAACAGAACCATTGGCAAGAAGATTGCCCCCGGACGCGACGTTTCGACCTTTGGCCTGCGTCCAGATGCCGAGCGAACTCGGACCCGAATGAATTGCTGTATTGCCCGCACGGTCAACCGTCAGAACCTGTCGGTATTCGATAAATCTGCCACGGCTAGCAACCTCTTCGACCGCTTCAGTCGCAGTCAGGCCGCTTTCCATCAGATCGAGTGCGAGCGGGCCCAAAGTCGGATCCGTTACATTTTGCGATGCGGCTGCACCGACACCGGCTCTGGCGTATGAACAGCGCGCTGCTACGGCGGGCGAGGACGAGGAAATCGCGACGCCGAACATTCCGGTCACTTCACAGCGTGCAACAAGTGAAAAAGTCACCAGCGCTCAGCCCGGGATAACGGCGGTGCCGTCAATTTCGACGAGCCATTCGGGCCGCGCCAATGCCTGTACAACCAAACCGGTCGAGACCGGATGTACGCCTTTGATGTATTCGCCCATTGTTCGATACACGGCCTCGCGGTGACGCACATCGGTTATGTAGACGACGACTTTCACCAGATGTTCCATCTTGCCGCCAGCTTCCTCGATAAGCTGTTTGATGTTTTGCATCACCTTATGGGTTTGTTCGACCGGATCATTGCTTTCAAGGTTCTTTGCATCGTTCAGGTTCTGCGGACATTGCCCTCGCAGCCAGACCGTTTTACCCCCTGTCGTGACAACCGCCTGGCAAAGGTCATTGTCCAGATTCTGTTCCGGGTAAGTATCACTGGTGTTGAATTTTCGAATACGGGTATGGGCCATCTTACGCTCCGTTTTCCAAGTCTTTGATGTTAAGAATTTCGCGGCGAAACCAAATAAATAGTTCGGTAGGCAAGTAAAGCTTTACATCCTTGAACTACGCCTGCATCGCGCACTTGAGCACGGGATCGCATGCGACCCAGGACAGATGGCCAAAAGTATTCTTTCCAGCCACCACCCCTTCGGTTGCCGCTATCTTTTTGGCTACGCACTTTCAGTTTCACGTTCCGCAGGGCTGCGGTACTCCAGATACTTGCGTTGCGTTGAAATATGGTCCGCAAGATGTTTGGCGTCGTGCCAGACACCCCAGATGAAGGTGGACCC
>Ga0209345_10004938_pt1 | contig 12607 bp, 13 predicted proteins | sample Cruoilmetagenom7_FD_187294 | JGI IMG/M metagenome (GOLD analysis project Ga0209345, IMG submission 187294) | Oil polluted marine microbial communities from Coal Oil Point, Santa Barbara, California, USA - Sample 7 (SPAdes) (version 2) | ecosystem: Environmental > Aquatic > Marine > Oil seeps ...
CGCGGGGATGCCCCGCGCAAGGCGGGGGGCTGGTGGGACTGGCACCCCGACAAGACCGCGCTGGAATACCTCTGGCGCAGTGGCGATCTGGCGGTCACGAAACGGGTGGGGTTTCAGAAATACTATGACCTGAGCGAGCGGGTGATCCCCGACGCCCTGCGCGGTGTGGACCCCGACCCGGATCAGACCATCGACTGGTGTTGCAGCGCAGCGCTGGACCGGCTTGGCTTTGCCACGCCGGGCGAACTGGCGGCCTTCTGGGCGACCGTGACCCCAGCCGAGGCACGGGCGTGGTGCCACAGACAGGCCAAGGCCGGCCGCCTGATCGAGATTGCGGTTGAAGGCGCGGATGGCACGCACCGCCATGGCTTTGCACGTCCCGATGTGATCGAGGCCGCGACCGCCGCGCCCGAACCGACCGGGCGTCTGCGCGTTCTCAGCCCCTTCGACCCCGCGCTCAGGGATCGTAAAAGGGCGGAACGCCTGTTCGGCTTCCGCTACCGGATCGAGGTGTTTACCCCGGCGGCACAGCGGCAATACGGCTACTATGTCTTTCCATTGCTTGAGGGTGCGCGCCTGGTGGGACGCATCGACATGAAGGCCCATCGCGCCGAGGGCGTGCTACGCGTCACCGCCCTGTGGCCCGAGGCAGGCGTGGCCTGGGGCAAGGGACGGCAGGCCCGGCTTGCGGCGGAACTGGACCGCGTGGCCCGTTTCGCCGGATGTGACCGGGTGGAGTGGCTCCCGGGATGGCGGCGCGAGGCGGTCTGACGCTGCCCAGCCTGGCTGGTGTCGGACCATGGATATTTCAGGCAAGAAGAAGCAGGGCCGCCGTCACAGCACCTTGATCACGTCCTTGTCCACCGCCAGCATATAGCCGCGTCGCGCGATGTTCTTGACCAGAAGCTCGCTGACCATCTGGTTGCCCAGCGTGTCGCGCAGGCGCTTGATGCGGGTGGCGCCTGCGGCCTCGTCGCAATCGGCGGCGCTGCGGCCCGAGACGATCGCCTCGATCTCGGCCCCGCTCAGGACATCGTCATCCAGCCTTGCCTCGGCCAGAACGGACAGGGTCTCCATCGCGGCATCGGTCAGCTTGAAGCCCATGTTGTTCAGATAGACCGTGTTCTCCTCGCGGCTGATCAGCAGGGACGACACCTGTATCCCCGAACTTTCGATCTGCGCCATGCGCCGGTTCAACGCGACCAGCATCGCCAGAAGCAACAGCGCCGCGACCAGCAGGGCAGTGGCGAAGACCAAAAGCACGAAGATCGCCACGCGGTAGGAGGTCAGCGTCTCCGCAAAGGCCGTGCCGCTTTGCGCCAGAATCTCCAGCAGCTTGATCTCGGTCTCGGCCGTCAGATCGTCATTCTCGACGAAGATGCGCTCGACCTTCATGTTGAAGGCATTGGCATCGGGCAGATTGCGGAACAGCAACACGGCCGTCACCGCAAGGATCGCGACGATCCCGACCAGCCCCAAGGTAACGATCCGGTTGCCCGCCCGCCGCGTTTCAGAAGCGGAGGTAATATTGTCCTGCACTGCGCTGTCTTTCCTCAAGGCCGGAACTGTCAAACAGGGATACAACGTGCAGAAGGGTCCAGCCATTCCGTTCGAGGCGCGAGGCGATTTCGTCGCGCGCGGCACCGGCGGTGCACGGCCCTGCGATCTGGACCACACCATAGTGCAGTCGCAGCGGGTTGTCCCGCTTGGCCTTGTAGTCGGCAAAGCAGTCAGCGGCACTTGCGGCAGAGGCAAGGCCGAGAAGCAGGGCTGTCACCAGCAAGAGGCTTTTGTGTTTCATGTCGGCAAGAATGCGCCTGCCTTCACAGATATTCAATAACCATAGGGGCTTGGCATGGCTGTTATCGGATAACCGGGCGGCGATATTGCCTGTCTGACCGCCATGCCCCCAGTTGAACACATGCGATCCGCCGACGGGTGGGTGCGTCATCCCCGTTCAACCATATGTCACATAGGTAAAGGAAACAGCATGGCCCGGAAATTCATCGCTTCAGTTCTGACCGTCGCCGTCCTCGTCACAGGTTTCAACGCGGCCCCTGCGCGGGCCACCGACATCCGCGACCTTGCAGGTGCCGCCGCCGGTATCGCGGCGGTGGCGATCATCGCCAACCAGCTGAACAAGCAACGCGACCGCGGTGATGAGGTCTATTCCAGCCGGAACTCGCTGGGTCAGATCCTCGCCCCCAACCGCAACGCGCAGCAATATGGATATGGCGGGCAGCAGCACGGTCATGGCGGCCAGGATTTCGTCAAGCCGCGCCCTCTGCCGGATCGTGTGGCGCGCAAGGCGCTTCCGGCGGCCTGTCTGCAAACTGTCGAGGATCGGCGCGGCCGTGCCTTCAACGTGCTAGGCCAGCGCTGCCTCGAGAACAACTTCCGTGGCGCACGCAACCTGCCGCGCTCCTGTGCGGTGGATATCCAGTCGCACCGTGGCTGGCGCAGCGCCTATGACGCCAACTGCCTGTCCCGCTCAGGCTACAGCATCGCCCGCTACTGAGGCGAGCAGAGGGGGCGCGGCAATGACCGTGTCACCGGACAGGGGGCGGCGCAAGCGGCCCCCTTTTCCATTGCCAAAGGGGGCGATCTGCGGTTTCTGACAGATCATGACCATGCCTGATTTCAGCTTTGAAACCGCGCTCCGCGCGCAGGGCCTGACCCGGATCGCCGGGGTGGACGAGGTGGGGCGCGGTCCGCTGGCCGGTCCTGTCACGGCGGCGGCGGTGGTTCTCGATCCGGCGCGTCTGCCTGAAGGGCTGAACGATTCCAAGGTGTTGAGCGCGCGCCGCCGCGAAGCTCTGTTGCAGGCCATCATGGACAGCGCCGAGGTTTCGGTCGCCCATGCCAGCGTGGAGGAGATCGACAGCCTGAACATCCTGCGCGCCAGCCATCTGGCGATGGAGCGCGCGGTGGCAGGGCTGCCATGCCCGCCCGATCATGTGCTGATCGACGGCAACCTGATCCCGCGCGGATTGACCCTTCCGGCGCAGGCCATCGTGAAGGGCGACGCGCGCAGCCTGTCGATCGCCGCCGCGTCGATCGTGGCGAAAATCACACGCGATGCGATCATGTGGGATTTGGCGCAACAGTTCCCAGGCTACGGCTGGGAGACGAACGCGGGCTATCCATCAAAAAGTCACAGGTTGGCGCTGCAAGATATCGGGGTAACCCCTCACCATAGGCGTTCCTTCAAGCCCGTGCACCATATCTTGTATCAACATAAAAATGTAAGTGACTGATTCAAAAAAGAAATTGACCACGAATCAGCTTTGACTCATCTTTGACCCCAACCACAGAGCGCAAAAAGCGCCGGGGCAGAGGCAGAGAATGACGATAAAGACAGATGCGAAGGGCGCAGCGATGCTCCCTCTCAATACGATCCTTGACGGCGACTGCATCGAGGTGATGAACAGCCTTCCCGAAGGCTCGGTGGATCTGATTTTCGCGGATCCCCCCTATAATCTGCAACTCAAGGGCGACCTGCACCGGCCCGACAACTCGCTTGTCGATGCGGTGGATGACCATTGGGATCAGTTCGACAGTTTCGCGGCCTATGACGCGTTCACCCGCGACTGGCTCAAGGCGGCGCGCCGCCTGCTCAAGCCGAATGGCGCGATCTGGGTGATCGGCTCCTACCACAACATCTTCCGCGTGGGTGCGGCGATGCAGAACGCGGGCTTCTGGCTGCTCAATGACGTGGTCTGGCGCAAGTCGAACCCTATGCCCAATTTCCGGGGCAAGCGCTTCACCAATGCGCATGAGACGATGATCTGGGCCAGCAAATCCGAAGGTGCCAAATACACCTTCAACTACGAGGCGCTGAAATCGCTGAATGACGGCGTGCAGATGCGCAGCGACTGGGTGCTGCCGATCTGCACCGGGCATGAGCGTCTGAAGGATGACAATGGTGACAAGGCCCATCCGACGCAGAAACCCGAAAGCCTGCTGCACCGTGTGATCGTCGGCTCGACCAATCCGGGCGATGTGGTGCTGGATCCGTTCTTCGGCACCGGTACCACGGGTGCTGTCGCCAAGATGCTGGGCCGGGAATACATCGGGATCGAGCGCGAAGAAGCCTATCGCCGCGTCGCCGAGAAGCGCCTGTCCAACACCCGCAAGTTCGACCGCGAGGCGTTGCAGGTCTCGACCTCCAAGCGCGCCGAACCGCGCATCCCCTTCGGCCAACTGGTCGAACGCGGCATGCTGCGCCCCGGCGAGGAACTGTGGTCGATGAACGGCCGCTTCAAGGTCAAGGTCCGGGCCGATGGCACGCTGATCGGCGATGACATCAAGGGGTCCATCCACCAGGTCGGCGCCCATCTGGAAGGCGCGCCAAGCTGCAACGGCTGGACCTACTGGTGCTTCCGTCGCGATGGCCAGACCATCCCGATCGACCTTCTGCGCCAGCAGATCCGGGCCGAGATGGAAAACGGCCCCACCTGATCCACGGGCTTTACAGAACACCGCCGGTGTTCATGGCCTGACATCATGAACACCACACTGCTCCGCCACATTTCGGCGGAGCTTTTTTGCATTCTCCGGATGCCCAAGACCAGCCCGTCCCCTCAGCGCGGCGGCGGGTTCAGCGCCTTGTTGTAGGGCTTCCAGTCCGTGATCTCGGGGTAATACATCTCGCGCCAGCGGCGCACGCGCGGGTTCATCACGCGCCGCCAGACGGGTGGCACCATCGCCGCCATCGTCATCAGCGGATAGCCATAGGGCAGCTGCGGTGCCTCGTCCTGACCATAGGTCTGCAACAGCGGAAAGCGCCGGTCCGGTTTGTAGTGATGGTCCGAATGGCGTTGCAGATTGATCAGCAGCCAGTTCGACGCCTTATGCGCCGCATTCCAGGAATGCTGCGGTTTGACATGTTCGTATTTACCATTGCCCAGATGTTTGCGGGTCAGGCCGTAGTGCTCGATGTAGTTCACCAGCTCCAGCTGCCAGATCGCGATCCAGGCCTGCCACAGGAACAGCGCCAGCCCTGACCAGCCGCCCAGCACAAAGGCCAAAAGCAGCATCGCGCCTTGCAGCGCCCAGTAGCGGAAGAAGGGGTTGGACAGATCCGTCCAGGCCAGATCACGCCGCGCCAACATCTCGCGCTCGGCCTTGAAGGCCGAGGTCAGCGATTGCCGCAGAACGCGCGGAAAGAAGCGGTGGAACCCTTCGTTGTAGCGTGCTGTAACCGGATCGCGCGGGGTGCCGACGTGACGGTGATGCACCAACAGGTGTTCTGACCTGAAATGCGAATACATGACCATCGCCAGCAGCAGATCGGCCAGATTGCGCTCGGTCCTGTTCTTCTGGTGCATCAGCTCGTGGCTGTAGTTGATACCCACCGTGCCGGTGATGACGCCCACGCCGAAGAACAGCACGATCTTCTCAAGGCTCGTCAGGTGGCCGGTATGGCTGACGTACCAGATCAGGCCGAACAGGGTCAGAAACTGCGCCGGCGCCCAGATCAGGGTGATGGCGCGGTACCACGTCAGCTTGCCGTCCTCGGTCGCGGGATCGGCGTTTTCGGTGTTCAGGCCCAGCAGCGCATCCAGAAAGGTGAAGAAATACCATGTGATGATCGGCAGCAGCACAACCGTCCATCCGCCGTGCACCGCACCCAGCCACGCGACGGGGATCAGCATCAGCGACATCCAGAACGGAAGGGCGCGGGTGATGCGGGTCAGGCGGTCGGCGGGGATGAACTGGGACATATGCGGCTCTGTCAAAGGGTTCACGGGTTACATAACAGCGTCAAAGGCGGGTCTTGCAAGGTCAAAGACCTTACGCATCACCGTAGGCAGATCCGATGGCCGAAACGCGGCGGTATCAAGGAATTCGCCACGTTCGGGGTGCGTGTCCTGCGGGACGGTCGCGATGCGGACCTCCAGCAGCAGGTGGAAATGCGTGAAGGTGTGGCGCGCCTCGGCCCCGAGCGCCTGCCAATCCGCCTTTATCGGCGGGGCTTCCGTTGGCACGCCTTCGATCCAGTCGGACCCCGGCCAGCCCAGCATCCCGCCCAGAAGCCCGCGATCGGGGCGGCGCTCCAGCAGCCACGCCCCATCCGCGCGCCGCGCGACATAGGCGATGCCGCGCCGGACGGGCTGCGCCTTCTTCGGCGTCTTGCGCGGCAGATCGGCGGCGGTCCCTTGCGCGCGCGCGCGGCATGGATCGCGCCAGGGGCAGATGCCGCAAGCCGGATTACGCGGCGTGCAGATCGTCGCGCCAAGGTCCATCACGGCCTGCGCATAATCACCGGGCCGCGCGGCTGGCGTCAGCGCGGCGGCGGCGGCGGTCAGTTCTGGCTTGGCGCCGGGCAGCGGTGTGTGGATGTCATGCAGCCGCGCCATGACACGCTCGACATTGCCATCCACCACGGTTTCCGCGCGACCAAAGGCAATCGCGGCAATCGCCGACGCGGTATAGGGACCGATCCCCGGCAGGGTCAGCAACCCCTCGCGCGTGTCGGGAAAGACGCCGCGATGATCCGCGACCACGGCGCGGGCGCATTTCAGCAGGTTCCGCGCACGGGCATAATAGCCCAGCCCGGCCCATTCCCCCATGACATCGCCATCCTCGGCCCCGGCCAGATCGGCGACCGTGGGCCAGCGCGTCGTGAAACGGTGGAAGTAGTCCTTGACCGCAGCCACGGTCGTCTGTTGCAGCATCACCTCGGACAGCCAGATGCGATAGGGATCAGGGCGCAGACCCGCGCGGCTATCCTCGGGGGGCACGCGCCACGGCAGGGCGCGCGCATGGCGGTCATACCACTCCAGAAGGCTGGCTGGCAGATGCGTTCCCCCGGCATCCGTCTGCGACGCGTCACGCAATCTTTATCCCCCTTGATCCGCTTATTGGCTGGCATCACGCCATATGCCTACTAGAATAGGGCAAGCTTCAAGGATGCAAGACATGGCCGCCCGGCGACCCACCGCATATCAGTTCACCCGCGCGGCCACCCTGCTTCAGGGCCAGATCCGCCGTGCCGGGGAAACGCGCGGTTTCGCGGTCACCCGTCTGCTGACGCACTGGCCCGACATCGTAGGGGCCGATATCGCCCGCATCGCCAGACCCATCGACGTCTCCTACGGGCGGCAGGGGATGGGGGCGACCCTGTCTGTGCTGACCACCGGCGCGCAGGCCCCGATGCTCGAGATGCAGAAAGAACGCCTGCGCGAGAAGGTGAATGCCGTCTATGGCTATAATGCCATCGCGCGCATCCGCATCACCCAGACCGCCCCCACCGGCTTTGCCGATGGACAGGCCGATTTCAGCCATGCGCCGAAACCCCGCCATGACCCTGCCTCCGATCCCGTGGTGACCCGCAACGCCGCGGCGGTCGCCGAAGGGGTGGGCGACGAAAAACTGCGGGCAGCGATTGAATCGCTGGCCCGGAACGTTCTATCCAAGTCGAAACACTGAGGTCGCCGACGTGTGTCGTCGCGCGGCCCTTGAAGGAAAGGTAAAACATATGAACCGCAGAACCGCGCTTGTCGGTATTTCCGCTCTTGCCCTCGCCGCTGGAGGCTGGTCGCTGACGCGCCCCTCGACCGGCGGGATGCCTGATCTGGGCATGGCCAATGCACAGACGGCCGAGATCGACACCGCCGGCATTGTCGAGATGGTGATGGGGTCCGAGGATGCGCCGATCACGATGATCGAATACGCCTCCTTCACCTGCCCGCATTGCGCGACCTTCCACAACGGTCCTCTCAAGCAGATGAAGGCCGAGTATGTCGATACCGGAAAGGTGCGCTTCATCTACCGCGATGTCTATTTCGACCGGTTCGGTCTGTGGGCTGCGATGGTCGCGCGGTGCGAGCCCTCCAAGTTCTTCGGTATTGCCGATCTGCTTTACCAGCAGCAGTCCGAGTGGATCGCGGGCGGCGGCGACCCGGCGCTGATCGCGGAAAACCTGCGCCGCATCGGGCGCGTGGCGGGGCTTGAGAACGACCAGCTCGAGGCCTGTCTGGCGGACAACGAGACCGCGCAGGCGATGGTCGCATGGTATCAGGCCAATGCCGAGGCGGATGACGTGAACTCCACCCCGACCCTCATCATCGACGGCGAGAAGCATTCCAACATGTCCTATGCCGAGCTCAAGGCCATTCTGGACGAAAAACTGGGGGAATGATGGACGCCCCGCTTGCCGGCCTGAAGGTCGTTGAACTGGCCCGCATTCTGGCCGGCCCCTGGGCCGGTCAGACACTGGCCGATCTGGGCGCCGAGGTCATCAAGGTCGAAGCCCCCGAGGGCGACGATACCCGCCAGTGGGGCCCGCCCTTCATCGAGCGTGACGGGGACAAATCCGCCTCGTATTTCCATTCCTGCAACCGCGGCAAATCCAGCGTCACGGTGGATTTCCGCACGCCCGAGGGGCAGGCGAAAGTCCGCGAACTGGTGCGCAATGCCGATATCCTGATCGAGAATTTCAAGCTGGGCGGGTTGGTCAAATACGGGCTGGACTATGCCAGCCTGTCGGCGATCAATCCCGGCCTGATCTATTGCTCGATCACCGGGTTCGGGCAGACCGGGCCTTATGCGCATCGCGCGGGCTATGACTATATCATCCAGGGCATGTCGGGGCTGATGTCGATCACCGGCGAGCCCGACGGGCAGCCGCAGCGTGTGGGCGTGGCGGTGACGGATCTTTTCACCGGCGTCTATTCCGTGGCCGGTATCCTTGCCGCGCTCTATCAACGCAGCCGCACGGGGCGGGGGCAGCAGATCGACATGGCGCTGATGGATGTGGCCGTGTCTGTGACCGCCAATCAGGCCATGAATTACCTGACCACCGGCATGCCGCCGGGGCGGACGGGGAATTATCATCCGAACCTGACGCCCTATCAGGTCTTTGACTGCAAGGACGGGCATATCATCATCGCCACCGGCAATGACGGGCAGTATCAGCGGTTGTGCCAGCTTCTGGGGCTGGACTGGATGATGACCGATCCGAAGTTCCTGAAGAACGCCGACCGGGTCGCGAACCGGCCCGAGATGATTGCCCTGCTGAGCGCCGAGACCGCCAAGCGAAGCAAGGCGGATTTGCTGGCCGGGTGCGAGGCGAGCGGGATCCCGGCGGGGCCGATCAATGACATGGCCGAGGTCTTTGCCGATCCGCAGGTCATTGCCCGCGGGATGAAGATCGCGCCGGGCGGCATTCCGGGTGTGCGGGGGCCGATCCGGTTCTCGGAGGCCGAGCTGGCGCTGGACCGGCCCGCGCCGAAGCTGGGTCAGGACAACCCCGGCTGAGGGGCATGTCCCATCGTGGGACATGTTTTGCCCCTTGCGATTTCAACGGGTTACGGGCGCGGATTCACCAAATTTTAACGATTTGAGGCGGGGGCAGGCTTTTGTCCCCGCCGCCTTTGCCCGTTTCGAGCGTCGGATTTTGAGTATTTTTGGCAAGATGAACGGGGGAGGTGGCGGGTAGCATCGGATCGCCGTTCAGGGTCTGCCGCATGTTTTTGCGCGGCATGCTCTAGCCGGATGAGGTCTGCAAGGACCGAAGATGGTCGCGCAGCGTGTCGGGTTGGTCCAGTGTCAGGCGCACGGGCAGTGTGATGACCTTCTGGCGGAAGGCGGGCGGCAGGCGGACCGCGTCTTTTTCGGTGGTGACAAGCTGCGCGCCGCGCAGTTTCGCTTCGTTCTCCAGCCGGGACATGAGGGCGGTGGTGAGGGGCTGGTGATCCTCCAGCGCCTCGGCGCGCACCAGATTTGCGCCAAGCCCGCGCAGGGTGGCGAAGAACTTTTCCGGGTGGCCGATCCCGGCAAAGGCGAGGAAGGGCGTGTCATCCCATGTCATGCCGGTCTGCAAGGGTTCCAGCCTGCCGGTCAGATGCGGCACCGGGATCGCCTTGGCCCATGTATCGGCAAAGGCTGTCTGCGCCGGGGCCGTCCCGATGGAGAGGACCAGATTGGCGCGGGCGAGCCCCACGTCCACGGGTTCGCGCAGCGGACCTGCGGGCAGGCAGCGGCCATTGCCGAAGCCTTTGGCCGCATCGACCACGATGATCGAAAGGTCTTTGTGCAGCGCGGGGTCCTGAAACCCGTCATCCAGCAGGATCACGCCCGCGCCCGCAGCCGCCGCCTTTGCGCCGGCCACACGATCGCGCGCGATCCATGTGCGGGCGAATGCGGCCAGCAATAGCGGTTCGTCCCCGGTCTGTGCGGCGCGGTGCCGACGCGGATCGACCTCGACCGGGCCGGTCAGGCTGCCGCCATAGCCGCGCGAGACGACATGCGGTTCCAGATGCAGGTCGCGCAGCAACTGGGTCAGGGCGATCACGGTCGGGGTCTTGCCGGTGCCGCCCGCGTTGAGGTTGCCCACGCAGATCACGGGCACGCCTACACGTTGCGGGTTGCCCTGCGCCAGCCGCCGCGCGGTGCCGCGCGCATAGACGGTGCCCAGCGGTGCCAGCAGCCGCGCCGCCAGCGCGGGACGGTCGGGCGGGGTGAACCAGAAGCCCGGCGCGCGCATCACGCCCGCGCCTTGAGATCGAGCGTATCCTGGATCAGTTCCATGACGCGGTCCGTGACCTCGGCCCCGGCGGTGGTGACCTCCCATGCTGCGTGGGCCATCGCGGCGGCCTGATCCGGCGCGGTCAGCAGGTTGACGGCGGCGGCCATCGTGTCGGCGTCGCGCACCAGCCGTGCCGCCCCGGCGCTGGACAGGCGGGTATAGGTGGCCATGTAGCGGCTGACATTCGGCCCGTAGAGGATCGCGGAGCCCAGCCCTGCGGGCTCATAGGGGTCCTGCCCGCCGTGGCCGGGTTCCAGCGAACTGGCCATGAAGGTGATCGAGGCCAGCCGATACCACAGGCCCATCTCGCCGCGCGTATCGGCGACAAGGATCTGGCAGCTTTCGTCCGGGGTTTCGCCCTTGGACCATTGCGTGACGCGCCAGCCGTCGCGGCGCAGGTCGGCGGTCATCGCCTCGCCCTGCGCGGGATCGTCCGGCACGAGGATGAGCAGGCGGCGGTGCGCGCTGCGCAGGGCGGCGCGGTGGGCAGCCACCACGACCTGCACCTCGGCGGGTTGCACCATGGCCGCCAGCCAGACCGGGCGTCCGTCGAGCATCTGCGCCATCCTGTCCCGTGCCTTGTCGTTGCAGGGCAGGGCCGCGCAGCCTTCCATCAGGGGGCCGGTGATCGTGATGTCGGCAGGGGCCACCCCGAGTTTCAGCAGGCGGTTGGCAGAGTTGCCCGAGCTTGCCAGCACCTTGTCGAAGCGGCGCAGGGTCACCTTGGTCAGATCGGGCAGCCAGCGCCAGCGGCTGGTGTCGAAGCCGGAGTCGTCCGCGTCGATCAGGAACATGGGCACCTGCCGCCCGGCCGTGGCATCCAGCAGGGCATGGCGCAATTGCCCCCCGGTCCAGAGGCAGAGATCGGGTCGCCAGAGGTCGAGGAAGGCATTGACCGCATCGGGAGTCTCGTCCGGCAGGGCGACGGGGATCACGAAATCCCTGAGTTGCTGCGGCAAGGCCACGTCCGGCCCAAGCGTCAGCAGCAGATGCAGGCCGGGCCGCTGGGCGCGCAGGCGCGTGGTGATCTGGATCAGGGCCGCCGCGCGGGTTTCGCTGGTGGCATGGGCCCAGATCACCTCGCCCTCGGGGCGGGCGCGTTGATGATCGGCCAGGTCGGCGGCTTGCCGCGCCGGTCCGATGCGGCGGGGCGACATGCGCAGGTAGGCGGAAAGGCTGACGGATCGCGCCATGACGCCTCAGCCGATCTCCTGCGTGGGGGAGGTTTCCTTGCCCTCGTCCAGCATGCGGTGAAGATGGGTGATGAAGTAGCGCATATGGGCGTCATCGACGGTGCGCTGCGCCTCGGCCTTCCAGGCCAGATAGGCGCTGGCATAGTCGGGAAAGATGCCCACGACATGCAGCTTGTCCACATCCCGGAATTCGGTTGTGTCGGGATTGGTCAGCTCGCCGCCGAAGACAAGGTGCAGGCGTTGGGTCATCGGTTTCTCCCCTTGGGTTCGCGCGCAGGGTAAGGCCTTGGTTCCATGGCCGCAAGCGGCGACAGTGGGGCGGGCCCGCGCGGGCGGGTGCCTAGCCGGGCCAGGGGGCCAGTCGTTGCGACAGCGCCTGATGCAGCGCCGCGCCTGCGGCGAGCACGCCGTTGACCTGCGGATGCGGGTTGTTGAAGCGCAGTTCGGCGCCGGTGCGGTCGGTGGTGCGGGCGCCCGCCTCGGAGAGGATCAGCGCGCCTGCGGCGATGTCCCATTCCCAGCTTGGCCGCAGCGTGAGCATTGCGTCGAAGCGCCCTTCGGCCACCAGCGAGAGGCGGTAGGCCAGCGAGGGGCGGTGGTGGCGTTCCATCTGCGGCACGTCACGTCCGCGCCAGTGCGAGGGGTCGTAGACGGGCTTGGTGGCCAGAACCCGTGCCCCGGCCAGTGCCTGCTGCTCTGTGGCGCGGATCGGCTGGCCGTTGAGCTTTGCGCCGAGGCCCGCGCCCGCCGTGTAGAGCTTGTCCTTGAGCGGCAGGAAGACGACGGCGGCGGTGATGCGGCCGTCTTCGGCCACGGCGAGGGAATGCGCCCAGGTTGCTGCGCCTTCGATGAAGCTGCGGGTGCCGTCGATGGGGTCGAT
>Ga0209345_10004939_pt1 | contig 12607 bp, 12 predicted proteins | sample Cruoilmetagenom7_FD_187294 | JGI IMG/M metagenome (GOLD analysis project Ga0209345, IMG submission 187294) | Oil polluted marine microbial communities from Coal Oil Point, Santa Barbara, California, USA - Sample 7 (SPAdes) (version 2) | ecosystem: Environmental > Aquatic > Marine > Oil seeps ...
CAAGGTCTCGGTCAGCCGGCCTATGACAGGGTTGGAGGCAGTTGTTTGGAAAATCAGACCGCGCACCTTTAGTAAGACGGCTCGGCCATCCGCAGAAAAGCGTCTAAAGGCAGCGGCCACATTGGCGGTCTGGGGAGCTGAGTACGTCACGCCACCACCAGCCCGAAATCCTGCAACAGGTCGGCGGCTTGGGTCGTGGAAATGATCGCGCCTTTCATATCGCGTGCCATGTCATGCAGGGCGATTTTGCCCAATTGGCACAGGCGCAGATCGGCGCTGGTCAGTTTTGCGTTGCGAAATTCGGTCCCGACAAAGGTGCAATCCTCAAACAGCCCCCCCCGCAGGTCAGAGCCACTAAGATCTGCGTTGGAAAAATCCACGCCTTTGATATGGCGATCCTTTAGGTGCAGCCCGCCTAAATTGGCACTGTCAAAAATCACCTGATCGATCTTTAGATCAAGGCTGCGCAATCCCTTGAGAATGGCCCCTGATAATTTTGAGCCCTGAAAGCCGCTGTCAGTGGCGGTGGCATCGGCAAGGTTGATGCCAACGCAATTGCAGATGTCAAATGTCGTGGCATCAAACCGAGAATATCTGAAATCAGCACCATTCAACGTGCATTTGTCAAAAGAACAGGCTGTGATCTCGGCCCCGCGAAAGGTGGCGTTCGTAAACCGGCAGTTGCGAAACAACAGATCATCCAGATCGACATCATTCAGGGCCAGTTCCTCAAAGCAACAGCCCTGAAAAATCGTGCCTTGATGGTGCAACAGATCCAGAACCTCGGGTTTGGCGAAGGAGGTGAAATCGCGATCATTAATGTATTGCGTCGTCATCGGTGCCCCCTAAATATGCAGGGAAAGGCAGATCACTCTGCCGCCTTCAATTCAAACCCCTGTGCGATCATATCGGCAGGTTTCACCGGATATTCACCCGAGAAACAGGCGTCGCAATACTGAGGTGCTGCCTTGTCGCGCCCGTTGGCTTGACCTGCGGCGCGGTACAAACCGTCCAGCGAGATAAAGCGCAAGCTATCAACGCCCAGATGCGCGCACATTTCGTCTTCGGACATGGTTGCGGCCAGCAGTTGACTGCGCTCGGGGGTGTCAACGCCGTAAAAGCACGGCCACATGGTGGGCGGAGAGGCAATGCGGAAATGCACTTCAGCCGCCCCCGCATCCAAAATCATTTCCTTGATTTTGCGGCTGGTGGTGCCGCGCACAACGCTGTCATCGACCAGAATCACCCGCTTGCCTTTGATCAGGGCACGGTTGACGTTCAATTTTAGCAGCACCCCCATGTTGCGGATGCTTTCGGTGGGTTCAATAAAGGTGCGACCGGTATATTGGTTGCGGATAATACCCATACCGTAGGGGATACCGGATTCGTGCGAATACCCGATCGCCGCAGGGGTTCCACTGTCGGGAACGGGGCAAATGATGTCGGCGTCCACGGGGCATTCACGGGCCAGCTCGACGCCGATCTGGCGGCGGGTTTCATAGATCGATTGACCACCAACGATGCTGTCCGGGCGCGAGAAGTAGACATGTTCAAAGATGCAGAACCGTGGTTTGGCTGGCGGGAACGGGCGGTAACTCTCGACCCCATCCTCGGTGATCACCACCATTTCGCCAGGCTCTATATCGCGCACATATTCGGCACCAATAATGTCGAGCGCACAGGTTTCCGAGGCCAATGCCCAGCCCGTATCGCCGACCTTGCCCAGCACCAGCGGGCGCACGCCCAAGGCGTCGCGGACCCCGATCAGTTTGGTGCGGGTCATGGCAACGATGGAAAAAGCCCCCTCGACACGGCGCAAGGCGTCTTTCATGCGTTCGGGGATGTTGCTCTGAAAACTGCGGGCCATCAAATGAATGATACATTCGCTGTCGGATGAGGACTGAAAGATCGAGCCATGCTGGATCAATTCACGCCGCAGGGCCGTGGCATTGGTGATATTGCCATTATGGGCAATCGCCGCCCCGCCCATGGCAAATTCGCCAAAGAAGGGCTGCACATCGCGGATTGCCGCGCCTTTTTTACCGGATGTCGAATAGCGCACATGACCAATTGCCAGCGGGCCGGGCAGGGTGTCCATCAGGCTGGCTTTGGTGAAATTATCGCGCACATAGCCGAAACGCCGCGCAGAATTGAACCCCTGTTCGGGATCGTGGCTAACAATACCGCCGGCTTCTTGGCCACGGTGCTGTAGGGCGTGCAGGCCAAGGGCGGTGAAATTCGCGGCCTCGGCCACGCCAATCACGCCGAAAACGCCGCATTCCTCTTTTAATTTATCATCATCGAACGGGTGGCTAGGCGGCATTTTTTGCATTTCAGCAGTTGCTCCGAATCCATTGGCAGATGTTCACGTCCCTCATACGAGGTTGCGGCGGCTGTGTCACCATACTGTCATGGATAATCGGCATCCTTTTTGGGATGCGCCAACAACAAGCATAGTGCTGGTGTCGCGCCAGAATTGAACGTGCGAGATTGGCGAGTGGAAAGTTGCTATTCAGTCGCTGCTGGCGCCGCCGACTTGCCGCATTCGCCAATCAACTGCTCATAACGTGATACAATCCAGCCTGGTGCATCTTCGGGAATGGCGTCATTGATGTCGTCTTGCATACGGGCAAATATGCGGGCTGTGCGGCTGTCATCGATCATTGGCATTGCCTGATCGGTGATAACGCGGTCATAAACCACCAGTGCAATGCCCACCAGCAATGCCCCACGGGCCACACCGAACAAAAAGCCAAGCCCCTGATCAATGCCACCAAGGGCCGAGCGCTGCACAATCGAGGCAAATAGCGGCGTGATGAAAGACATCAGAATTAGGCCAACCGCAAACACGGCCGCAAACGAGGCAATACGTGCCAACTCGCAGCTGCCTTTGATGAAATCGCCAACGATTGGAATTTCACGGATCAAAGGTTCGGCTTGCCCGGCAAACATGAAGGCCAGAACCGCAGCGGCAATCCAACCCGCAATCGACAAGGTTTCACGCACAAAGCCGCGGGAATACGCCAATAGTGCTGACAGGATGATGACAACCGCCACCACTGCATCAATAATCGTAAAACCTTCCACGTCGTCTCTCCTCGTCTCAATAAGGGCCGTTTATCCGGCTCCGAATATTTCGCCAACAAACCCCGTTAGATCGGGCATTTGTTGTATGTTCAACCCCTTAGCGGCGCCTGTCTTCCCACCCGCCGGAGCGATTGCACCCGAAAAACCAAGTTTTTGCGCTTCTTTTAAGCGGCTTTCAGTCTGGCCAACGGGTCTTAGCGCCCCTGATAGGCTAATTTCACCGAAAACCACAGTGTCTGCGGGCAATGCAGTGTCTTCGCGGGCCGAAAGTAGCGCGGCTGCAACAGCCAGATCGGCCGCAGGCTCTGAAATACGCATACCACCGGCAACGTTTAGATAGACATCAAGCCCCGTGAACGGGATGCCGCAGCGCGATTCAAGCACCGCCAAAATCATCGCCAAACGGCCTCCATCCCAACCAACCACGGCGCGGCGGGGTTGCGAGTGGGGCGAGGGGGCAACAAGCGCTTGCAACTCGCACAATACGGGGCGGGTGCCCTCAATGCCTGCGAACACCACAGATCCGGGCGCGGGTTTGTCGCGTTCCGACAGGAACAGGGCGGACGGGTTACTGACTTCGGCAAGGCCACTACCCGTCATTTCAAACACGCCGATTTCGTCAGCCGGCCCAAAGCGGTTTTTCACCGCCCGCAAGATGCGAAACTGATGGCCGCGTTCGCCTTCAAAATAAAGCACAGTGTCGACCATATGCTCAATCACCCGTGGCCCCGCGATCTGGCCGTCTTTGGTGACGTGGCCAACCAGAATGACCGACATGTTCTTGCGTTTGGCAAATGTGGTCAGCTCGTGGGCGGCGGCGCGCACTTGGGAAACGCTGCCAGGCGCGCTCTCGACATTGTCGGCCCACATGGTTTGGATTGAATCGATAATCGCAAGGTCGGGTTTTTCGGCCTCTAGCGTGGTCAGGATGTCGCGCAGGTTGGTTTCGGTGGCCAATTGCACAGGGGCGTCACGCAGGCCCAAACGATCCGCGCGCATCCGGATTTGCGCGCTGGCTTCTTCGCCCGAAACATAGATCACCTTTAGCCCCATGCGCGCGAAACTGGCCGCAGCCTGCAACAACAGGGTGGATTTTCCGATACCGGGATCACCACCAACCAGCACAGCCGAGGCAGGCACCAGACCGCCGCCCAACACACGGTCAAGTTCCGGCATACCGGAATGGGTGCGGGGCGGGGGGGCCTCGTCACTGGACAGATCGGACAGATGAATCGAACGACCCCGCTTGCCGCCCAGCGATTTTTTGCTGGGGCCAGCGGATAACGGCACCTCCTCAGAAATCGAATTCCAGGCCCCGCAAGCATCACAGCGTCCGGACCATTTGTTAGAAGATGCGCCGCAGGAATTGCAGGTGAAGGAGTTTTGTTTTGCCATAGGCTCTTGTGCCTCAGCCGGGCCTCTACTGCAAGCGATCAAGAGCAAAGAAAGCTGGTAGGCTCAAGCAGCAGGTCGCTTGCGTTCGGACGCAAACGAGATCGCCAAGGACGCCAGTATACAGCCGGTAAACAGGTATAACCCCCACGCGGTTTCGACCTTTCCAACCCCGATGCCTTTGGCCACCACCAGATACAGCGCGATCAGAAATATGTCGGCCATCGCCAGTTTCCCCAGCAAATGCAGCACTGGCAACACTTTGCGGTGCAGCAGATTAAAGTGGATCAGCGCCAGCCCTATGGTTTTCAGATAGGGTGCGAAAATGGCAAAAAATGTGACAAGCAAAGCAAGGAACACATCGGATTCCCATAAGGATTGTAAACCGGTGATGACCGATATCTCGTTCAAATCAAAGAAATATGGCATCATTCCGCCCATCAATCCCGCCCGCAACATTGGTGCAAACCACGCGATTGGAAACAGGACGATCAACGACAGGTTGGCAATCTTTAAGAATGTGCTCACAATAAAATCCGCCCCATGTGTCAGGGCGTCACCATGCCCTGTCTCACATTTAGAGCGCAGCTTTGTGCTTCACAATCCTTGAACCCGTAAAAACCCGACCTATGGGGCAAATTGGCGGATTACGACGGATCTGGCCAGTTTTATGGGCAATGCAGCGTGACATCATTAGATTGTTCTAAAAATCGCAACAATGCCTCAGCGAACAGCTTCAATCGGCCCCTCGGCGCGGCCATGGATGAACTGGTCCAGATAGGGATCTCCACTATTGTCCATGTCGGCCACGGGTCCGGTCCACTTAATCACCCCGTCGTGCAACATTGCCACTTTGTCAGCGATGGCGCGCACCGATGACATATCATGGGTGATGGTCATGGCAGTGGCTCCCATTTCAACCACGATCTCGCGGATTAACTCGTTAATGACGCCGGACATGATCGGGTCCAGCCCTGTTGTCGGTTCGTCAAAAAAGATGATTTCAGGTTCGGCCGCAATAGCACGGGCCAATCCGACCCGTTTTTGCATCCCGCCCGACAATTCGGCAGGGAACAGATCGGCCACCTCGGGTTTCAGCCCGACACGGCGCAGTTTTTCGATCGCGATCTCGCGGGCCTCGTCCTTGGGGCGTTTTAGCGAGCCGCGCAGCAGACGAAAGCCGACGTTTTGCCAAACCGTCAGGCTGTCAAATAGGGCACCGCCCTGAAACAACATCCCAAAACGGGCCAAAAAGGCGTCGCGCTCGACTTTGGTCACATCTTGGCCATCCACAGTGATGGTGCCGCTATCAGGTGTCACCAGCCCCAGAATGGACTTGAGTGCCACCGATTTTCCGGTGCCCGACCCGCCAATGATCACCATGCTTTCGCCACGCGGAATGGTCAGGTTGACCCCTTGCAGAACCTTGTTTGAGCCAAAGGCTTTGTGGACATTATCAAGCGTAATCATGCGGAGAAAAACAATTCTGTCAGCAGGTAATTTGAGGCAAGGATCAGGACCGAGGCCGCCACCACTGCCGATTTCGTCGCGCGGCCAACACCCTGCGCACCGCGCCTCGAGTTCATGCCGTAATAGCACCCCATCAAGGCGACGATAAATCCGAAAACCGCGCCTTTCAGCAGGCCCGATATGATATCCCAGCTCTCCATGAAATCAACGGTATTTTTCAGATAAACCGCCGAATTGAAATCCAGCCGCGTGACCCCGACGAAATATCCGCCCATGATGCCGATGCTATCGCCCACCGCGATCAGGGCCGGCACCGCGATGGTTGCGGCCAAAACGCGCGGCACGGTCAGGTATTTCATCGGATGGGTCGAAAGTGTCACCAGCGCGTCCAGTTGTTCGGTCACTTTCATGGTGCCGACCTCGGCCGCGATCGAGGAGGCCACCCGCGCGGCCACCATCAAGCCGCCCAAAACCGGCCCCAGTTCGCGCAACATGCCGATGGAAACGATCGAGGGCACCACTGATTCGGCGTTAAACCGCGCTCCGCCTGCGTAAATTTGCAGCGCCAGCGCGCCGCCGGTGAAAAATGTGGTCAGGGCAACGACGGGTAGGCTGAAATAGCCGATGGTTAACAAGGCCTGCCCGAATTCTTTTAAATAGAACGGTGGGCGGACTATATGGCTGATGGTTTGGGCAAAAAAGATCGCAATCCGGCCAATAGCGGCCAAAATACCCATAGTGTTGCGCCCAATCAGGGCGACCGGGGCTAGCACGCTCATTGCGCAAATCCGCCTGAATAGCGACGGGTATAGCGCGGGCCCAAGGATGTCAGAATTTCATAGCCAATGGTGCCAGCCTTATCCGCCAGCGCATCCACGGTTTGCAGCGGGCCAAGAATATCAAGATGGCGGGGCACTTCGTGCAAATGACTGATATCGACTGTGATCAGGTCCATCGACACCCGCCCGACCAATGGGCAAGCGATGTCATTGGCCCAGAGCGTTGCCCCGTTTGATAGCGCACGATGCAGCCCGTCAGCATAACCACCCGACAGGGTGGCGACGGTGGCGGTGGTGTTGGTGGTCCATGTGTTGCCATAGCCCACGGTTTCTCCCGCCTGTAAATCACGGGTCTGGATTAGCGGCAGGGACAGGGTGGCAACGGGGCTTGCCGCTTCAAACGGCTTGCCCCCATAGAGGCCAATGCCCGGGCGCGTCAGATCAAAATGATACTGCGGCCCCAACAGGATGCCACCCGTGGCCGCCAGTGAGCGGGGGGCTTCAATACCATCGGTCATTTTGCGAAATGTGGCCAGTTGCTGGGTGTTCATTGCGTGATCCGGTTCGTCGGCACAGGCCAGATGGCTCATCACCAGCACCGGATTCTGCGACAAAACGATATCGCGCACCGCATCCCATTCTGGGGCTTCCATACCCAAGCGGTTCATACCGCTGTCCAGTTGAATACCAAACGCCGCGTTTGGCAGCGCCTCGAAGTGGCGGGTCAATTGATCAAGCGAGTTTAGCATCGGCGTCAGTTGCAAATCATTGATCATATCGGTGTCGCCGCGCATATGACCGCCAAACACCAGAATATCCACGTTTGGCCCCAAGGCATTGCGCACGGCGGCACCTTCCTCGGCCACGGCCACGAAAAACCGCCGCGCGCCTGCTTGTGCCAAGGCTTTGGCCACGCGATCTGCGCCCAGCCCATAGCCATCGGCCTTGACCACTGCGGCCGTTTCGCAATTTGTCATTGTGTCCAGCGCCCGCCAGTTGGCGGTAATCGCATCTAAATCAATTGTTAAATTTGCACTACCCATAGGGGGTTTTTGACGGGCAGGCGGGCGAGGTCAAGTGGAAACATGCAATGCCTGCTTTTTGGCCGGTTGATTCGGCGCATTCGCCACCACAGAAATGGCCGCTAAAAGCTGTCCTCGCCCGCGTCTTGCTGCTGCCAGGGCTTGATCAGATTGCCAAAGCGGGTGAACTGGCCCTCGAAGCTTAGCTCTACATGACCGATTGGGCCGTGGCGTTGCTTGCCGATCACCACCTCGGCCTTGCCGCGCAAAGCCTCCATTTCTGCCATCCAGGTTTGCATCTTGTCCAATTCGTGATCGCCCGGCTTTTCGCGCTCTTTATAGTATTCCTCGCGGTAAACGAACATCACCACATCGGCGTCTTGCTCGATTGATCCCGATTCCCGCAAGTCTGACAGTTGCGGGCGTTTGTCTTCGCGGTTTTCCACCTGACGTGATAGCTGCGACAGCGCGATCACTGGTATTTCCAGCTCCTTGGCGATCGCCTTTAGCCCTTGGGTGATCTCGGAAACCTCGTTCACACGACTGTCTTTGGCCGTGGCGGGGCGCACCAGTTGTAGATAGTCCACCATCAAAACATCCAACCCGTGGGTGCGTTTCAAGCGTCGCGCGCGGGCCGCCAACTGGCTGATCGGCAGGGCAGGAGTGTCGTCAATAAACAACGGGCAGGCTTCCAGCTGTTTGGCGGCCTCAACGAAACGCCGGAATTCTTCTTCGGTCATATCGCCACGGCGAATTTGCTCGCTTGAAACCTCGCTTGCCTCGGACAGAATCCGTGCCGCCAGCTGCTCGGCCGACATCTCGAGACTATAAAAACCAACGACGCCGCCATTCACAGCCCCTTCGGTGCCATCATGACGGATGCCCTTTTGATAGGCCTTGGCGATGTTAAAGGCGATGTTGGTGGCCAGAGCGGTTTTCCCCATCGAGGGACGCCCGGCCAAAATCAGCAAATCCGAGCCATGCAACCCGCCCAGTTTTTTGTCCATATCGGTCAGGCCGGTGGAAATGCCGGCCAGCCCGCCATCGCGTTGATAGGCGGCGTTGGCCACGTTCACCGCATCGGTCACGGCCTTTAGAAACGATTGAAACCCGCTGTCGGTTTGGCCCTGCTCGCCAAGCGCATAAAGCGCCTGTTCGGCCTCGACGATCTGTTCCTTGGGTTCCGAGGCAATATCGACCTTGGCGGCCTTGTCGGAAATGTCACGCCCAAGCCCGATCAATTCACGCCGGATCGCCAGATCATAGATCATCTGCGCATAATCGCGCGCCGCAAACCCCGAAATTGCCGCACCTGCAAGGCGCACCAGATATGCGGGGCCGCCCAGTTCTTTTAGGCCTTCGTCCTCTTCCAAAAATGCCTTTAGCGTGACAGGCGACGCCAGATTGTTTTTGGCAATCCGGCTGGAGGCGATTTCGTAAATGCGGGCGTGAACGGGCTCAAAGAAATGCTGCGGACCGATAATGGCTGCCACACGGTCGAAAATGTCGTTGTTGGTTAGAATCGCACCCAACAACTGCTGTTCTGCTTCGACGTTATGGGGCATCACATCAGTGATGCCAGCCTCGTCCTGACCTGAATTGATTGGCGCAATCTCGTTCATATCTTACCCATTTATCCCACAGAAAATCCACTGGATTTGTTTAATCCGACACCACCCTCAGCGCAAATTGTATAAAGCTGTGGATAGACTTAGCCTACCACATCTAGTGGGTATTTTCACTAGTTTATCAAGATATCCGAAATTTGGGGCTATTTTTTTCTGGCGTCCTGCCATGCTCGCGGCGCCGTCAAAAAACTCTCGACCTCGGATAGGGTTGCTGCATCAAAGGCATTGCTTGCTTTGGCTTCGGCCAGAACATCCCACCATGTGCACAAATGATGTAGCGTAACGCCGTGATCACCCAAGGTTTTCTCGGTCTCGGGAAAAATGTCGTAATAGAATATCACAGCCGTATGGGCGCATTTGGCACCGGTCTCGCGAATCGCATCGACAAATGACAGTTTCGAGCCACCATCAGTGGTCAGATCCTCGACCAGCAGCACATTTTGTCCCTCGCTCATTTCCCCTTCAATGCGCGCCCCGCGGCCATAGCCTTTGGGTTTTTTGCGAACATAAGTCATGGGCAGGCCCATCCGTTCGGCCACCAAGGCGGCAAACGGAATGCCTGCGGTTTCGCCGCCAGCGATGTTGTCGAAGGCTTCAAAGCCCGCGTCGCGCATCACAGTGGTGACCATGAAATCCATCATGGTCGAGCGGATACGCGGATGCGAAATCGGGGTGCGGCAATCAATGTAGGTTGGGCTGGGCAGGCCCGAGGCCAGCGTGAATGGCTCTTTGGCGTTGAAATGCACGGCCTTGATCTCGAGCAGCATACGCGCAGTTAAACGGGCAATCTCTTGTTTTGGTGGAAAAGTGGACGGGATCATAACGGGGGCCCTTTTTGATGTTTCTATCTGTCTAAATGCCTGTGGCGCGGATATTTGTAGAACGAAAATGGATTAAGTGGACACTTGCCAAAAAATCTCAAAGCCAGGGTCGAATATCGTCACTTCGCCCTCGGCGGTGATCAGCTTTTCGGGCAGGGGGATTGCCCCCCCCTTGGTCATGGTGAGCGTGGTTGTGTTGGGCTTAACGCCATAAAAAGCGGGGCCATGCAGGGATGTGAAACCTTCCAGTTTAGCCAACGCGCCCTCGTCCTCGAACACATGAGCAAGGATCGGCATGGTATTGGGGGCGGTAAAACAGCCTGCACAACCACAAGCGCTGAGCTTGTTCGGGTCCGTATGTGGCGCACTATCAGTGCCAAGGAAAAACCGCGCATCATTTGCAGTGGCCGCCGCGCGCAGAGCCAGGCGGTGGCTTTCGCGTTTGGCAACTGGCAGGCAATAATAATGCGGCTTGATGCCGCCGACCAGAATATCGTTGCGGTTGATAACCAGATGGTGGGTTGTGATGGTGGCGGCCAGATTTTTATCGGCGCTTTTCACATAGTCCACCCCGTCCGAGGTGGTGATATGCTCCATCACCACGCGTAAATCGGGGGTTTTGCGCCGGATCGGGTCCAGCACCCGGTCAATAAACACCGCCTCGCGATCAAAAATGTCCACGTCCGCATCGGTCACTTCGCCATGCACACAGAGCGGTAGACCAATCTCGGCCATCCGCTCCAACACACCGCGCACCTTGTCAAAATCTGCCACACCCGAGGCGGAATTCGTGGTGGCACCCGCCGGATACAGCTTTACGGCCGAAATCAACCCCGACGCATGTGCTGCCGCCACATCATCAGCGTCGGTCTCTTCGGTCAGATAGAGTGTCATAAGCGGGGTGAAATCAGCGCCTTGCGGCATCGCTGCCATAATACGCGCCTTGTAGGCCTCGGCATCCGCACTGGTCACCACAGGGGGCACCAGATTGGGCATGATGATAGCACGCGCAAAATGGCGGGTGGTTTCGGGCAACACGGCTGCCAACATCGCGCCATCGCGCAAATGCAGGTGCCAGTCATCGGGGCGGGTCAGGGTGATTTGATCTGTCATTACAGGGTCGGGTTACACAATCCTATTGCCCCATGCCACGCTTTTTTCCGAAAATGGCTGAATTTCACTTATTCAGGGTCAGGTCCACACCTAGATAACGTCAAAATTATCGACAAAGGCAGTCAGGCCGGATTGTGCAAAATCCATCGGCAGGCGCGGCTCTGAGCGTGGCTTCACCCGCACAGTCGGTGAATACCTGATGTCGAAATACTGTGGATCATTCAGAATTTCAGAAGGCAGGCGGTTCTGGTTCAACACGCAGCGCTTTTGCATCCGCACCTCGACATCGAATTCGCAGCCCTCATAAAGGCCGTTGTCACAGTCCTCGGTGAAGCATCTGCGCAACGCCACCTCGCGTTTCCGCAGCGCCCGAAGTTCATCTTGGGCATTTGCCAATTCGTCAGCAGGCAATTGGTTTCGCATCATGGTGTCCCCTATTGGATTATCAGGGGCAGATTTCACGATAAATATAAATAAATTGCTAAGAGTGTTGATTAACCGCGTTTTATTCGGCGGGCTCTTTGCTGAGCGGTTTTGGCAGGCTCCGACCTGTCTCGGATAGTTTGGACTCTATCTCGTTCAGGCGACGCCTGAAACGCGGCGCTTTCATTCGGTTTACTACATTGCGGCATAACAGACCTGACATCATGCAGCGGCCATCATCCTCCAGCTGCATGAGCAGGCGGCGCAAATAGGGTGAATAATCACGCCGTGCCCGAAACAGCCTGTGAAAATGCTGGGCAATATCTCCGCCAGCGCCTGCGGTTTCCAGCAGAGGTTGCAAGATGTCCATATCAATCATGTCCTGCAAAATATGGCGTCCCAGATGCCGTGTGCGCAATTTGGTGACATGCGGGCGGGTGAATAGGGCCGCATGCATTGCGTCCAGCTCTTCTTCGGGGTCATAAAACACAAACACTTGATCGGCGGCCTCGATCATATCGGGTGCAAAGCCATAGCGGTCCGTAAACGAGGTGCGGCGCATTGAAGTAAAACGGTGATCCCATTCGGCAACCCGCGGATCAAGCGTGGCGATCGGGTTATAGACCATCACGGTACAGCCCGGCGCGGCCACGGAAAAAGCCGCAGCCGCATAGCCGCACATGCCGGATCCCATAAAAATCACCCGATCAAAATCTTCAAAAAACCCGTCATCGACCAGCCGGTCGAAATAGCCATAAACAGATTTGTCCCGAAACCACGTGTTGCCATTGGCAATGATGCCCAGATGTGACCAGCCTTTCTCTGACACCAGGTCAAGGCCCAGCGGCAAATCGTCTTCGGTATCGTCGCGG
>Ga0209345_10004945_pt1 | contig 12600 bp, 10 predicted proteins | sample Cruoilmetagenom7_FD_187294 | JGI IMG/M metagenome (GOLD analysis project Ga0209345, IMG submission 187294) | Oil polluted marine microbial communities from Coal Oil Point, Santa Barbara, California, USA - Sample 7 (SPAdes) (version 2) | ecosystem: Environmental > Aquatic > Marine > Oil seeps ...
ACGCAGGCGAAGCACAGTGGCCTGTGCACGTGCCAGCCTTTATAAATGATGCAAAACAGGGCGCTAAATAGACGACGGGGCTTTGCCGTTCAGCAAAGCCCCGCTCTCCCCCGAGATGCCCCCGCTCCGGCCAAATAGGCCGCGGACCTGGTTAGTCTCGAATTGCTATTTTTTTAGGAATGCCATTCTGCGTTGTCTAGTAGATTTTGCTGCTCGAGCAGATATGCCCTCATGCATGTGTTGAATTTGCAACTTTTGGCATCTTGGATTTGCGGCATACTGTGAATTCGGGCAAATCCATGTAATTCGTTAACTAATTGAGTTCTACTGTTAAGATTAACGGGTTTTTGCGGGTTCTGATCAAATGACTTTTGTCTTATTTCTGCTGTATGGCGTGATTGGTGGTGGCGTTGGCTACAGCCTGTTTTCGCTTGTAGGCATTGAGTTGCCGATGGCCATTGTAAGTGGTGTGGTGACGACTATAGCGCTCGGGCAGATACACTTGTTGAGTCGCAGCAAAGATACAGAGCAGCGTCTTGATGACCGAATCACTGCGACGGAAAAGACATCGCGGGATGTTGATGAGCGCATGAATGTTGTTGAAGCCAAAACTGAAGCGATTGAAACGACTGTTAAACATGAACTGACCGAGCGTCGTGATGCGCTTGTGACAGAGATGAAGCAGTTGGAAGGACTTATTGATCGCCTGTCCCGAAGTTTTGAAACGAAGTTAAGCGAAACCACTACGACGGCTGCTGTTGCGCCACAAGAAGATGCGATCTTGCGAGACGTACGTGATGCGTTGCGCGATGGGCGCGTTGATCTGCACCTACAGCCGATTGTGTCTTTGCCGCAGCGCCGGGTTTCATTTTATGAAGGCTTTACGCGTTTGCGCCGCCCTGATGGCAGCCTAATTTTGCCAGCCGAGTTTCTTGATGCAGGCCGCCGCGCTAATCTGATGGGTATTATCGACAACTTCACATTGTTTCGCTGCGTTCAGATTGTGCGCCGATTAGCTGAACGTGATCGCCGCGTGGGTGTTTTCTGTAATGTGGCCGCTGCGTCGCTGCAGGATGATGCGTTCTTCCCCATGTTCCTTGATTTCATGACAGAGCACCGCGATCTTTGCGGGTCTGTGATTTTTGAAATTCGCGCTGACAGTTTTGAGATGCGCAACCAGAAAATGAAGACGAATATGGACCAGCTCACGGCGCTTGGCTTCCGGTTTTCTATCGATCATTCCGCAGACATTGGTCTCGATTTGCCGCGCTTGCAGGATGCCGGTGTGCGTTTTGTGAAGATGAATGGTGGCACATTGATCGAGCAATTGCGTGACCCACATGGCCCGCGTCCAATCTCATCCGTTAATCGCCGTATTGAGGGTGAGGAAGTTAGCGCTGTCTTCTCTCGCTACGGTATGACTTTGATCGGTGAGAAGATTGAGGACGAAGCCAGTGTGGTTGAAATTCTCGAATATGACATCCCTTACGGACAGGGGCATATTTTTGGGGCACCGCGCCCCATCAAAGCATCTCTGATGGAAGAAACTGCGCCACCAGAGGCGTTGGTGCAGAAGCTTTCTAGTTTCGGCTAATCGGGAACTTTTTCAACGCTCCAGCGTATATTTCCTGCGATCTAGTTTCGTAGAAAATGAGTGGGGTGGATTTGGAATATTGGACAATCTGTTTGAGTTTCCTAGGTTTGGTGGTGTCATTTGCCGCCATCGTACCTGAACTTGATATGAAAACTTGGTGGGTAAGAAACTGGATCTATGGTCGCCAGCAAATCTTCTGGATATTATTTTTTATTATCGGTCTCTATGTCACGACCGTGAAGCTAGATGCGTTCTATCATGGCGCAATTCTTACGATTATGGTCGCGGCGCTGATTTACGCATTTTCATCAATATATCCCTATTTACCTATCTTCTCGAAGCAGAACGCACACGTCAAAACCAGCAATAAGTTCACCGATGTAAGCCTACTGATTGCGAATGTTCTGCAAGACAATAAACGCTATGATGACTTGCTTCAGATTATAGAGGCGGCGGACCCTGACATCGTATTTCTAAGTGAAGTGGATGAAGCCTGGGTCAATAATATATCGTCGCTCAAAGATCGTTATGCGCATCATGTTGAACTTCCCGGGAAAGACTACAATGGTTTGTGCTTGTATTCGCGCTGTCCGATTATGGATGTGCAAACGCGATATCTCGTACAAGAACATGTGCCATCATTTCTTATGGATGTGGCTTTGCAGTCAGATGTTGTCTTGAAACTATTTGCCCTTCATCCTCGACCCCCACGTCCTGAAGATGCGCCTGAAAAATTAGATCAAGAGTTGAGAATCGTCGCCCACGAAGCATACGAAAGCGAATTGCCGGTGATCGTCACAGGCGACCTGAATGAGGTGGGGTGGTCTCGAGCATTGCGTCGGTTTGAGCAGATGAGTGGCCTGCGCGATGCTCAGTGCGGCCGGATGATATGTAATTCTTACAATGCAAAAATACCACTTGTCCGGTGGCCGCTGGACCATGCGTACCATTCACCCGACATCATACTTAAAACCATGAAACGCTTGCCAAAATTTGGATCAGATCATTTCCCTGTCATGTTCGAGTTTCATGGTTTTAAGGCAAAATAATCGGTTTGACGATACGCATGTATCTCACTAGTCGAGGCATATGACAGATACACTTTTCACTACTGGGCTTTCAGATATATCAGAGCGCTACGACGCCGTTTTGTGCGACGTGTGGGGCGTTATTCATAATGGCCGCGCAGCCTTTGCAGAGGCCTGCGAGGCCTTGGCACGCTACCGGGGGGCTGGCGGGCGTGTGTGTTTGATCACGAATGCGCCTGTGCCGAAAGCGCAAGTCATTCGCTATTTTGAGCCGCTGGGTGTTCCCCGTGGCGCATATGATGATTGTGTGTCGTCAGGGGATGCGACGCGCGCTGAGCTGGAGGCCCGGCGCGATAAGAAAATCTGGCTGATGGGGGCAGATAGTAGTTTCGATGGCGATCATGCTTTGTGGCAGGGGCTAAATCTCAACTTCGCAGAGCCGCAGGAGTCTGAGGTCTTGTTGTGCATGGGTATGGATGACAATACGCGTGACGACCCAGAGGATTATCGGCCGCGCTTGAAGGTTGGTGTTGATCGGGGCCTGACGATGATCTGCGCCAATCCTGATATTAAAGTGCGTATTGGTGATCGCCTGATCTGGTGTGCTGGCGCGCTGGCGGCGATCTATGAAGAGATGGGGGGTAAGGTGATTTATCCGGGAAAACCGCACGCCGCGATCTATGATCTGGCTGTGCAGCGTTTGACCGAGATGGACGCAGCACCGACGCGAATTCTTTGTATTGGTGACAGCCCGGCGACTGATATTCGCGGGGCGCGGTTGCAAGGCTATGACAGTCTGTATGTGGGCACGGGACTGTTGGCGCATGGCGGTGATTTTCAAGGCGAAGCGCTAGCACTGTTTGACGAGTACCAAGAGATGCCAACCTTTGCGATGACGGGCCTGCGTTGGTAGATGGCTTCAGGCTTTTTACTGATGGGTATGGATGACTTCGCAAATATCTTTATGTATCTGAGACAAACGACACAACGGAGACGCGACACATGAGCGATACCAAAGGCTATGCCTACGAAGATATGGATATTGGGATGGCTCATGAAACCGTCCATGAGATCACTGAGGATGATATCCAAAAATTTGCGGAAGTCTCTGGTGACTATAATCCGCTGCATATGGATGATGAGTTCGCAAAGACGACGATCTTCGGCCAGCGGATTGCGCATGGTGCGCTGACGGCGAGCTATATTTCTGGCATTTTGGGCAATAATTTGCCGGGGCCGGGCGCGATTTTTACCGGCCTCTCCATGCGGTTCCGCCGCCCCGTGTTTATTGGGGATACGGTAACGGTTCGCGCAGAAGTTTCTGAGAAGAAAGACCGCGGCAATCAGGTGACGTTGAAAGTGGCGTGCATGGTGGACGGTAAGCGTGTGATTACGGGTGAAGCGCAAGTGGTTGCGCCGCGCCGGGACGCTTAATGGCTGTTTTCGCAGACTATCGAGGCCTACCTGCTGAGGCGCGCGGGACATCGATCGCGATGGGCAATTTTGATGGACTGCACATGGGCCACAAGGTCGTTATGGAAGCAGCCAAGCGGGCAGGCGACGGCGTATTCTCTGTCGCAACATTTGAGCCACCTCCGCGCGCATATTTCCGGCCGATGGACCCGCCGTTTCGTATTTATCGGCCTGAGCGCCGCAACCAAATGATATTGAATCAGGGCGCATCTTTCGTGTTTGAACTGCCATTTAATGGTGAGTTGGCGAGTATGACCGATGAGGTGTTTGCGCGGGATGTTCTGGCCAAGGGGCTAGGCGTGAAACATGTCTCTGTTGGTTTTGATTTCCGGTTTGGTCGGGGACGTATGGGCGATGCGGCGCGGCTATCGAGCCTTGGGCGGGCGCTGGGTTTTGGCGTCACGATTGTTGAAGAGGTTCAAGGGCTGGGCGCAAAAGCGTCTTCCACGGCGATCCGGCAGGCGTTGAGCGCAGGTGAACCGCGCAAAGCGGCGGAATTGCTTGGCGAGCCTTGGGTCGCTGAGGGCATCGTTGAGCAAGGCGAGCAGATGGGCCGGACGCTGGATTTTCCCACGGCGAATGTTCACCTGACCGATGTGATCCACCCCAAGCACGGCATTTACGCTGTGCGCGCACGGATTGCGGGCGAGGAGAATTGGCGCGATGGCGTCGCGAACTTTGGGCGAACGCCGACGACGGGCTTGCGCGATCCCTTGCTGGAGACATTCATCTTTGATTTTGACCGCGACATCTATGGCAAATGGCTTGAGGTGCAGTTCATTCGATTCCTGCGACCTGAACTGAAGTTTGATAGCGTCGATGACATGGTCGTGCAGATGAAGCGCGATGTGGTGGATGCGAAGGCTGTGCTGGCGGGTTAGCGGACGTGGGGCGCGCTTGATTATCGTTCATTTACAGCAGTATGCTTGTAATCAACACTTTTAGTGACAGGGGCCAAATGACTTACCAAATTCAGGCTAAGTGTAACAAAATTATACCAACTTTCATTTTGGCATTATTTCTATGCTTAGGGGCCACAAACGCGGTCGCCCAAGTTTTGGACAAGCCGTTTTGTCCTGTCGGTCATGACCTGTATTCGAAGGCCAGTGCTGCTGGCGAGGCTCAGACCTATGATGAAAGGAGCGCTTTTGCGACCTTACTCTGGCTTGAGCGAGGTGATGCCATATGGCTGATTACAGACAAAACCGAAAATAGCGAATTATCAATGGCGAGTTTCAGAATTCGCAATAGCTATGAGTACGAAAGTGCAGGCTATCCGAAGGATATGAAGGTTGGGGAACGTTTTAAAAAATATAGGCAGGACCATATCCGTCACAAACGCTCTAAGAATGAGAACTTAACACGCCCAAAAAATGTTCCGGCGGGGCCGCCAGAAAGTGCCATAAAGTTTGCCGAGCAAACCCTCGGGTGCCAATATGCCCCTGAAATAGCGAGGGAGCACGCACGTAATTTACGCGCGGAAACATTACCGTTGAGGCAAATGTGTCCATTTACGGAAGCAGATTTGTCAGAACACTTAAATACACGTGGACCCGATTGGTTTATCCCCCTCGAGCAGGATTCCCGTAATGGTTATGTTTCAGGCGAATATAATCGTGCGGCTATGGAAGTCTTGAATTGGAAGTTGAAGGGCTTGGATGCTTTTCAAAGTCCTGACGAAGATGGCCAAGATCGAACACAGCAAAGACGAGGCACCATCGCTTATATTGCGTATCGTGGGTATAGTGGAGTGATCGCACCAAACCCTGAACTTTTTGCTGCTATCTCCAATTTTTCGGAAAACAAGGATAAGGCAGTTTTATCAAAGCCTGACGACGCAATGTTGGAGTGGGCTGAGGATCGCTTGTTTTGCCGCTATGACGGTGACTTAGGACACCAGCAGATGGCAAATGACGCCGCGCAAAAAGAACAAGAACGTTTAGCGTGGATAGCAAATGCGCCTCAGCGTGAAGCACAAAGTGAGGCAGACCGCCAAGAGGCATTGATACGTCAAGAACAAATAGAGAGCGATCTGATCGCATTTGCGAATGAGAACCCTAATTGCCAAGCAGAATACGAAAAAATCTATTTTGTGATGACAGGTAGGCCCCTGCAGAATGCGAAGACTTGCAGTTATGGCTGTAATCCGGGATTTGAGAAAGCCACAGACGCTCAAGTCAGTTTTGCAATGAGCTGTCAAAAAGCTCAGCGTAAGGGATTAGTCGCGACACCTGACGATAACGTAGTACAGTCATCTCCAAATGATGGTGTGGCGCCTTACACATTAAGTGATGGCCTTCGCGATATGGGTAACGCAGCAGCATGTACGCGCCAAGAACGCAAATGTGTCAGCGATGGTCAGTACGAACGCTGCAGGATGGTGACGGTCAAAATTTGCTGAGCGTGGTGAGGTGAAAACGGTTTAGTGATCCAATTCATTGGGGCAGCTATAACTGTCCACCTGCCGATTCAGGCGAAATTCGTAAGGCTTCGTAGATCACCGGCATCCGGCAAACGAGGTGTTGTGTAGCCTATTTTTATGGGCAGTGTTGACGGGGGTATTAGGCGCGGTTTGGTGTGGGAAGCGGGGCTGCACATGGCGAATTTTTGTGTGTAATCAGGCGGGTATGATAGGTCTGCCGCACAACACGATACTGCGCTTCATGATTGTAAAAATATGACTGATAACATCAAACTTTCAAATCCGGACTGTGTTCATCCGCCACTAGGGCTTTACAGCCATGTTGTGACTGTGCCGGAAGGTTCGGAGCTCATTTACTTGTCTGGTCAGCTGGGCGTGACGCCTGGTGGGCACGATCTGCAAACGATTGACGAGCAAGCCGATCAAGTTTTTGCCAACATAGTTGCGCTGTTGAAGGCGCATGATTTAGGTGTCCAGAACATTGTGAAACTGACGACCTATATGGTCGCAGGGCAGGATGGGCAGAAAGTGCGTGAGGCGCGCTTGAAGCATCTGGGTGATCATCGGCCTGCTTCTACAGCTATGTATGTTTCGCAACTTGTCGATCCGGCGTGGTTTGTTGAAGTTGATGTCGTGGCGGCCAGAACGATTGCTGCCTAGTGACTTCTTAACCGGGCGCTGCTAAATCCCCCGGCATGGCTTTGATCGCAATTATACGAATTAGCAGCCCGGCTGCGCGCTGACCCAGATTCTGGGCGCTGCGGGGCCGGGACGTAAATTGCTGACGACTTTTCTACAGACTCTGACTAGAAGCCTTTTTCATGACCGATACTGATACTTCACGCGATTACCGCGATACGCTGTTTCTTCCGACAACCGAATTTCCGATGCGCGGCGGCTTGCCCAAGCGCGAGCCGGAATGGATCAAGCGTTGGGATGATCTGAAGATCTACCAAAAGATGCGCGAAGATGCGGCGGCGCGCGGTGCGAAGCCTTGGCTGCTGCATGATGGCCCGCCTTATGCCAATGGGCATATCCACCTTGGCACGGCGATGAATAAAATCGTCAAAGATATCATCGTGCGTAGCCATCAGATGACCGGGCATGACGCCAGCTATCTGCCCGGATGGGACTGTCACGGTTTGCCGATTGAGTGGAAGGTCGAAGAAGAGTTTCGCGGCAAGGGGCGCACGAAGGATGATGTGACTGGCGGAGAATTCCGGGCACGTTGCCGGAGCTATGCGCAGGAATGGGTGGATATACAGGCGAAAGAATTCCGCAGCCTCGGTGTCGAGGGCGAGTGGGATGATCCCTACCTAACGATGAAGTTTGAATCAGAGGCCGAGATTGTCTCTGAGTTCCTGCGTATGGCGATGCAGGGCGCGCTGGTGCGCGGGGCCAAGCCGATCATGTGGAGCCCGGTGGAGCGTACAGCGCTAGCCGAAGCAGAGGTTGAGTATTTCGACCGCAAAGTGCCCGTGATTTGGGTGAAGTTTGCATTGCAAGCGCCCAGTGTTGATGCGCTGTCTGGGCATACACTGAGTGATGTTGAGGCTGAACTTGCAATTAAAGATGCTGAGATCGTGATCTGGACGACCACGCCATGGACGATCCCGGCCAATCAGGCGGTGTCTTATGGCCCGGCGGTTGGGTATGGTCTCTACAAAGTCACCGATGTGATGACTGAAGAAGAGCTTGGCTTTCCGCCTTATGCCAAGGCGGGCGACACCTTAATTGTTGCTGACGTTCTCGCTGGGCAGGTGATGGATGGGGCGAAAGTAAAAGCGTTTGATCGACTTGCAGACGTTGATCCGTCAAAGATTGGTTTGTTGAGCCACCCTTTGCGCGATGTAGATGCCTTTTGGGGGCATGATATTCCATTGCTGGCGGGCGATCATGTTACCGATGATGCGGGTACAGGCTTTGTCCACACAGCGCCTGCACATGGTGAAGATGACTATAATGCGTGGATCGGCAGTGGCCGTGCAGCACAGGATATTCGCGATATTGTGAACCCTGATGGGGCTTATGAGGCCGAGGGTATGCCGGAGCGGTTTGCGGGGCTGGATATTGTTCGCACGTCTGGCAAGAAGCGTGGGCAACCGGGCAAGGCCAATGATGAAGTCATCAAAGCGTTAGCCGAGAGTGGCAATTTGCTCGCGCGGGGCGTGACGACCATTCGCGACGCGCATAGCTGGCGCTCGAAAGCGCCTGTGATTCGCCGGGCGACGCCGCAATGGTTCATCGCGATGGACAAGCCCGGCCCGAATGGAAAGTCGCTGCGAGAGAACGCGTTAGCGGCAATTGATGCCACAGAGTTTTTCCCTGAAACAGGGCGTAATCGCTTGCGCACGATGGTAGAAGGGCGGCCAGATTGGCTGGTCTCTCGCCAGCGTAATTGGGGCGTGCCACTTACAATTTTTGTGAATGCGAAGGCCGAGCCACATACCGCCGCACTGGATGAAGCCACAGCAAAGGCGCTGAATGCTGACATCAAAGCGGCGATCACTGACGGCGGCGTTGAGGCGTGGTTTGATACACCGAAAGAGACCTTCCTGAACGCGCACGGCCTGAACCCGGATGACTGGGAAAAAGTGACTGACGTGTTGGATGTGTGGTTTGACAGCGGCACGACGCATGCGTTTGCGCTGCGCAAGCGCGGGATCATCGATGCTGAAACCGGGCAGGCCGATTTGTATATGGAAGGGTCTGATCAGCATCGCGGCTGGTTCCAGTCTTCTTTGTTAGAATCATGCGCGACGCGCGGCATGGCACCTTATCGCCAAGTGCTGACACATGGTTTTATTGTCGATGCTGACGGCAAAAAGATGGGCAAGTCTGAAGGTAACGCCGTTGATCCGCAGCAGATCCAGAAACAATACGGCATTGAAATTCTGCGTCTGTGGACAGCGAGTTCTGACTTCACCGAAGATTTGCGCATGTCAGATGAGATCATCAAGACGAATGTGGAAAGCTATCGGCGGCTGCGTAATACGTTGCGGTATCTGCTGGGCGCTGTCGCAGGATATGATGAGACTTTAGAGCATGTCGATGCGGCTGAGATGCCGGGGCTGGAGCGTTGGGTGTTGCACCGCTTGGCGCAGTTGGATGTGCAAATCCGCGCGGCGTATGATGTGTATGACTTTAAGCGTGTGATGGCTTTGTTGTTGAATTTCTGCGGTGTGGATTTGTCGGCGGTGTATTTCGATATCCGTAAAGACAGTCTGTATTGTGACCCACATGCGGAGACATCGGGCGCGTGGGACGACGCCACGGCGAAGTTCGGCAATCGACGGCGTGCGGCGCGCACGGTGATGCATGCTGTGCTGGAGCGTTTGCTGTGTTGGTTGGCGCCAGTGATGCCGTTTACGACTGAAGAGGCGTTTCTGGAAAGCCCTTATACTGGCAAGGCCGTGTCTGTGCATTTGTTGCAATTCCCGGAAACGCCTGACAATTGGGTGAATGATGATGTGGCCGCGCGATGGGAGAAGATTTTCAAGGTGCGCCGTGTCGTGACAGGCGCGCTGGAAGTGGAGCGCCGCGAGAAGCGGATTGGCTCATCTTTAGAAGCCTCACCTGAAGTGTTCATTTCCGATGAAGCCCTACTGAAAGCGTTTGAGAGTGAAGATGCAGCAGAATTGTTTATTACCTCTGATGCGACGCTGAAACTGTCCTCTCATGCACCGGCAGATGCCTTTGCGCTGGATGATGTGCCGGGCGTTGGTGTTTTACCAATTGCGGCCAAAGGCGTAAAATGTGCGCGGAGTTGGAAGTATTTTGACCCTGCTACGGCTGACCCTGATTTCCCTGATATTACCCCGCGCGACGCGATGGCGGTTAAAGCATGGGATGCGGTAAAGGGTAGCTAAGCGAGAATTGCAGGGCCAATTATGCTGGAAACGCTTGATCCGGCGGGCTGGCTCTGCAATCTGGCGACATGCAGAAATCTGTTCTTCAATTTTGGGCTGTTGCCCTGATCCCAGTGTTCTTGATCGCGGATCAGTTTACCAAGGCCCTGATACTGGCTGAGCCGCGCTTTAATGCGCTGGGTTGCCTCGATATGACGGAGCGTTGCGGGCAGATTCCACTGCCGGGACCGATTGACTTCACGATGTTGTGGAACCGGGGCATGAGCTATGGTTTGCTGCAATCTGAGGGTATTATGCGCTGGGTATTGAGCGGTGTAATGCTTGTGATTGCGATTGGGTTCTTCGTTTGGCTGCTGCGTGCAGAGGGGCGCTTGTTGAAGCTGGCGCTGTCGATGGTGGTTGGCGGGGCCTTTGGAAACCTGATTGATCGTGTGCGATTTGGTGCTGTTCTCGATTTTATTGACGCGAGCGCGCTACATTTTCCATGGGTTTTTAATGTCGCCGATTCTGCGATAAGTGTTGGTGCGGTCTTGCTGTTTGTGGATCAGTTCTTACTGTCAGGCAAAAAGCAGGCTAAAACTCTGACTGACGACATTTGAGTGTAATTATATTCGGCGAGGACGCCCCATGACGAAACTATCTCTTCTATTGGTAACGGGTACAGCACTAGCGCTGGCAACAGCATGTGCCAGTGGCGGGCCAGCGACCCCTAATGAATTCAAGGTTGTGACTAAGGCGCCTTTAACTGTGCCGCCGGAATACAATTTGCGCCCACCACAGGCGGGCTCAAGCCTACCTGCGGAAGTTAACCCTGAACTTGCGGGCACTTCCACGGCGTTTGGTACATCTTTGGGCAATGATGCCAGCGCATCTGAGCGTGCATTGGTGAAGGCAGCGGGCGCGCAAGCAACAAACCCTGTGATCCGCGCGCAAGTGGATTACGAAGAAACCAAGACGTTGCGCAAAAGCAAAAGCGCTGTCGATAAGGTTCTATTCTGGCGCAAGACGGGCCAAGGAGATGCTCCAATCGAAGAAGGCCCTGTGCAAGACAATGCGACCGGTAACGCGCCGGTGACGATTGAACGCGGCAACGGAAAATCACGTCTCAAGCTGCCGGGGACATAAACCGGACACCGCAAATTGAAGACCGACCTATCATAAGCCAAGAGGATACCCCTTCCATGAGAAACATGATGATTGGGGGTATGCTCGCGCTTGCTCTCATATGTGCGCCTGCTAGCGCCGATACGGAAGCGACATGGACACCGGAAACATTCACGCTGGAAAACGGCATGGAAGTTGTGGTTTTGCCCGACACCCGCGCGCCCGTTGTGACTCATATGGTGTGGTACAAAGTTGGCGCTGTAGATGAGGATGAAGGCAAGTCTGGCATCGCGCATCTGTTTGAACATGTAATGTTCAAGGAAACCGACGATATCGGGCCGGAAGAGTTTACCAGCATTGTGCAACGTAATGGTGGACAGCTGAACGCGTTCACGAGCTGGGATTACACAGCCTATTATGAGCGTGTCGCGAAGCAGCATCTGGGTAAGATGATGGAGCTGGAAGCTGAGCGTATGACGGATTTGATTATCAATGATGATCCTGAAGGGCCGTTTATTTCTGAGCGTGATGTGGTGAAGGAAGAACGTCGCCAACGGATTGATAATAATCCCGGCAGCATTCTACAGGAAAAAGTGCTGAGCAAGTTCTGGAAGGGTCATCCCTACGAGATCACTGTCATTGGCAAGATGGATGAGGTTAACGCGCTGACACCGCAGGACGGCATGGCATTCTATGAAAAGTATTATTCACCAGAGAACGCGATTTTGGTCGTGGCGGGTGATGTTACAGCGGCAGAGGTCAAGACGCTGGCTGAAAAGCATTATGGATCTATTGCGCCAACAGGGCTGGTCGATGGTACGCGCAAATGGACTAAGACGCCCGCGCTGACGGAGACGTATTTGATCAAGCATTCTGATCCTAAAGTACGCCAACCGCGTTGGAGCCGTTATTACAAAGGAACATCAATGACCCGCGACCGTGAATGCGCACTCGCGTTAGATGTCGGGTTGGATGTGCTGGCGGGCGGCATGACGAGCCGTTTGTATCAGTCATTGGTTGAAGAACAGAAGATTGCGATTGATGTAGGCGCGTATGCATGGACTAGCCTGCATGATGGCGGGCCTGTCGTGATTACCGGCAGCCCTGTTG
>Ga0209345_10004946_pt1 | contig 12600 bp, 12 predicted proteins | sample Cruoilmetagenom7_FD_187294 | JGI IMG/M metagenome (GOLD analysis project Ga0209345, IMG submission 187294) | Oil polluted marine microbial communities from Coal Oil Point, Santa Barbara, California, USA - Sample 7 (SPAdes) (version 2) | ecosystem: Environmental > Aquatic > Marine > Oil seeps ...
AATTGTTGGTTTTCCTTCTGTAGGATATCGTATAAATGTATCTTTATCTGCTCCAGCAATAGCAATTTTAATTCTGTGTCCCTTTTTAATAAGAACTGAAGTTGCGTGCAATCCGAACTTAACCTCTGTTATCTCTCCCGGGATAAGAGGAGAAGAATCTTCTTTGTTATAGCTATGGTACGGAATTAAAGTTTTATAGGGCGGTTCTGTAGATAAAACTTTTCTGTGAATTAATCTAAATTCTCCGTCGGTAATATAAGTAACATACCCACTTTCATCTACATCTTCAAAATAAGCAAAAATTGCGCCATCCTCGTGTGTTGATGCTATAAAAAGGCATAGGATTATTTGTCCCGTGATTTCTATATCAAATTCAAATGGTTGGCTTGTATAACATAGGAGTTTCTCATCAATTTTATTTCTATCGTAGTATGTTATAGGCAAACTTAATAATGCCCACCACCTATTATTTCGTCCAGTTGATGCCCGAAAATTAATTTTATATTTATCAGCTCCAACATCTGTTACTGGTATTTCTCTCGTTAAAGAATAATTTTCTGAAAAATACCATTTTTGATAAGAGTGCCCTTGTGGGGGCCAAACTCTTGATTTTTTCCATTTTTCTTCCACTAATGTGTAATAATATATTATTTTTCCTTGAATTCCATCACCATATACACATTTATCAAAGAAATTGATCCAAGCATTAATTCTATCTCGTGGTTTTGGAGTCACTATGTTCCGTTCTGGAAAAAATTGGTTAGCTGGTAAACTTGCTCCGTGGTTCCAATCTCCTAAAATAGCGATCGTGGGATTGTTTAAGTTCATAAATCGATTTATAGTTGCGTCTACATAACCAGAATCATACCATGAGCACCAGGCTAAAATTGGAACGTTTGAATGTTCAATTTTTTCTTTTCGAGCAAATATACTAATATCGTCAAAAACAGTGCCATCAGGAAGCTTATCGTCGCGAAAATCTCTATTTACAGTATGTTCATATACGTATTGATTTGATTCATGTTGACTTATAGCTTCTTGTAATAATGTTAGATCCGTATCAGAGCTTACCGGTTTTACGCCTTTAACAAATAACCAGACTTCCGGCATTATTTGCGAAAAAACTTTAGGGTTGTTTAAATCTAAATTTTTCCCTAGAAATGACCACATCTGCATAAAAGCATGGTCATAACATCCTCCTGGGAAAGCAACATCAGTAAATGGATCCCAAAATCCGTGTCCTGGCATAACCGCTTTTATTGCTCTATGATTATTTCTAGAAAATAATTCTGCCGTAGTCCCTGTATATGAAATTCCCTTAGAAACTACATTTCCATCTGACCAAGGCTGAGTTATAATCCAATCAACTATATCAGAACCATCCTTTACTTCCTCTTCGGAAAATGGTATTATTCTTCCGCCAAATGATGCCCCAGTCCCTCTAACATCAGTATAAATGAGAGCATAGCCTCGACTAGTAACAATTTCTGGGTTTGGAGCGTTTGTTATCATACTATCAAAAACCCATCTAAATGGAATTCTCAATTCCATCGTTCTCCAATATCTCGTTTGAGTTAATAATGTAGGGATTTTTTCATCTGGAGAAAGACCCTTAGGAAGGCAAATTGACGCAGCTATTTTAACCCCATCTCTCACTGTAATATAGGTTGAATCGAGAAGATATCCATTGTGGTATTTCCTCTCAGGAATTTCTCCTAAATCCTTAAAGGGATTATTTTTTATAACATTTGGGTCAGTCATTTTTATGCGCTTTTCTTTAATTTAATTTAATTTAGTTATACACCTTTTTATATTTTTTATAATTCATAGAAATTATTTGATAAATTTTTCTTAAAACTAACAAATTAAAGTTGATATAATATTTTTTATAAATTAGAAGGCCAACAAATCCCATTAGTTTCGACAGGGACTTCTCCTTTTTTAGGAGCTTCGCAGTTTGGAAAAAACGCCCTAATTTACCGCAAAAGATTTCTACATAACACAGAAGCGGTGCTTGAGATATTAGAAGCGTGTTATGAAGCAGGAGGGCGTGGTATAGAATTAGTGCCCGCGGGTAAAATTAGTGAAGCTGCTAGAATAATGGCGGAAACTCACAATGATTTTATAGTAACAGGCTCTACTTTTCCTGGACCCGATCCTTTAATAGATGAACTTGTAAAGCTTGATGCTAAGTTGATTTTCGCGCACGGAATGATTTCGGATAAGAAGGATAATAACTTAATAAAATTATTAGACGATATTAAGTCAAGGGGGATAATTCCCGGAATTGCCGCTCACAATCCCGTTTCTACTTTAGAACACGCTTTCGAGCACATTCCTTACGTTAAAGCATTTCTAATTCCCTTTAACGCTCGAGGTATGTTCATGGGAGCACAAAAAAAGCTAGAAAATATTGTAAATAGTCATAAAGACCATTATTTTATAGGAATGAAAACTTTAGCAGCAGGTAAATTAGAGCCACTTAAAGCATTTGAATATATCTCTAAGCATAATATATGTTGTTCAACAATTGGAATGGTTACCGTCGAAGAAGCAAAAATTTCAACAGAAATTGCTTTAAATGTTCTTCAAAAATCTTGATATTATACATAAAAAGAATTTCAACTTAATCTTCAATTTCAACGACACAAAAGTTTATTAGGGTGTGTAACAATAATAATTACAACTAAAGGGAGAATAAGCTAAAAATCGACAGAAACATAAACTTAGATTTAAAAATATGACTATAACACCTAACAAAGACTCCTGCCCCACCCTGGATTTTTGTCTTTTGGTAGTGTGTTTGAACGCACACTCGTTTCGCCCTACTCTCCCTATTTAGTTTGTGACCTTATTATTAGGTCCCGGGGCTAGGAGTCACCTTTTAAAATATTTATTGATAATTTTATCAAGTAAGAGAGTAAAAAATATAACTTTTGAATATTTACAAATTAAATTATTCCAATTCTTTCCCAAAACTCTTGTAAATAAAATAAGCTGCTAAAGTTCCTAAAGGTGGCATTATAAAAGAATAAATTACCATTAAAACAGGATAATTGTTTATCCAAGTATTATATAAAACTATGAGAAGTATAACAATAAATTCTAAAAATACGCTAATAATAAACAATCTAATTCTTCGTATTAATGATAAACCTCCAAATATATGTTTTAGTTTTAACGCTAATATTATCTCGGGAACGATTAAAAAGATTGTTACATAGCTATAACTGATAAAAAGAAATGCCCAGTTAAAAACAGGTATCCAATTTGTGCCAGAATCGTATCTAATCCCTTCAAAAAATATTCCTATCCAGAAGACATAAGTTGAAACGATTCCATAAATCAAAATCCCTAAGAAATATATTTTACGAGGTATTTTTTTGTCAATATTTACCATAAGCCAACTAAAAACTACTATAAAACTTTGAGCGAATATTAATGTAAAAAAGGCAATTAAATAGCAGAGATATGCAAAAGGGGTATTGGCAAGAATAATTGAAATAATTGCAAGGATTAAAGCAAGTGCATAAAAAATAAAAAAGCAACTTAGAGTGGCTGTTGAACGATTTTTTGTGCGTTTTAATAATTTATACGCAAAAAAAGAATCATACATAATTGGCCATATCTGGAGTATACCAACTATAATTATTCTTTCTGTTAAAGCGCTTTGAAGTAGCAAAATTTCCCCATCTTTTTATTAAATAATAAATATTAGCAATTTTAACTATTTGTTAGATTTTATAAATTATTCTCTTTTTTCTTTTTTATTTTGAAAAATAGATCATTTTCTAATTTGAGTGGCAAACCTAAAAAAATTCGAATCTTGAAGGATGGCGTTCGGCTATCGGGCAACCAAAATTAACGCAATAAAGATATGTTCTTGAAGTGATTCCTGACTCTTCGCAGGGATTATACTTACTATCGCACGCAATCGAGTCTGCTTTATCTTTTCCAACGAGGAGGTCAGACTTTTCTGGTTCAGGTAAATTTGGAAAAAATTTATTAAGAGTGGATTGTTCTAAATTAATGAGAGCCAATATTTTTCTTATTTTAGATATTAGCATATTTTAAACAAGAAAAAGGTTCCCTTTAAACTTTTATCCCACGCAAAGTCTTTTATCGATGGAAATCAAGGTGGGTCTATCTTTTTCGACTGAAGAAATAGCAAGAATCCATCAATAGAGGCAAATTTCGATCTGATCGTTTCATCAGCAATGACATTTGCATATAGCCATTCTTTTTTCTTTATATACTTTTGATCTCTTTTGTTAATAAAAAAAAATTGGTTTATATGAGTGATAAAAAATTATTATTATGTCAGACGCTCCGAGTAGATACCACATATTTTTATATTTTTTCGGGATTAAGAGAGTATCGTGATATACTTCTTCGGACAAATCCAGAAATGGAAGAATGGCTTGATGTTGATATATTTGATTTCGATCCGCTTCTTCCTAATCGGTTAACGATCGATAATTGGACGTATGGAACGAATTTTTCTGGACACTTCTTAGCTGCAAATCTGAAAACGCCGACAAAGGTAATCGATGTACCAATCACACCACACCGCATCTTAAAGGAATTAGAAAAAGCTAAGTATATAGGATCTCCGTTTACTCATGTGGGGTTCAGTGTCAATGTGAGTTCATATTCCATGTTTTTAGAGTGCGTGAGGTCAATTCGAGTTTTTGATCCTAGTATACAGATCATTGCTGGGAATGTAGGCGCTATGTTCGAAGGTACAGAAAACTATGTTGATCATATTTGTATAGGAAACGGGGTACCTTTCTTGAGAAAATTATTCGGGGAGAAAATAGATGCTCCTTATCAGTTGACCGCGATTGAAAATAAGCAGATAACTCGTGTGTTTGGATTGAAGACGAAAATTAATATGATAGGATTAGTAACAAAAATTGGATGTCCAATGAGTTGTGATTTTTGCATCACTAATAAATTTTTCAGTGGGAAGTTCACAGACCTTTTTTTTACTCCACAACAAGTACACGACGAGATTGTTGATTATCGCAAGAATACTAACCGAGAATTCCTTATAGGAATGTGTGAGCCAACGGCAATTACTAACCAAAAGTGGTGGGAACGACTATTCGAGTTGTTCGAGGGAGATCCTCACGAATATACAATCAGCATGCCTACCACGATCACATCTTTAAAGAGACTTAATTTCGATAAGATCGCTAGATCCTCGCTACGCATTGATTGGATTAACATCGGTATCGAGAGTTTTAGCGAGAATTATGCAAAGAATATAAAACATGAATACACGAAGGAAATCATTGGGAAATTAAACGATCACGGCATTGGCACATGGGCAACATTCATCATCGGGTTTGACCATCAAACGAAAGAATCGATATGGAAAGAAGTACATCAGCTATTGGATTTAGATTGTACTTCTTACGCGATATTAAACTTGAAAGCGCTTCCTGGGACTCCTTTATGGCATCGACTTAAAAAAGAGGGGCGCTTGCTCAATGTATCGAATGATTTCTATTACATCGATGGTTTTCAGTCGTTTACTCACCCATACTTAAAGCCGGGTTTTGAAGACATGCTTCCATTACTATATGATATTAACAAGTACATTGAAAGCGAAATTGGATTTCGAGGTCTTTCCACATCACGGCTACTTCAGAATGTACCTATCCAAAGAGAGTCTTTTCAAAAAAAAATCACAATAATGAAAAGCTTGGCAAAACTACTATTTCCTTCGTGGAAAAAGCATTTGAATCCCAATCAGGAACAAATGGAAAAATATCTTTATCTAATCGGAGAATTACCACAGATACCACAATTTCTTCAGAAGGCTGCAGATAATTACATCGTCTAGTTAAAATCAGTATTTCATCATTTACCAATTAAGAAATATAAATATTCACTAGTAACGCAGAAACTTAAAAATCGGCGCTTTAGCAAAGTTTATAATTGGTTTCGAACATCATTCAAAAGAAAATGTATTGGAAGAAATCAAATTACTCACTAAACTAGATTATTTGCACTATTTTGTTCAGAATTTAATTACATATCCTAAGACGGAATTATATGATAAACTTAAAAATGAAAAAAAGCTCCTCTGTTTTCCCCACGATTTTTACTCTTTACCTAACTTTCAAGCGTTCAAACATCCAAATTTTAAAATTGGATTTGACGACATGTTGACGCTTTGGCGCGAGATATACATATATCTTCTTCAAGAAACTGATCATCAAATTTTAAATAGCATAGAAATTTACGAAAACAAACAAAAAGCTTTCAAATATTTTGACGATAGGGCTAACGAATGTAGAATCATGTCAAAATAATTGTTCAGTTCGTGGAAAAAACATTTAAATCCTTCAGATAAACAAATGGAAAAATACCCAGCAAAAGTGGAATAACTAATCTAAGCGCCTTTTTTTATTAACTTTTTCAATTTATTTTAGCAAATTTCCAGCTTATTTCTGCATAATTACTAAGACCAAAAGCGAAAGCAAACCCAACGATCGACTTGCAGTTTTGAACTGATGTTTTTTAGTATATATAAAGCAGATTATCCAAAAGCTTTTAATTAAATATTAAATATTTGCGATTTTAACATTTCAGCCCTATAATATTTCCAAATCGTCTCATTAAGTTTTTTTTGGAATCGTTTACTATTTAAAGTTTTTATAGACTCATTTACTAATAAATTATTAATTGATAGTATAACAGTTTCTGTGTAAGCTCTAAATTTCTCGCGTATTTTTTCCACATCTTTAAAGTCATCTATATATTCTTCGAAGACATCCTTCAGCGATTCTTTTATACTTCCAATAGTGGGTAATATAAATTTTTCATATTCACTTCTAATTTGTTTTCTTATAAAAATCCTCGTTACTTTTTTTCCCTTTTCAAGAGTCGTTTTCTTATAAGCAAAACCTTTTTGGCATAAGACATTTATGTAATCGTAACCTTTTGTTCTGCTTGTATGATCAAAACTCAAATCTATAAATTTTTTTAAAACACTTAATTCTTTTCCTTCGTGCCTTAAAAAAATCAGAAAGGCTTCAAACTCTCGCATAGATAGTTTTTTTAAGTTAAATTTATTTTTACTTAACCTAGGACTTTTGGTAGGGCTTTTCTGTGGAGTCATATTACATCAAGTTGAGTTTCTGTTATTTTCCTTCGTTTTGAATTTATATTATAATATAAGGTCCCATTTTTCTCTCATTTGGGATCCTATCATCGATTGAAACGAGTCTATGGGCTCGGAGGGCTTAAAAGAAGAAATCTTTTTTATCTTTATTTTCAAACCAGTAAAAAATAGAAGGATTTAAACTTATATAAATATTTGGTAATTAATAATCGTATTTTATATAGATAAGAAAAGAAATTTTATGAAAACGAAAATCTGAACCTCATTTTTAATGTTACCAATAATTATTCTCCAACATTGAGGACATAATAAAATTTGTCCTCAATTCTGGGGAATAAAGCTTAAATTTAAGTTAGATTATAAAAGTATCAAAGGGAAGATAGAATGAAAAAAGATTTGTAATCTTTTTTTCAAAAACAAAATCTAGGGTGGGGCTAGGAGTCGTTATTTCTTACTCTTTTTCTCTTTTTAATATATTTTGAGTATAACATCATTTAATGCTCTTTTAGGGACATGCATATTGCCCTGTTCATCTTTCCAGTATTTAAAAGAGCCCTCAAACGGTTCTACAACGGAAGTTTCATCGGGATACCCTAAGCTTATAACATGTTTAATTTCATAGTTTTCAGGGATTTCAAATAAAGTTTTAATTTTACTTCCTTTTATTGAGCCTATCCAGCAGCTCCCTAATCCATAGCTAAGCGCCCCAAGTAAGATGTTTTCAACGGCGGCTCCTACATCGAAGTCTACGTAAGATTCTTTAATATTAATATTTACAAGTACAATGATATAAGCCGTTGGTTCTCTCCCATTTTCGGGCGTTCTTTTATCTTTAGGGAGAGATGATGCCCATTTTACGAGTGGAAATAATTTCTGTCGCATCTCATTGCTTTCAACGATAATAAATTCTAGGCTTTGAATGTTGCTTCCGGCTGGCGCAATTCGAGCGTAATCAATTAATTTTTTCAGAATATCGTTAGGAATTGGGTCCTGCTTATATCTTCTAATAGTTCTTCTTTTATATATTGCTTCTTCAATATTCATATTTATTACTTTTGTGTTTTTTCTAAATGTTTATCAATTATTGCTTCTGCTATTTTAAAAAAAACGTATTCAACATTATTTCCTGTCAAAGCGCTAGTTTCTAAGTATTCAAGATTTAATTCCTTAGCTAACGCTAACCCTTCGCTTTCTTGAACCTTTCTTTCATCCACCAAATCGGATTTGTTTCCAAGAATATAACCTATCATTTCTAGCGGCTTATCCATATTTTTTATTACATCATTGTACCAATTCTCTATACTATTAAAAGATATTGGATTTGTTAAATCAAAAATGAATATAATAGCTTCTGAGCCTTGATAAAAGTGTTTTCTCATCGTTTGGAACTTTGATTGGCCTGCTATATCCCATAATATTATTTGGACATATTTCTTAACGCGAATGCTTTTCTCCGTGATATTAACTCCCATGGTAGGAATATAAGTTCTAAGAAAAGCATTATCGGAAAATCGTAGAATGATTGACGTTTTTCCTACGCCAGGGTCTCCTAAAACCACTAATTTGAATTTAAAATCAACTTTATCTATTTTTTTATCTCTATGTTCGGGAAATTCTTCACGAGAGTGTGGGGCAATCTCTTTACTTCTATAATCTTCGAGTAACTTACTAACGCTATCTCCTAATAATTTTATCTCTTCAAAAATTCTTTCACAATCAGCCTGTTGGTTTTCTAATTCTATAATTTTTCTCGCCACTTCATTGAAAGGGGCTTTAAGGTAAACCATATATTTATAGAAAATAATATCATCCTCTTCTTTAAACAAGAAAGTAATAGCTGACCTAGCGTACCCCCCTCTTCGGGTTTCGTCTTCCCTTTCAAAATATCTTATTAACCCTTTTAACCTTAAAGATGGAAATGGGATAATCAGGAGAGATTCTGGTGTGATTCCTTGATCTCCTGTAAGGATTGTAACGGTTTTAATTCCAACTAGCATTCTAATGTTTTCTGGTAATTTAGAAGGAGACCAATAAACAGGATTTGGTCCTAACTCGTCGTGTATCTCTGTGTAAACAATTGCGTTTATTAATCCCTTTTCCACATTCATAAGTGTTTAGTGTTGATTAATTACGATAAAAGTTGATGATTATTCAAAAAGTCAATTCTTTTGAACTAAATAATTAAAAAAAATAAATATATTTATATTTGAGTTTTAAGGTTATTTTTAATTTACTTTCTTAGAAGCGATTAAAAATTATATCCGATTTTATTTCTGTTGCCATCTAAACTTAACTCTGGACAATAGTCATAACCCTTTGGCTTCTATCCCGTACGCTTTAAGAGCTTTCGGGAATTCTCTCTAATGCTTTCTTTAAACTCTCACGGTCACATTTACACTAATTAACAGTTTCTCTCGGCACAAGACCCTCTATTTGTTTACTTAACTTTAATAATCCCGTATTTTTGCGGGATAACATTGAGCGGAAGTGAGCGTGGATTAGTACCACATTCTTTATGCGTCATCGAGATTAGTAAATTTAATGGATAATATAATAATAAGTAATAAAAATAAGTAGAGAGTAAGAACTTAGTAGGATTTTTTAAAAGTAGGAAAAATAAAAATAACCGTTTTAATAAAAAATTAATAATTTTTGTTGGTTTGTTACTTGATCACATAATTCTTTAAATATCCCGAATTTTTTAAAGGTAAAATTTTTATCCTATTTAAGAGGTAGGTATAAAATATGGATAATAATAATGGTATATTCGAATCAACGAAAAAATCACTAATTAATTTTGAAAATATTAAGGAATGCTTACATGGAATTTACGAAGTTTTAAGGATTAACCTATCTAACGAGAACATCTACTTTCAAATAGGTCAAGATAATTTGGAAGCGCTATACCAAAATTTGCTGGAATTAATGATAAATGATATTGGAACCAAAGAATTTATGAAAAAACTAAAAAACGCTGAAATTGATTTAGATTTACCTTTGGATAATTTATTTAGATAATTTGAAGTTTATTTTAGCACTTTTCCTGTTTCTTTATACCATAAATATAAATCTAACTTAGCCATATCCAGATGTAATTCTCTTCCAATTTGTTTGAGAATATTCTCAATTTCTAAATATTTCTTTTTGGTCATAGATTTAGGTTTTTCTATTAAATCGTATTTCACTAAAAGATCAATGATATGGAAGTCAATTATTGCGAAGTTTCTATAGCCTATGTTTCGTAAAAAATGACTTGCTTCTTTATAACCTAAACCTTTAATATTTTTAACTACCCATTCTCTTAATTTAATTTCGTCTGTATTAGAATTTATTATGCTTTCTAACTCGGAGATATAGTTTCGAGCCTCCATAATATACTTTGCTCTCACATTTGGAAAGCGATAACCAAATTCTTTAAATTTGTTAACTAATTCTTCTTCCGACAGATTTAAGAATCCTTTATCTATTCTATCGTTTACCTCGATACATTTCTCTGCACTACAATTTGCGGTCATAATGCAAAAGCTGAGTTCTTTAAAGATTTTAGCAGTCCCACTCTTCTTGATTGAGGAAAATTCTTTGATTCTATTTTGTATAATCTTTGAAATATCATCCTTCTTAAGAATTTCAATCGTTTGTATTAAACTCATTATATTTTATTACAATTATTGATGGATTAAAATTGAAATTCTTTAATTTGATAAGTCCTTTAATTTAATTAATTGTGTTTGTAAAATTTTAATTCAGTTAAACTTACTAAAAGAGATTTTATTTAATGAGAAATAAAGTTATAGTCCTTGGATCTTTAGCTTTTGATTATATTATGTCTTTTGAAGAAAATTTTGTTAACGCGGTTTCTATTGATCACGAAAAAGAAGAATATCAGAGCACGGTTACTGCCAAAACCCGCATTCAACATTACGGTGGTACTGCAGGTAATATAGCTTTTAACCTTGGATTGCTTAACATTTCTAAAGTTTCATTGTTAGGTTCAGTTGGGAAGGATTTTGAAAGCTTAGGTTATAAAAGCCATATATCAAAGTTTAAAAACATCGAACTTAACGTAGATGTTCGCGAAAAACTTTTTACAGCGGCTTGTTATATTGTAAACGATATCAAAGCTAATCAGATGATAATATTTCACGGAGGCGCTTTAGACGAGAGCAAAAATATCGATTTACGAAAAAAAATTCAAAATCCTGAACAATATGTATACGCAATAAACTCGACCCAAGGTATTGAAGCTATGACGAATTTTTCCGAACAACTAGAAGAATTAAAAATAAAAATGATATTCGACCCGGGTCAAATAACCCCATTATTTCCTAAAAATATCTTGTTAGATATTTTAAAAAAATCAGAAATTTTGATTGGAAATACTTATGAAATAAATCATGTAATGGTTAAAACAGAATTAAATGAAAACGAACTTCTTAAGCTTGTTAATACTATTATTAAAACAAAAGGTTCTGAAGGTTCCGAACTTATCTATAAAAGCGATTCGGATAAAATATTTCGCGTAGAAATTCCAATTGCTAAAGCTGAAAGAATTATTGATACGACAGGCGCCGGAGACGGTTATCGGGCTGGGATTTTAACGGGATTTATTTTAGATATGACTCTTTTAGACTCTTGTAGATTAGGCTCGATAGTAAGTTCTTTTGTTGTTGAGACTAGTGGTGCCCAAACGCAAACTTATAACATTAAAGATGTAAGAAAACGATTCTTAGACACTTATTCTTATGTTCCTCCAGAATTGGAAAATTTAAATCATAAGAAACCTTAAAAATTACTCATTATTACAAAATCCCTTCCTGCAAAGTCATATCTAAATATTACAAAAGAAAATAAAGTACCAGTACACTTTTTTTGCCTAAGCACAATGGGATTTAATTTCCAAATATATAGCAATCCCAAAAAAAATATGTGCGAAATATAATAACAAAAAACTAAGATTCTCATATAATTTAAAAACAATTTCTAAGGTTATATATTTAAGAATAGAGTTTAACAACAATAAACACATCAAAAATGAACACATCAAATAATAGCGATAACTATGAACTTGATTATTATCTAAGTATTATTGATTTCTTTCAAAACAAAAACAAAAACAAAGAAACAATAGAAATTTGGAAAAATAAATCGTATATTGAATTAATGAAAGTTTTGAAACGAACCAGAAAAAAAGAGTTCGTAAAAAATACTATTATCCTTATTCTCTCTCTTTTTGATCAAATACCTCCAGATACTTATAATAACAAGGGAATTAAAGTAGACTCATTAACAAATGGAGATAAACTCTCTTATGTTAATATACTAAAATCAGAATTTATCAATGATATTCCTAACTAAGTATAGTATCGAATAGTTGTTTAATTTAGTTTAGTATTTCTACAATTATTTTTTAGGTTAAAGCTTGTTAAAAAACATACCTATCCTAAATTTCTTACTTCTAACCTAAA
>Ga0209345_10004947_pt1 | contig 12598 bp, 11 predicted proteins | sample Cruoilmetagenom7_FD_187294 | JGI IMG/M metagenome (GOLD analysis project Ga0209345, IMG submission 187294) | Oil polluted marine microbial communities from Coal Oil Point, Santa Barbara, California, USA - Sample 7 (SPAdes) (version 2) | ecosystem: Environmental > Aquatic > Marine > Oil seeps ...
CGATCTAAGGTTTTCCTGCACACTGAGATCTTCATAGAGACCGAAGCGCTGCGGCATATAACCGACACTGGACTGAACTGACAGTGGCTCGGCGACTGCGTCGGTACCCAATACCCGAATATTACCCGTATCCGGTACTAACAGGCCTGCGGCGAGACGCATAAGAGTTGTTTTTCCCGCTCCGTCCGGCCCCATCAGACCAGTTACCCGGCCGGGCTGGATACTGAAACTCATATTCTCCAGCGCCAGGATCTGTCGCCCACCACTGGAGAAGGCTTTACTGACAGCTGCAAACGTGAGTGCGGCGGTACCCACCCCTATGGCTCGCAGTGGTTAGCGGTAGCGTCAGACAACGTCTGGTCGAGTTCAATCGTAACGGTTGCCGGCATCCCCAGTCGCAGCTCTTCCTGGCGGTTACAGGCATAGACCCTGACCGAGTAGACCAGCCGGGTACGCAGTTCCGGTGTCTGTACACTTTTCGGTGTGAATTCGGCGGTGGGGGAAATGTAGCCTACCCAACCTTCGTAGGTTTTGTCGGGATAGCTATCGGTGGAAATAAGTGCCTTTGCCCCTAACGCCACCCGGCCCAACATCGGTTCTGGCAGATAGGCCCGCACCCAGACCGGGTCTATAAACGCCAGTGTCAGTGCGGGCGTTTGTGGGAAGGCCATATCTCCAGGCTCAAGAATACGTTTGCGGATGATACCGTCAGCAGGTGCATAGAGGTTGGCGTTTTCCAATTGCTGCCGTGCGAGTTCCAGCCGTGCCTCACTGGCTGCCAGTTGAGCGCGCGCTACGGCGATATCTTCTTCGCGGGGGCCAGCCTGCAACAACGCCAGAGCCTGTTTTGATGCCTCCATCTGAGCCCTGGCGGCATCCGCGAGGGAGTAGGCTTTCTCCACATCTTCGGGAGAGGCCATCTTTTTCTCAAGTAAGCTGGCTATGCGATCGTAACTGTCGCTGGTGGACTTTGCCGTGGCGCGGGTAGCATTAAATTCGGCCTGTCCCTTGCGGATTTCTTCTGGTCGACTCCCCGCCTCAAGTTTGGCCAGGGTCTGTTGTTGAGCTCGCAGTGCCGCTTCTGCCTCGGCTAATTGTGCGTCGAGTAATTCGGTGTGCAGACGGGCCAGAAGCTGCCCCTTGGTAACCCGATCCCCTTCCTGAACCAGGATCTCGAAAACGTGCTCACTGTTGTTGAAAGCCAGTTGCGCCTCACGGATGTCTACATTGCCGTAGAGCTGTAGCGTCGATTCATCGTTCCCATTCAGGCCGTTTTTCCACCAGAACACAGCGATGATGGCTATGACAACCAGCGGCACGATCGTCGCAACGATATTTTTCTTCTGCATCTTCGCCACCCATCACCGTTTCTGAGTCTGAACAGGCAGCAGGTATTCTACTGGCCTGGTGAGGAAGGGAATCCCGCTTTCATACACCGGTGCTGATCATCGATGCTGTGATTGCCTCTCTTCATATACTAAATCCGCTGGTTCCAATCCACCAGAGCGGGTCAGTCTGTGCTGTTGATTAACATCATCGGTTCCCTGGATAGCAAAGTCGTACAGCTAATCTATACTCCAGTTTACGTATCCACGCTTGAGGAAAAGAAATGAAACAGATCCTTACTTACAGTGTATTGGCACTCTTGTTTTCAATTTCCAGTGTTGCTTTCAGTCAGGAAATTCTCGATGGAGAGCAGATTGGAGAGTTGCTTGTGGGCAATACTTTGCAAGCTGATTACCGGGAAGCCGGGGAATGCCGGCACACGTTTTATGAGTACTTTTCGGACGATGGCAAAATTTATGGCCAGGACAAGCGAGCTGAACAGGCATCAGGTTATACAAGGTATCTGGGAACCTGGGAGATAAAAGACGGAGAATTCTGCACCAACGTAGGTTACGGGCATCGTGGTGGCTGTAGCGTGTTTGAGAAGGCTGGTGAGAATGTTTACGTGAGAAAATTTGATGGATTTGAAATTGACCGCGTAAAGGTTCACGAAGGACGCTATCGCCCCTGCATGTAACCTTGGCAACTTAACTAACGAACCTGTGTTGTGATTACCCCCACTTCCAGCAACGGTCGCTCCACCGCACGGTAAACGTGGGTTATTTCAGCGAGGATCGACAGGGCTATTTCTGCTGGCGACTGCGCGCCGATATCCAGTCCCACTGGGCCGTGTAGTCGTCGGGTGCTGTCTGTCAATCCGAGATCCTTTAATGTCGCAAGTCGCAGAGAGTGGGTGCGTCGACTTCCGAGCGCGCCGAGATAAAAGCAACGGCTTTCCAAGAGTTTCTGTAAAACGGGGATCTCCCAATCATGATCGTGGAACATAGTAACGGCGGCGGTCCATGCATCCAATGGCGGGGGGACAAATGTCTTTGCCGACGTTAATCGGATTGCGACTGCGCCCGACTGGCGCCCGGCCGTTAATGTTGCTTCATCTGGTGAAAAAACCGACACGTCGTAACCGCTGACAACGGCGACCTGGCTCAGAGCCACTGCATTGAGCCCTTGCCCGATTACGATAAGACGCTGGCGAGGGTATATCCATCGCCTGAACACCTCAGGAGGCAAGGGCGAAACAGGCTGCCCCAGGAAACATCGATGAGAGTGATTTTCACTATTTGTCTCAAGGGCAACCGGCCTGCGGGCCCTGTACTCACCAAGCAGAAACTCCAGGGTACAAATATCAAGCAGAGGGTCGATATAGAGCTCAATACCACTCCCACAGGGCAGGCGAATGTCCAGATAAGGAGACCCAGCTCCCAGGCGTAAAGTCCTGGGTATGCCCTCTTTGATAGCTGCACATGCCTCGTGAACAATCAAACTGTCCGCACAGCCGGTCCCGGTGAGACTGCCCGCGCACTCCCCTTCCCCAGTTACCACCATCTGGCTTCCCAGTGGTCGGGGAGCGGAGCCATCTCTCTGAATAAGCGTGATAAGTGCAATAGCAGCATTCCGGCGCTTGAAATCCAGCGCCGCCTGCAACACAGCAACGTCGTCAAAGATCAACTCGCGAGCTCCAGGGGATCTACAACAACCGGACTGTTCACATCGTAACGAACCCCTTCACGGAATGAGCACACTGGCTTGATTGCTTCAGTAGCCTCAATGGTCATATTGCTGTTGTCCGACAGTGTGAATCGGCCAGTTAGATGTTCCAGCACGGCTACGTCAGCAATCTGGCCTACTGACAAGCTACCGATTTCATCACCAATGCCTAGCATTTCCGCTGCGTTGCTCGTTACTGTGGAAACCACATCGCTTAAAGGCACACCCAAGGCCAACAACTCAGTCATGGCATGAGTGAGACAGAAGCGGGTTTTGCCAAAGAATGGGCTGGATTCAAAATCTGCTGCTTTGGTCTGCCCTGCATCTGTATTGTATCCGTGCATATCGGCTCCCAGGGTGTGTGGCAGTATTCCAGCCTTGATTACCTTGCTCGCCATCTCAAAACTGAAGTGGGAACCATGGCCTACATCCACCCGCAGTCCTCGGTCTAACCCGGCTCTGACGATCGGGTGTAACTCACCGGTTTTGGTTGAGATAAACCCGCCAGGATGTCGGGTAAAGGGGTGAGCCAGGATGTCACCTTCCTGCATCAAAGGAACCAGTTCTTCGATAACCGTATCCGGGTCTTCAATACCTTTGCCCGCTTCGGGCCATATCTGCCCCAGATGGATGTAGAGTGGCACCCCGATACCCCTTGCGATATCCCGGGCCTGTTTTATAACTTCCATTCCCCAACGAGACTTGCCGCCAACCTCCGCATGGGCTTTGATGCCTTTAACCAGGTCACGGTTAGCAAGGCCGACATCAATAGTGCGCGTAACATCCACATCCTCCGGGCCATACAGCTGAGGATAGTGATGCCCTTCCAGCCCCCCTACCAGGTATGCGGACAAGAAACACAATACACGGCTGTTAGCCGGTTCGGATACGTAGTGCCGGAAAGCCGGTAGCGTCATCAGGCTGGGACCGCCCTGATCAACCAGGGTAGACACCCCTGCCCGCACGCCACAACTGTCTGGATTAAGCCCGAAACGTCCGGTTACGTGTTCGAACACATGGGCGTGCGTGTCGATCAGGCCCGGGGTGATCAGTCTATTTTTGGCATCGAATATTTCATCTGCCAGATCCGGGGCTATATCAGCCTCTACTGCTGCAATCCGACCATCCTTGATCGCAATGTCGAGAACTCCGTCGATACGGTTGGCGGGATCGACTACGCGCCCTGATTTAAGCAACAGATCATAGGGCCTGGGTTCCATAACTTTCTTCCTCTTTACTTTAGTTGCTGGCACAAGTATCACCGCTGGCTTTTACGGTGCTCCACTGCGGTGCTCATGGTGTCGCACCGTTTGTGGTGGTTTCGAAAACGGCCAGGTCGGGTTCATAAAAGCCTTTGCCCAGAATGCCTCCCATTGCGTCGGCACTTACCAGTGCAAGGTTGATGATGGGAACTCTTTGGTGCTGGATTACTTTTGTCGGGCTGACAACACCTGTATCTGTGCAAAGAGTACATTCAGGCCTGATTTGCCAGTCTTCAGGCAGCAGTTTTTGCCACTCTGATACCAGCGAAGGTGCACAGTCCAGTGCCTGGCCTCCCAACCCACAAAAATCAACGACAGCACTGTCACCTATTGCGCCAACAACCGGTCGGTTCTCCTGACGGGGGAAGCGGTTACCTGTGGGTGGTTTCGCAGTAGCTGTGCTCCAGTGTTTTCTGCCTCTGAGGCGAATACCAAAGCTCACTCCATTTCCACCGACAGCAACCACTCCGTTTCCGTTGTCATGAGAGGCTGAGCCAAACTGGAGCCACCAGGAACAGGCGCCCATAATAATTGGCAGAACGAATCCCGGGCTGTTTTCAAGAAGGCTCCGGTAAGGACCGGACAAGCCATCCAGCTGCTCCAGAAAGGCTGCATTTGCACTGTCAGTCAACGAATGGCACTCATTACCTTCCGCTAAAGCCTTTTCGATAACGGCAGCTATTCTGACCGGAGTTTTGTTTAGCTGCGGATCCAGTTCAAGTCTGGCGAATTGCGTATGGGTCCGTAAATTCTCCAGACATTCCGGATCGGATGAGCCAAACCTGAGCCCCACAGGAGCACCTTCAACCACGGGAGCAAATGCTTGGTGTTTGTCATCTCCGATAACAAACAAGGGCATAGATGCAGAAATCACCTGAGCCAGGGGGGTGACTACTCCCCAGTCCTGAGCAGGTTCAAAACTGACCTTGCCAGAGTCAATCAGTATGGCTGCTTCACCTCGTGTTTCAGCATGATGCTCAAAGATCAACGCATGTATGGCCGCATTGCGAACAGGCGATGGAGTATCAATGCCTGAGAACGGGGGCCCAGCGTGCAGTAAAGTCAAAGAGGCAAGAGAGGGTAAAACTTCACTCCTCAGGGCGACACCTCTGAGTAAAACCCCATCGAACTTTCCAGGTCTGTCGATTTCCATACGGCTCATAGTCTTTAAGTTTCAGGTTTGGATTTGTAGAACATTTATTGCCCGGTGGCAGCCTGAAAATTCAGAGGGCGTTGTACAGCATTCGTAATGCAACCAGCATCAGCAGTGCTCCAAAGCATCGTTTGAGTGTCGGGGCCGGTATGTAATGGCTCAAGGCCACGCCTACCGGCGCCATGATGACGGTGAATACGGCAATCAAAGCCGCCGCAGGCAGATACACATACCCCAGGCTCCAGTCGGTGATCGACAGCTGCCATCCTGAGATCAGATACCCGATAGTTCCGACCAGGGCCAAAGGCAGGCCCAGAGTGCTGGATGTAGCTACGGCCCTCTGCATAGGCACGTTAAAGAAAACCATCAGAGGAACCATCACATTCCCTCCGCCTATGCCTGCCAGGCCTGAAAGCATGCCGCTGAAAAGGCCAAGAACCGAGGTGCCGGCCTTTCCTGGCATAGAACGGGAAGGGTTTGGTGTCCATTTGCTAAGCATAATGATGGAGACAATCAGGAGGAAAACGGCTATGCCGGTCTCTAATACGGCAGGGGGAAGCTGCCCGGCGATAAACCCGCTCAAAAAGCTTCCGATCACTACCAGTAACGCCCAGCGTTTGAAAATATCCCAATCTACGGCTTTACGCTTTATCTGCGCGCGGGCGGCCGAAATGGAGGTGAAAATGATCGTGCACAGTGAGGTCGCCACTGCCGAAATAACAACATAGTCCGCTGGATAACCTTGATGGTTCAGGATGATAACGAGGGCCGGAACAATAACCACCCCGCCGCCAATCCCCAGCATGCCAGCCAGAATACCTGCGACGATACCCAGACCCACACAGGCAAGAATCATTTCTATCATTATGGAGCTTCCGTTAGTTCTGTTGATTGTCCAAGGCTGACACCATCACCCCTCGGATCGTGCATTGCCTCCCTCCGTCCGTCAGGACGTATGTGAATAATCCCCGCCTGGCCTGATAAGGGACTTAACACGGGTAGCCACTCGACATCATGGCCGCGATCTTCAAGTTCGCTGGCAACCGCCTTGTCTACTGAGGCTTCCAGTTTCAGGTTTTCGGTACTGCCAAAAAAACTGCGGCCCTGAAGAAATCGCGGTGCATGCAAAGCGGCTTCAATTGGCTGGGAATAATCGATCAGTTGTGTGGCCAGTACCATCTGGGTTTGTGGCTGACCATCACCTCCCTGGGTTCCGAAATAAAACTGTTCTCCGTTGTCCGAAAGGTAACAGGAAGGGTTCAGTGTGTGTGCTACCCGTTTTCCCGGAGCCCAGGCATTCGGGTGCTCCGGATCTGCATTAAAACCCGCAGCGCGGTTAAGCCAGAGCACGCCTGTATCGCCGATAAGACAGCCGGAACCGAAGTCGTGAAAAAGGCTCTGGATCACACATGCGGTGCGGCCTTCTTTATCAGTGGCGGCAAACCAGACAGTGTCCGCAGGGTGCGAGGGCTCCTGCCAGACGGAGGCTTGCGAGGGATCTATGCGCGCAAAATCGGCATCTGCGTTAGCGCCTGACAGCTGGGATCTGAGATCAACAGATGAGAACAGAGGGTCACACAGTTCCCGGTTACGGTTTGCCAGCTGCAGCTTGATAGCTTCCACCAGATAGTGGTAGTAATCAGTACCGCCATTTTCCATTGCACTGATGTCTGCCCTGTCCAGCGCATGCAGCGCTCTCAGGGTATAAAGCCCCTGGCTTGGCGGTGGCATGTTGAACAGATAGCCTTGGCGGTAGCGAATCTTTATGGGATCCACCAGCTCAGCCTGTGTATTTTGAAGGTCTTCTTCGGTAAGGCCATTGCCTATTGATGCAAAGCCCTTGGCAAGGGCGCTGGCGACCTCCCCGTCGTAGAAATCATCGACACCTGCATGCGCGAGCTGTCGCAGGGTTTTTGCCAGTTCTGGCTGTAAAAACGTGCTGCCCTCTTTACGGAACTGCTGGTCTTCTCCATAGCAAAGGCGTTGCAATCCCGGCGCCCCGGCAATCAGTTCAGCTCTCTGGTTCTGCCAGAAGACCTGCGATTGAGAAACCACAGCACCCTGCTCGGCAATATCAATGGCCGGCGCCAAGAGGTCTTTCCATTCCAGGCGCGAGCCCCAGTGTTCGCGGCTAAGGTTCTGGGCTAACGACCAGCTACGCAGAGCGCCGGCAGTGGTTGCGGCAGAGGCAGGCCCTCTTTCGGAAATGGACCCTGCATCTGGCAGGCGCTGTCCTGCCTGGCCAAGCCCCAGAATTGCATCCACTTTGTGCCCGTCACTCAACAGCCACATGGCGTCTCCGCCCAGACCGGTCATATGAGGAAAGGCCACACACAACGCAGCACTGGCAGCCAGAGCTGCATCAATGGCCGTACCGCCATCATTCAGAATCTTCAGGCCAGCTTCACTTGCCTGTCGGTGCGGAGTGCATATCACTCCCCCGCAGGACATAGCTTTGCCGGAATCTGCCGTAGTCCGCTCAGTGATCACAGTGAATTACTCTCCGTCCCATCTTGCATACTCCAATGGCGAATAATGATGAAAGTGCATGCATTACATATGCCAATGCGAAAGGGCGAGTGTGTCGTGACTGGAGTGGCGCGTTATGACAGGCAGGGCAAAGCATTTACCAAGACTGGCTCCCTGGCATTGCGATGCCCTGTTTCGGAACCTTTGAGAGAAAATGCACTATGGGTGATCATTGAGGGGGCGGCGTCAGGGTTTGAAAACCACAACGCGGGGAACGATGTTATTCCTGCTTCCCCCGCCTCTGAGTGTGAACCCGGACGCTATCCAGTAGGTTTTTCGCCGGGGGTCTGGTTGTATATCAAGGTAGTCACCCCAGGCTTGAGCCGCTGGCATATGGGTTGAGGCAGCACCCAGAGCCATATCCCACAAGCGTATTGAGGGAGAGAGGCAGCCAACACCTAATGTCGGGTGTCGCCCCCCTGCTCCGCAAAATGCCACAATGCCAACATCTCCCCTTTGGTTTGGACTGACAGACGGGTACGCCCAAGCCCTGTCCGCGTTCCATAGATCCGGTTCATCAATTCGTTGATTGGTTGATTTATCAATGCGCACTACTCTGATGAAGGGAAAAGGGTGTTGTGCGTCGGCAGAAGCTGTCCATGCAAAACCCAGAACGCCATCGCAATCCCACCCAGCCGTTATCCTGTCATCCAGGCGATTCATCCATGCGCTGGTAGGGTCTGAATCTGAACCATATGGGCCGTCACTCCATGGCGTAACGGGTATTGAAACCTGCGATACCCCACTCTCTGAGTCTGGCCAGCGAAATAGCTCTAGTGACGGGCTGCTGGTACTGAGGCTTGCAAATACAGCAGTACTGCCCGAACCCCGGGCAAAACGCAAAGATCCGAAACCGGTTGTCGACCAGACTTCGCGGGTAATTGGTTCGCGGGCTCTCAGCTGGTCCAGGGACAACCTCAGAACCACAGCTCTTTGCCAGCGATTTGCGGTTGTGGAATATACGTTGAACGAGATCAGAAGGTTTGCGTCCGATTCGGCCATATCCGGATAGTCCAGCCAGACCTGGGTCCAGTTTTCATCCAGGTCGCCAGGCCGGGTGTCCCACCAGGTCCATGTCCCCGGTGCACCGGACGAGCTCACGGCTACCCGGACCAGGTTACCACTGGCATTTTTGGAAAACTGCAGCAGCCAGATCCAAAGGCGGCGGGATTTGCAATAATGGACAAGCTGATCACAGCAGAAGCCGGAGTCCGTTGCCGGCAGTTCGGTGTATGGATCGATAAACGTCCAGTTTTTTCCTCCCGTTGTTGAGCGTGAGCTGAACCAGTTGCCTGTCATCATCATTCGTTTCCCCGAGCATGCAATACTGGGCTCAGTGATGGTGCCGGCCTGGCCTCCAGTCGCTGTGAAGTCGAGCTCGAAACGGTCTGTGATGGTGGTCATGATCAGTTCTCTGGTTCAGGAGGCAGATCGTCTGTGATGTTTGCTTCAGGCGGCTTTTCAGTTTTCTCCGGGGGCTGTGCTGAAGGGTTTTCTCCGAGGTCTGCTGAACGGTTTCGGATTCGCATGTTTGGCCCCGACGCTTTGCGTCTTGGTGAAATACTGGCATCTTTTTCATCGAAATCGGGCTTGTTGATTTCATGCTCACCGTCGCAAGGCTCGTTCTTGTGCTGGCACTTGGGCTTCTGTGCGCTGGTAGTGTAAGCCTGCTCCTGATTCTGCTTCTTCCTGTCGGTCATTTACACCACCATCAAGCGGATTAGATAGCCGCCCATTACTGTCCAGAACAACACGCTGTACCACTTCTCCCCGACTTCCCGATTGATCTTTCTTCCCAGTAACGTGCAACCGGCCATGACCGGAACCAACCCACCTGCCAGGATTAAATGGGTTGTAGTGATCAGGCCCGATTGACTGAACACCAGAGCCTTGGTCATGTCACCAAGCATCGAGACCAGTGAGGCCGCTCCAACGAAATAGAATCGCTCCAGCTGAAGGCTCCGGAGAGCAATGCCTTTCAGGGGGCCTGACGTACCAGAGAAACCGGAGGTGCTGCCAGATACAAATGCCAGAAAAACTGCCCAGGCCTTGCGCACGGGCCCTTGAGCAAAAAAATCGCCAGCCAGCGTAAGGAGAAGCATGATTGCAACCCCATAGCGAACCCAGGCCTCCGGCATTTGCAGCATGAGTGTTGCGCCCAGGGCGCTGCCTGCTATCACTGCTGCTGCAACCAATGCTGACGCAGCCCAGGGCAGTGTTTTCCGGTAAACCACCACTTTGGCAATGTTGTTGCAGGCAAGAAACAGTGCCGCCACAGCTATGCCTTCCCGGGTTCCAATGGCGATCATCAACCCTGGAACAAGGATAAGTGAGCCGCCAAGCCCGGCTGCAGCGGACAGCACGAAAGACACCGGGATAACCAGTACCAGCAGAACGAGTGTTAATGCATCAAAGTCCATGATTGGCATCCTGTGTTAAGGGAAAAGTTGAGTGCCGGGCCTGGTCCAGACGCTGATCAGACGCGCTGCTGCATGGGGCCAGTGCCGGACTAGCCCTTGTACCCGATCCACCGTGCCAGCGGGAACCGCCGAAAACGGATCCGCCGTTGACCCTGCGATCGCAATAAGCAGGACACGGTTCCCGGCGGGTATGTCAGAAAGATCTATGTTTACAGGTATCGCTCGGGGCATGCGTGCAGCCAATGGAGTCTGCAATCGGTGCAGTGCCGTACCGTCGGCGGCCAGTGGTACATTCCAGCCTGCCGGTGCTGCTTGTGGCGCTCCGCCTGTCAGGCTTCTGACGAAAGGAATAAGGTTGGTGCAGTCGGTTTCCAGCAAGGTGTTTCGGGAGGGGGACGCGCGCCAGAAAAGCGCCACGAACGAGTGGTTGGTTGCAACCGGCCGGGTGTCGCGATGATGCAGTAACACATCCACTGTACTGCGCTCCCGATATACCTGCCAGATACTATTGGAATCCCGTCGGGGTACTACAGTCTCCATCAGATCAATTTCAGAGCCCGGAAGATCAGGCACTACCGCGTTTTGCCAGGGCGCCCGATAAACTCCCGGAGCGAGATTCTCATCCTTTGCTGAAAGCATCACTGCATTCCACAGGGCTGCATCTATCCTGCGGGAACCCGCATTTGGCAGCGTTAACAGTCGGCGGTGCCTTTCCACGAGATCACCAAACTGATCACTCCATTGCCCATTGGGAATAACGCTGGGATAGATCCAGCGAAAGGCTGTCTGAAAGGTCCAGAGTTGATACCGAAGGTTTCCGTTAAAGAGATTCGTTCCACGGAATGATGGCGTATTTGTAACCGGAGCCTCCGGCCGGATACAAATGTCCGGGCTGGAAAAAAACCGCTCTGCTGGCGCGGTTGGTCGTCGCCTTGGATTCTGCATAGGCGTTGGAAACATCCGGCGATCGTCTCGTGCGTGAACACGCAGATAGGTACGGCTTGGTTCATCCGCAGCCAGATTAACTTCCCATACTCCTCGCGACTGGAGCGCAGCCCGCAACAAACGCGGTGAGCCTGCAGCCCCTGCTGGATCGGTCCATACACTCAGGTCCTGAACAGTAGACTCTGGCAGGCCATTGGCAAACACCTGCCAAGGGCCGTGAGCATTGCCAGCTATTTTGGCGGCTGTCCATACGGCGGATGCGGTGCCGACATATACTCTGTCCAGGTTTTCCGGATCTACAACAACTGAGTAAGCCGGATCAATCGGGCTGTCAGCAAACGGCGGTACTGGAGGCAAAACCGATCCCAGCCCCGTCAGCCGGAAACCGCTTGCGCCATTATCAAAGTAATAGCAGGAATCCGTTGCTGCATCAGGCGGATTCGATACTACGGCGGCATCCGGCGGCGAGGCAGGGATTGCAGGGGTCCACTCGCTGGTCTGGCCCGTTCCTGTCAGGTAAAAGTCGCTGGTTCCGGTGACCGGTTCAATGTCAGTAAAAAACGTTGCCTCAGGGGTAACCAGTGGAGCGGCTGGTGCAGCCATACCTGGTGATAGCAAGGTCGTCGATTTCCAGTGCCCTGGCTGGGCCGGGTTCTCCTCGTATCGAACGACACCGGCTGTAAAAAGAGCAAGAACCGTTCGCTCATCTGCCCATTTCACTGTGACAATTGGCCCAAGCCCACCAGCAGGCACTCCAAAGCTCTGATTGGCGGCGGTACTGGGACCCCGCCCGCCCGGGCGCGGATCTCTCGCCTGCACATAGGTGTTGGGGGCTGTTACAGGCAGGACCCGCCAGGTATTGGGGTTCCCTGTTCCAAGGTTATCGGTAACCCACACCCGATTGGTCCCCAAAGCAATACGGCCCTGGTTTCCAGCTGCACGACGGATAGCAGCAATGCCTGAATAAAAGCTGCTGGCTCCGGATTCCGGGTCGTTCGCTGCGAGATTGCACGGCCCCACGTAGCGGGCAGTGGGATCGCAGGCCCAGTCTGCACTGTTAAACTGCCCCATCACGTAATGTGACTGCACTGGATGGAAAACCACACCGCCGCCATCGCCCTGCATGTTGGTTTTCATTTCCCAGACTGTGCTGCCTACCCTCACCTGCCGGCCATTGTCCTGGCATCCGAGCATTGCAAAATGGCTGGAGCTCGGGTGGCTCGCACAAAATACTGATT
>Ga0209345_10004948_pt1 | contig 12595 bp, 10 predicted proteins | sample Cruoilmetagenom7_FD_187294 | JGI IMG/M metagenome (GOLD analysis project Ga0209345, IMG submission 187294) | Oil polluted marine microbial communities from Coal Oil Point, Santa Barbara, California, USA - Sample 7 (SPAdes) (version 2) | ecosystem: Environmental > Aquatic > Marine > Oil seeps ...
GGAAATGGAGCATATTTAATAAATGAAAATGGAATCAAGTATTTAGATACCGTAAATAATGTGGCGCATGTGGGTCATGAACATTTTTCAGTTGTAAAAGCTGGTCAACAGCAAATGGCATTGCTAAATACAAATTCTCGCTATTTATACGAAAATATAAATACTCTTACCAATGAATTATTAAAAACCTTACCTCCAGAATTAAATGTACTTCATTTTGTAAATTCAGGTAGCGAAGCCAATGAATTAGCAATTAGAATGGCAAAAGCTGTAACTGGAGAAAAAGATATTATAGCTTCAGAAGTTGGTTATCATGGTAACACCAATATGTGTGTTGATATAAGCTCCTATAAATTTGATGGAAAAGGAGGAAACGGAACTCCTGAAAATACACATATTTTCCCATTGCCAGATAGTTTTAGAGGAAAATTTACTGGAAACGATACTGGTAATTTATATGCAAACGAAGTTGAAAAATGTATTGAAACCATTCACAAAAAAGGTAGAAATGTATGTGCTTTTATTATTGAACCCATTATAAGTTGCGGCGGGCAAATTGAATTGCCAGAAGGTTTTTTAGCTGAATCTTACCAATTAATTCGAAAAAATGGAGGTGTTTGTATTTCAGATGAAGTGCAAACTGGTTGTGGAAGAATGGGAAAAATATTTTGGGGTTTTCAATTACACAATGTAGTTCCAGATATTGTAACTATTGGAAAACCTTTAGGAAACGGACATCCAATTGCAGCGGTGGCTTGCACACGAGAAGTTGCAAATAAATTTGCCAATGGAATGGAATATTTTAATACGTTTGGCGGAAATCCAGTTTCATGTGCAATTGCTACAGAAGTACTAAAAACTGTAGAACGAGAAAACCTACAAGAAAACGCTTTAAAAGTTGGTGATTTTTTAAAAAAGGAATTAAAACAACTTGCTAAAGATTTTCCAATAATTGGTGATGTTCGCGGACAAGGTTTGTTCTTAGGAATTGAACTTGTAGATGAAAACTTAAAACCATTAGCTGCTCAAACCGATTATTTAGCTAATAGAATGAAAGACCATAAAATTTTAATGAGTACCGATGGACCAGACCATAATGTTTTAAAAATTAAACCTCCAATAGTTTTTTCAGAAAAAAACGCTAAAGAATTGCTGTTTTATTTAAGAAAAATATTAGCTGAAGATTTTATGTGTTCATTTTAAATCAATAATTATGAAAAAATTATTTTCTTATCGCTTATAATTATTGGCTTTTATGGTTGTAAACAAAAGAATTTGGAAGAAATTCCATCACAAACATTTCATTTCAATCATCAAATATTTGAGGAAAATAAATTAGCGCCAAGAGCTACTTTTTTTGGTTTTGAATCGGAGAATATTTCAGAAAAAGAACAATCGAAACGTTTTTTTAATTTAAATGGCGATTGGAAATTTAATTGGGTCAAAGATCCTAAAAAGCGACCTACAACTTTTCAAAATATAGATTTTAATGATTCAAACTGGAGTACTATTTCAGTTCCAGCAAATTGGGAAATTGAAGGATATGACCATCCTACTTATTTAGATGAACGTTACCCGTTTACAACAAAATGACCAAATGCACCAACTGATTACAATCCGGCTGGCACGTATCGTAAGCTAATCTTCTTGTCAAAAGAGTGTTTATCTAAAGACATTTTCCCCCATTTTGCAGAAGCAAAATCGGCTATGTATGTGTATATAAATGGAAACTACATTGGCTATTCATAAGGCAGTAAAACACCTGCTGAATTTAAGATTTCTAAATATTTAGAAGGAAGGCGAAAATTTGATTTCTTTGCAATTATTTAGATAGAGCGACGCCAGTTATTTAGAAAGTCAGGATATGTTAAGAATGAGCGGTATTGAACGTGATGTTTATTTATATGCTCAACCTAAAGTTTTTATTTCAGACTATTACGCAAATACAAATCTTGACAATTCTTATGCAAACGGCATTTTCAATGGAATAATTTCAATTTCAAATACTTTAGAGGAAAATTCTTTAGAAATTATATCTTCAGAAAATGAAATTGAGCTAAAAAATGACAAAAATAAATTCAAAATCTGGTCAAATTATTCCTTGGATTTTTAATGAAAAAGAAATTACTAATCAACCTATACGTCCTAATTTTTGGCGACCTCCAACTGATAACGATTTAGGAAACGGAATGAACAAATGGGCTAAAATTTGGCAAAATGCTACTTATAATTACAAAGCTAAATTAGTTAAAAAACCTACAAAAAATAAAAACGGCATCTCATTTAAGGTTGAGTATCTTATTCCAAATAATGAAACAACTGTTCTAATAAAATATTTAATTTTGAGTCACGGAAGATTAAAATTAAATTACACATTTACTCCCAATTTAAAAGATTTACCTAACCTACCACGTCTAGGAATATACGTTACATTACCAAAATATTTTACGGGGGTTTCTTGGTGTGGAAACGGACCAGAAGAAAGCTATTGGAATCGAAAAACAGGCGTTAAAACTAGTCTATATTCAGGTAAAATAAATGAGCAATTTCATCGATATTCTAGACCTCAAGAAACAGGGAACAAAACCGATGTTCGTTGGATGAAAGTTCAGTCTGAAAACTTGTCATTAAAAGTGTCTTCAAATAAATTATTGAACATCAGCGTTTGGCCATTTTATATGAAAAAACTTGATTTCAACAGTGATGATGGTGCTGCATCAGCTTCTGGATTGGTGCCGGTAACTAAAAAACATGGGACCGATATAAAAATTGGAAAAACTGTTCAATAGAATATTGACTATTTACAAATGGGTGTTGGAGGCGATACATCTTGGGGAAGATTGGTGTACCCAGAATATACAATTCCTGCAAATAGAAAATATAAATATTCATTCGCAATTACGCCAGCTTTGAGATAAAAAAAGAGCTTAAAATCAATATTTCAAGCTCTTTTTATGTCAATTTTTCCTAATTCTATAACTTAAAAGTAATTACAGGAAGTTTTGCGTGGTTTGCTAAATCTTCACCAATACTACCATTAAATAAATGGGCTAACCCTCTCCTGCCATGAGTATTTAAAATGATAACATCAGCCTCAATTAATTTTGTAAAATTTAAAATTCCTGCCTCTACCGAAACATCGTTGTAAATATTTAGGGTATAATCTCCTAAATCATGCCCATCAATAAATGCACGAATGGCATCACTAGAATCCTTAGTAGTTTCAAAATTATGAATTGTATTAATCTTTAACAAATGTAATTTTGCATTAAAAAGTGTTGCGAAATCCAATATTTTTTGAAATGCAGGTTGATTACTCATTTTAAAGTTAGATGCAAAAACAATATTTTCAATTTTAAAATCTTCAACATCTTGTTTTATAACAAATACTGGGGTTTCAGAATTCCGAACCACTTTTTCCGTATTTGAACCCACTAACATTTCTTCAAGTCCTGAAGTTCCTTGTGAGCCCATAACTATCAAATCGGCTTCTTGTTCTTTACTCTCATCAATAATGCCATCATAAGCCTTATGAAATTGAACTTTTGTTTCAACTTCAACACCCTCTAAAAATGGTAATTCTTTAAATTCTTCAAACCTATCATAAGCTCTTTTCAAAAACAATAAAGCCGAAGGTGTATTACTTGCGTTACCAAAATTAGATGGATCTATAACTCCTGTAGGAAGCTCTAACATGTGCAATAAAAAAATTTTTGCATTTGTTTTTTTGGCTATTGAAGAGGCTACTTTTGCCGCATATTCTGCTTGTATAGAAAAATCAACTGGGACTAATATTTTTTTCATAATTCTAATCTTAAAATCGTATGCTTACTGTAAAATTAAGAATTTAAAATTAAAAAAGGAATGAATTTTATCAATTAAAAAATTGTTACTATATTTGCAGCGAATTATTAGAGAATAAGAGGATTGGAGGGGACGTAAAGTCCCCTCTTTTTATAGGATGATGGATAAAATACAAATTACCAACTTAGTTCAAGAAGCTATTAAAGAAAACCCAGAGTTATTTTTAATTGAATTAAGTTTTTTAGAAGGCAACAAAATTTTTGTTGAAATTGATGGAGATAAAGGTGTCCCACTCAATGAATGTATTAGAGTAAGTAGAGGCGTTGAACATAATTTGGACAGAGAAGTTGAAGACTTTTCATTAGAAGTAACTTCTCCAGACGTTGCTCACCCTTTAAAAGTAAAAAGACAATACAAAAAAAACATTGGAAGAATACTTCAAGTTAAATTGATTGACAATTCAAATGTTGAAGGGACTCTTAAAGTTGTTGAAAAAGATTGTATTGAACTTGAATGGAAAGCAAGAGAACCAAAACCTATAGGAAAAGGAAAAATAACCGTTGTAAAAAATGCAACAATTCCTTTTTCAAATATAGTTGAAGCAAAAGTGAAAATAATATTTTAATTAAATGAATGCATGGAAAATATAGCATTAATTGAGTCATTTTCAGAATTTAAAGGAGATAAAAACATTGACAGAGTTACACTTATGTCTATTCTTGAAGAAGTTTTTAGAGCTGCTTTAAAAAGAAAATTCGGATCTGATGATAACTTCGATATTATTATAAATCCAGACAAAGGAGATTTAGAAATTTGGAGGAATAGAGTTGTTGTAAAAAATGGTGAGGTTGAAGATGAAAACGAAGAAATTGAATTAAGTGAAGCACAAAAAATTGAACCAGATTTTGAAATAGGTGAAGATGTTTCGGAAGAAGTTAAATTAATTGATTTAGGAAGAAGAGCTATTTTAGCTTTACGTCAAAATTTAATTTCAAAAATTCACGAACACGACAGCACCAATACTTTTAAGCATTTTAAAGAATTAGAAGGAGATATTTATAGTGCTGAAGTACATCACATTAGGCACAATGCAATTATTTTATTAGACGATGACGGAAATGAAATTGTATTACCTAAAAGTGAACAAATTCGTTCAGATTATTTTAGAAAAGGAGAATCGGTAAGAGGAATTATTAAATCGGTAGAATTAAGAGGAAATAAACCGGTAATTATTTTATCTAGAACTTCGCCTCAATTTCTTGAAAAATTATTTGAGCAAGAAATACCAGAAGTATTTGACGGTTTAATTACTATTGAAGGTGTTGCTAGAATTCCTGGTGAAAAAGCAAAAGTGGCTGTAGATTCTTATGATGATAGAATTGATCCTGTAGGAGCTTGTGTTGGTATGAAAGGATCTCGAATTCACGGTATTGTTCGTGAATTAGGAAATGAAAATATTGATGTAATTAATTTTACAAAAAATACCCAATTATTTATTACTCGTGCATTGAGTCCAGCAAAAGTTGTTTCAATGAAAATTCACGAAGAAGAAGGAAGAGAAGACGGTAAAAAAGGACGTGTAGATGTATTCCTTTTGCCAGAAGAAGTTTCAAAAGCAATTGGTAAAAATGGTGTTAACATTCGTTTAGCATCTCAATTAACAGGATTTGATTTAGACGTTCAGCGTGAAGGTGTTGAACTAGAAGATGATGTTGAATTAACTGAATTTTCAGATGAAATAGAAGCTTGGGTAATTCAAGAATTTAAAAATATTGGTTTAGATACTGCACGAAGTGTACTTGAAAAAGATGTAGCTGAACTTTTAAAAAGAACTGATTTAGAAGAGGAAACTATTTTAGAGGTTCAAAAAATATTAAAAGAAGAATTTGAAGATTAATCTTTACTATTTTTCAACTATAATTGGCTAAAAAATAAATACATGGCTGAAAACAAAACATTGAGACTAAACAAAGTATTACGAGAATTAAATATCTCGTTAGATAGAGCCGTAGAACACTTGGCTAGTAATGGTATTGAAATTGAAGCAAGACCAACTACTAAAATATCTAATGATGAATACGAAGTATTGTTGGATGGTTTTCAAACTGATAGGAACAAAAAGGCAGCTTCTAAAGAAGTTGGCGAAGAGAAGCGAAAGGAAAAGGAAGCATTACGCCTTGCTCTAGAAGAAAAGCAACGCCTTGAAGAAGAAGCTAAGAATGTTGTAGTTAAAGCTAAAGCCGAAAAATTAGAGCTGAAAACTGTTGGGAAAATTGAAATAGATGCTAAAGACAAACCTGAAGAGTCTAAGACCGAAGAAACTCCACCAGTAAAAGCCGAAGTTGAAAAACCTGCTCTTGTAGTTGAGGAAAAACCAGCAGTTGAAGAAGTAATTGAAGATAAAGTTGAAGCTGTTAAAGAAAAACCAACACCTAAGGTTGAAGAAATTAAAGAAGAACCTGTTTTAAAAGCAGAAACGCCTAAAGAGGAAAAGCCAAAAGCTACCAAAGAAAAACCTGTTGCTAAAACTCCTAAAAAACCAATAGAAAAAGTTACTGAGCAAGCTAAAAAGAAAGTAGAAGTTAAGAAAGAAGTTGAAAAACCTACTGAAGAACCTGCTACTCCAGCCGAGCCACAAACTATTGAAACAAAGTATAAAAAATTAGATGGTCCTAGAATAACAGGAAAAACCATTGATTTAAAACAGTTCGAGAAAAAACCTAAGGCTAAAAAACCAAATCCTGCTTCTAAAAAAACAGATGCGAATGATCCTAAAAAGAAACGCCGTAGAATTGTTAAAAAAGCAAACCCACAAGGCGGAAGACCAGGAGGTTCAGGGCAAAGAGGCCCAGGACAAAGAGGTCCTGCTCAGCGTGGCCCTCAACGTGGCGGAAGAAAACCGATTGTAAAAGAAGAGCCAACAGAAGCAGAAGTGCAAAAGCAAATTAGAGAAACCTTAGAAAAACTTCAAGGTAAATCTAAGAAAGGAAAAGGCGCAAAATATAGAAGAGATAAAAGAGATCAACACCGTCAACAAACAGATATTGATGCGGAATTACAAGCAATTGAAAGCAAAGTACTTAAAGTAACCGAATTCGTTACTGTAAGTGAAATTGCTACTATGATGAATATTCCAGTAACAAACATTATTTCTACTTGTATGTCTTTAGGAATGATGGTAACTATGAATCAACGTTTAGACGCTGAAACATTAACCATTGTTGCAGAAGAGTTTGATTATACGGTTGATTTTGTTGGTGCAGAAGTTGAAGAAGCAATTGAAGAACATGAAGATACTGCAGAAGAATTAGAAACAAGAGCACCTGTTATTACAGTAATGGGACACGTAGATCACGGTAAAACTTCTTTGTTAGATCATATTCGTCAAGAAAATGTAATTGCAGGTGAGTCGGGTGGTATAACACAACACATTGGTGCCTATGGTGTTGAACTTAAAAACGGACAAAAAATTGCATTTTTAGATACACCAGGTCACGAAGCGTTTACAGCAATGCGTGCACGTGGTGGACAAGTTGCCGATATTGTAATTATTGTTGTAGCAGCGGATGATGACGTAATGCCACAAACAAAAGAGGCAATCAGCCACGCTCAAGCAGCTGGTGTGCCAATTGTATTTGCAATTAATAAAATTGACAAGCCACACGCAAATCCTGATAAAATTAAAGAACAACTTTCAGCTATGAATTTATTAGTTGAAGATTGGGGTGGAAAAATTCAATCACATAATATTTCAGCAAAAACTGGAGAAGGTGTTGATGAATTGCTAGAAAAGGTATTGCTAGAATCTGAAATGTTAGATTTAAAAGCAAATCCTAATAAAAATGCTGTAGGAACTGTCGTTGAAGCCTTGTTAGATAAAGGCCGTGGTTACGTATCAACAATTTTAGTGCAAGAAGGTACTTTAAAAATTGGAGATTATATGTTAGCTGGAAAACATAGCGGTAAAGTAAAAGCTATGTTTGATGAACGTGGACATAACATGGAAAGTGCAGGCCCTGCAACTCCCGTATCAATTCTAGGATTAGACGGTGCGCCACAGGCTGGTGATAAATTCCATATTTTTGAAGATGAGAAAGAAGCAAAACAAATTGCTACTAAAAGATCTCAACTACAACGTGAACAATCAGTTAGAACGCAACGTCATATTACATTAGATGAAATTGGACGAAGAATTGCACTTGGTGACTTTAAAGAATTAAATATCATTCTTAAAGGTGATGTTGATGGTTCTGTAGAAGCGTTAACCAATTCATTCCAAAAACTATCTACTGATGAAATTCAAGTAAATATCATTCATAAAGGTGTTGGAGCAATTACAGAATCTGATGTATTATTAGCTTCTGCTTCAGATGCTATTATAGTTGGATTTAACGTGAGACCTTCTGGAAACGCTAGATTATTAGCCGATAATGAAGAAATTGACGTTAGAACATATTCAATTATTTACGATGCCATCAATGATTTAAGAGACGCTATGGAAGGTATGCTTTCTGCTGAAATTAAAGAAGAAGTTACTGGTAATGTTGAAATTAGAGAGATTTATAAAATTTCTAAAGTTGGTAACATTGCAGGTTGTATGGTTGTAAGCGGTAAAATCTTTAGAAGTTCTAAAATTAGAATTATTAGAGATAGTGTTGTAATCCATTCAGGTGAATTAACTGCTCTTAAACGTTTTAAAGACGATGTGAAAGAAGTTGCTAAAGGATACGATTGTGGTATTCAAATTAAGAACTTTAACAACATTGAAATTGGTGATGTAATTGAAGCTTACCAAGAAGTTGAAGTTAAAAAAACACTTAAAAAATAGTTTTGAAAATATTCAAAATAAAAAAGCGATTTAGAAATACTAAATCGCTTTTTTTATGTTTCTTTCACATGTCTTAATAAATATTCTAACCCTTTTTATTTGCTAATTGTCCGCAAGCAGCATCAATATCTTTCCCTCTACTTCGTCTTACATTAACAATAATGTCATTCATTTCTAAAACAGCAATATAGTCATCAACTGCTTGAGTATTTGCTTGTTGATATTCACCATCATCAATTGGGTTGTATTCAATTAAATTTACTTTACAAGGTATATGTTTGCAAAATTTTACTAAAGCATTAATCGCTTCTCTAGAATCGTTAATGTCTTTCCAAACAACATATTCATAAGTAACTCTACTTTCTGTTTTTGAATACCAATATTCTAAAGATTCTTTTAAATCCTTTAAAGGAAATGCTTTGCTAAAAGGCATTATTTTAGCTCTAACTTCATCAATTGCTGAATGTAAGGAAACTGCTAAATTAAATTTCACCTCATCATCGGCTAATTTTTTAATCATTTTTGGGATTCCAGATGTAGAAACTGTAATTCTTTTTGGAGACATTCCTAAACCTTCAGGAGAAGTAATTTTTTCAATAGATTTTAAAACATTGTTATAATTCATTAAGGGTTCACCCATTCCCATATAAACAATGTTCGATAATTTATGATTGAAATACAATAAACTTTCTTTATTTATTGCTGCCACTTGATCGTAAATTTCATCTGGATTTAAATTACGCATTTTCTTTAAGCGCGCTGTTGCACAAAATTCACAATCTAAACTACAACCAACCTGACTAGAAATACAAGCCGTGGTTCTAGACTCTGTTGGAATTAAAACAGATTCAACAATTAACCCATCATGCAAGCGAACGGCATTTTTAACGGTACCATCTTTACTTCGTTGCATTTGATCAACTTCAATATGGTTTATAACAAAATTATCATCTAGCATTTGACGAGTTTCTTTTGAAATATTGGACATATCTTCAAAAGAATATGCATTTTTACTCCACAACCATTCATAAACTTGATTACCTCTAAAGGCTTTATCTCCATTTTCACTAAAAAAATCACGCAGTTGGTCTTTTGTTAAAGCTCGTATATCCGTTTTTGTCTTCATCAAATTCAAGTTTATAAAACAAATCCCGCAAAAAGCGGGATTTTAAATATTACTTTTTACCTAATTATATAATTAACATGGCATCACCATAAGAATAGAATTTATATCCTTCTTTAACAGCTTCATTGTATGCTTCCATTAAAAAGTCATAACCCGCAAATGCAGCCGCCTGCATCATTAATGTTGATTTTGGAGTATGAAAATTTGTAATCATACTATTAGCAATACTAAATTCGTATGGTGGAAAAATAAATTTATTTGTCCAACCATTAAAAGTATTTAAATGTCCGTCTGAAGAAACAGCACTTTCCAATGAACGCATTACGGTCGTACCTACAGCACAAACTCTTCTCTTTTCATCGATTGCCTTATTAACAATTTCAGTAGTTTCGGTATCAATAATTGATTGCTCAGAATCCATTTTATGTTTTGATAAATCTTCTACCTCCACTGCGCTAAAAGTTCCTAACCCAACGTGCAACGTAACTTCAGCAAAGTCAACACCTTTAATTTCCAAACGCTTCATTAAATGTTTAGAGAAGTGTAAACCAGCTGTTGGTGCAGCTACAGCTCCTTCGTGTTTAGCATAAATTGTTTGGTAACGCTCTTCATCTTCAGCTTCAACTTCTCTTTTTATATATTTTGGTAATGGTGTTTCTCCAAGTTCATCTAATTTTGTTCTGAATTCTTCATAAGAACCGTCATATAAAAATCGTAATGTTCTTCCTCTAGATGTTGTATTGTCAATTACCTCAGCTACCAAACTTTCGTCTTCACCAAAAAACAATTTATTTCCAATTCTAATTTTTCGAGCTGGATCCACTAAAACATCCCATAGTCTGCTTTCAGCATTTAATTCTCTTAATAAAAACACTTCAATTCTCGCTCCAGTTTTCTCCTTTTCGCCATACATACGTGCAGGAAAAACTTTCGTATTATTTAGCACCATTAAATCTCCTTCATCAAAATAGTTGATTAGGTCTTTAAACTGCTTATGTTCAATCGTTTTCTCTTTTCTGTTTAATACCATTAAACGAGATTCATCTCTATGTTCTGCTGGACGTTCAGCTAATAGTTCCTCTGGCAATTCAAATTTAAAATGTGATAATTTCATGTGTTTATTTTTATATTTTTTTTTTGGTCACATGCAGTTCGCAAATAATCATTCCGTTGTGTGATAAACTTTTTAGCATGCTCGTTTCATGTATTATTTTTATAGAATGAGCGCAAATATACAACATCGACATAGGCGTTGTCAAGTGATTTGCAATAAAAGTTTGTATAATAGGTTTTTAACGTGTGATTTTTTCGAAATCTTCCCAAAAAGTTGGGTAGGATTTTGACACCACATTTGGTTCTTCAATTATAATTGGCACTTTCAAAGCAAATGGTGCGAATGCCATGGCCATTCTGTGATCGTCATAAGTTTCAATACTTATATTGATATTTATTTTTGTTGAAGCTTCTAAATACAACGTTTCGTTTGTAATGGTAACATTCCCTCCAAGTTTTTCAATTTCTGTTTTTAAAGCCACTAACCTATCGGTTTCCTTAATTTTTAAGGTGTGAAGACCCGTTAAAAAACATTCCATTCCTAAACCAAAACAAGTAACTGCAATAGTTTGAGCAATGTCTGGAGCATTTTTTAAGTCTAAAGTTAAAAGTTTGAAGTTTGAAGTTTTTATATTTTTAAGAATAATAGAGTTCCCTTTAAAAACAGTTTTCACACCTAACTTTTCATAAATTTTTGCTAACACAGAATCCCCTTGTAAGCTTTTTTGTTTGTAAGCTGATAAAGTAACTTCCGAGTTTGGACTTAAAGCTACTAAACTGTAAAAATAAGATGCTGAACTCCAATCTGATTCTACAACTATTGTTTTCTTTTCAATTTCCTTTTTAGGTTTAATTGTAATTATTTTTCCTATCCAAGTATATTCAACTCCAATTTCGTTTAATAATTGCAACGTCATTTTTATATACGGAACAGACGTTATTTCACCTTTAAATTTTAATTGCAATCCATTTTCTAAAGATGAAGCAATTAATAATAAAGAAGAAATGTATTGGCTACTTACGTTTCCATCAATTTCAACAGAACTATTTGTTAATCTTTTTCCTGTAATTTTTAGCGGCGGATATCCTTCTTTTTCTACATATTCAATTTCTGCACCTAAAGATTTTAAGGCATCTACTAATATTTTAATAGGCCTATTTTTCATTCTATGAGATCCTGTTAAAACAATTTCAGAATTTTCTTTTACAGCATAAAATGCAGTAAGAAATCGCATTGCGGTCCCAGCATGACCAATATTAATTTCATTTGAATTACTCGCCAACGCTTTTTGCATTAATTTAGAATCATCAGAATTAGATAAATTTTCAATATCTAAATTAGAGAAAAATTGCTGTAAAATTAATAGCCTATTTGATTCACTTTTTGAGCCAGTAATTTTAACCTCTCCTCTTACTATTTTATCTATTTTATCAATCTTCAATGAATTCATTTCAAATGTTTAGTTGGTTACTTTAATTAAAAAAAAATTAATAGCTTTACTCATCAATCAAACTAAACCAACATTATGAAAAACCTTTTCCTTGCTATTGGCTGTTTTCTTTTAATTTCAGCCCACAAAGTTAACGCGCAAAAAATAGAATCCAAATTTAGTGAAGAATATTACAAATCTCTCGAATGGCGTAATATTGGTCCTTTTAGAGGAGGGCGAAGCGGTACGGTAACTGGTGTAAAAAACAAGGCTAGTTTATATTATTTTGGAGCTACAGGTGGTGGTGTTTGGAAAACGAATGATGCTGGTAACACGTGGTCAAATATTTCAGAT
>Ga0209345_10004949_pt1 | contig 12594 bp, 10 predicted proteins | sample Cruoilmetagenom7_FD_187294 | JGI IMG/M metagenome (GOLD analysis project Ga0209345, IMG submission 187294) | Oil polluted marine microbial communities from Coal Oil Point, Santa Barbara, California, USA - Sample 7 (SPAdes) (version 2) | ecosystem: Environmental > Aquatic > Marine > Oil seeps ...
TTATTAAAATGAACACTGAAAAAAAACCGAACCAATCTGTGAAATTTAAATCAGGCATGATTAAGTGCTTTCCTTTTTATGTTGAGACAACTTATCTGGCTCGCAACAGGCGATTTTTTTCGCGATTCCAGTCTTTTTCTTTTTCAGTGGCACGTTTATCGTGTTGTTGTTTGCCTTTTGCCAAGGCTATTTCGCACTTGGCCAGCCCACGTTTCCAGTATAATTTTAGTGCTACACAGGTGTAGCCTTTTTTGGTAGTGGCACTAAACAGTTTTGCCAGTTCCTGTTTGTGCAGCAATAATTTTCGGGTGCGCGTTGGATCAGGGTGAATATGGGTTGAAGCAGTCTTCAGTGGGGTTACATGGCAGCCTAATAAAAAAGCCTCACCCTTTTTTAATAATACATAGCTTTCTGTCAAATTTGCTTTTCCTTCGCGCAGGCTTTTAACTTCCCATCCTTGCAGGGCAATGCCTGCTTCAAAGGAGTCTTCAATGAAGTATTCGTGTCTGGCTTTTTTATTCTGCGCAATAGTATTGCTGGAAACTGGTTTTTTCTTTTTACTCATGGGTTGTATTATAAACAGGGCTGTGAAGAGTGTCACGGAGATGGCACACAACTGGCCTCCAACATGCTGAAATGATGTTAGTAAGCCTATGAAATGTTAATATTATCTTAAAAACCGCAGTTGGCCAGCCCCGTGAAGCGTATTGGGTATTATTCACTATTTTTACTGTATTTTCGAACCCAATAAACGCACTCTCAAGCGAGTCCAGCTGCGGTTTCTAGGATTATTGCCTGTTTCAGGCCTAAAGCGGTTTTAAGTCTGAAGGAATAAATCCATATCAAATGTATTTTAGCCAACGACAAGTCTTCAGATCTAAAGGAATAGCGAGGTCAACTTTGAAAAAATTAATTCCCTTCCTGATTGTTTTATTTTTTTTACCCACTGTGAGCTGGGCAGACCATAAGCCTGATGGCCTGGATGCAAACATTGGTCATGCCATGAAACCGATAGCTGATTTTGTAGCAGGTGTGGTTTTTGTAGCGGTGCCTTTTCAAGGCGTAAACGTACCCTTAATAGTGCTGTGGCTGGTTGCAGGAGCGGTATTTTTTACTATCTATTTAAAGTTTATCAGTTTTCGTGGTTTTAAACATGCTATTGAGTTGGTGCGGGGTAAGTACGATGACCCGAATGATCCGGGTGAAATTAGCCATTTTAGGGCTTTAACAACGGCACTTTCTGGCACGGTGGGTTTGGGTAATATCGCCGGGGTAGCGGTAGCTATTTCAATCGGTGGTCCCGGAGCAACATTCTGGATGATTCTGGCAGGTTTGTTGGGCATGTCCTCAAAATTTGCGGAGTGTACGCTTGGTGTTAAATATCGGAAAGAATATGAAGACGGGTCCATATCCGGTGGCCCTATGCGTTATTTATCTAGAGGGCTGGCCGAACAGGGGCTTCCTGGTATGGGTAAATTCCTAGCAGTTTTCTTTGCCATTTGTTGTATTGGCGGCTCTATAGGGGGGGGGAATTTATTTCAGGCGAACCAGTCCTATAACATGGTGGTTCACGCCATGGGTGGCGAAGGCAGTTTCTTTGCCGACAAGGGGTGGTTGTTTGGTTTGATTATGGCAACGTTGGTAGGTGCAGTTATTATTGGAGGTATTAAGGAAATTGCCGGTGTTACTGCCAGACTGGTGCCTATTATGGCGACAATTTATTTACTCGCAGCCATCACTATTCTAATCATGAGTTATGATCAAATACCCCATGCTTTTTCACTTATTATAAGCGGTGCGTTTTCACCTGAAGGTGTCACGGGTGGTGTCGTCGGTGCCATGATTCAGGGCTTTAAACGGGCGGCATTTTCAAATGAAGCGGGAATTGGTTCGGCGGCTATTGCTCACTCTGCAGTAAAAACCCATGAGCCGGTTACGGAAGGTTTTGTTTCCCTGCTCGAGCCATTTATCGATACCGTGGTGATCTGTACCATGACAGCATTAGTGATTATTATTACCGGAGCATATACCAATGAAGCAGGCCTGGGAGGTGTTGAGTTAACATCAAAGGCTTTTGAGTCGGGTTTGTCATGGTTTCCCTATGTATTGTCTGTGGCCGTTGTGTTGTTTGCTTTTTCTACTTTAATATCCTGGTCCTATTATGGCTCCCAGGCCTGGTCTTATTTGTTTGGGCATAGCAAAGCGGTGGATTTAAGTTTTAAATTTATTTTCTGCATTATTGTTGTGCTGGGTTGCACTATGGATCTTGGCCCGGTGATTGATTTTTCAGATTCAATGATTTTTGCCATGAGTTTGGCCAACATTGCCGGTTTGTACATATTGGCCCCCGTTATAAGTAGTGAGCTAAATAATTATTGGCGACGGCTCAAAGCGGGTGAAATAGAAACTGTATGATGAAGTGCCTGGATAGTCTTTAAGCTTCACAATCCTGTAATAATTGCCCCGTAGCCTGGACCGTCTATGGGGTTTTTAATGATTTTAAAGTTTCATTTTAATGATGATTGCTGTGGATGCTGTCAGTTTCAGTTACGGGCGTCCAGAAGTAAAATACTTCCCAAAAACAATTCGTTAATTCCTCAAAAGTTAATTCCAGGCAAGCTACAAAGACCGCGTTTTTAATATAAGTATTTTTTTATAGTAAATCCTAAAATCATCAGGATGGGTTTTTCAGCTTTGAGCCAGGATTGAATTCCAGTATGACCAATCATGAACGAATTTAGAAATGATGAAAATGCATAGCAAAAATGAACAACATACAGGCAATAACGACCTTGATCCTGGGATTAATACTAATGTCTTTGATATTTTGATTGAAACTATTGGTTCTGAAAAAGTTAAAACTGAAAATGTCACGGATGATTCTTTTGCCCTTTTTTCAGATTTTTCTCAGTGTGCGTGCAGCAAAAAGTGGCTAAGGGTATCGGATTTATACGCCGGAATGACCTAATGCTGGAACATGTTTTTTTCACGCTTATCTGCGTTTTTAGCTTAATTCAGGATTATGTTATTATGTCTGATTAGTTTTACTGGGCATTTTAACAGGCATCCTGAATTTCATGGCAACAAACGAAAATGACATTAACAAGGGCAAGAAAATTCTTGTAGAGGTGGCCTACGCTACTCCGGAAAAGCAACTCATTATTCCACTGAACGTGGATCTCGGCTGTACGGTTTTCGAGGCAGCAAAACTTTCTGCAATTAATGAAAAGTTCCCTGAAATTGATTTACCTAATGCCAAAATGGGTATTTTTGGTAAGTTAGTAAGCAAACCAAAAGAGTTTGAGCTGCAGGAAAGCGATCGGGTTGAAATATACCGCCCTTTGACTGCAGATCCTAAAGAAGTTCGTAGAAAAAGAGCAGAAAAAGCCAGGGCAGAAAAACAGCGTCAGCTGGAAAAGAAAGCAGGTGGTTAAGCTATAACATCTAAAGTAGTCGCTGTATTGAGTATATCGTAAATTCGAGAGCTTTTAGCTCGCAGGCAAGGGTTTTTCACTGTGATTTTTCGATATTCGAATATTCGTTTTCATCTCGAGTAGTTTCGAGGTTTTCTCCGCGCCCTTCAATATCAGAATATTCATTTTCTTCTCGGAAGCTTTTTCCTCTTCCCTGGCTGTCTTAATGCTTAAATAATCGTCTTTCTCCAGTGAAGCTTTCTATTCTTTTCTGGGTAGCTTAATGCTTGAATATTCGTTTTCGTCTTGTATGGTTTCAGCGCCTTCTTTTGGTCTTTCACCGGGTATGATTTTCAGGTCTTTCTCCAGTTCTTCGGCTGTGCAACAGTCGCCAAGAGAATCAATTAGCTTGTCATTTTCAAAATACACCAGAAAATGTTTTTGGGTTATGGGTTTTTTCCCCGGTTTCAGGCTGTAAAAGTAATCCCATCGGTCGGGATGGAAGGGATCCTGGATAAGTGGTTCGCCCAGGACATAACGTACCTGTCGTTTGGTCATGCCGGGTTTGAGTAAGGCTATGTCCTCTTCTTTAATGATATTACCCTGGGCAATATCGATCTTGTAGACACCGGGGAAGCGAATATAGCTGCATCCGGATAATGCAAGGGTTAAAATCAGCAGGAAAGTTGTCAGGGGTTTTTGCATTTGAGAATCAATTCCATTGTGTTTTTTACTTAGTGTACAATAATACCTGATTACAGTGTTTCGTGTTAACAGGATTAATGAATTGTGAGTCCAGATAGTAAGATAAAAAGTAAAGCAGGCCTGAAAGGAGCCGGTTTGAAAGTGACTTTACCCAGAATAAAGATTCTGAGCATTCTGGAGTCATCCAAACAAAGGCACATGAGCGCAGAGGATGTTTATAAGGCCTTGCTGGATGCTGACGAGGATGTAAGCGTGGCCACGGTGTACAGGGTACTAACCCAGTTTGAACAGGCTGGCTTGATTATGCGCCATCATTTTGAAGGTGGCCATTCCGTTTTTGAGTTGGGGGATGGAGACCATCATGACCATATGGTGTGTGTGACTTGCGGTAAAGTGGAGGAGTTTTTTGACGAAGTAATTGAAAAACATCAGAATGAAATTGCTAAAAAACATGGGTTTAGCATAACCGACCATAATCATTATCTGTACGGTGTTTGCTCCAGCTGTCAGAAATAGTGTCCACGTACTTATGATTAAATCGTGTTTGGGCTTATATAGAACAGATTGAATCAAATAATCAATTGCCCTGTTCCCTGTGCTTTTTTAAACCTTCTTGTTCTGGCTTTGGGGAATTTCAGAATTTATCTTGCTTTCTTACTATCCAATATTGTTTTTTGTTTATCTGCGTGCATTTAGGGGGCATTTCAGATTTTTCTATAATTCTGTGATTTTAAGGGTTTAATTCCCTTTGTTTTCAGAATATTCCTGAGCCTGGCCTAACATTTCTTTGGCGTGAGACAATGTATGCTCGGTTAATTTTAATCCGCCTAGCATGCGGGCAATTTCCACTACTTTTTCATCATTATTCAATGGGCGAATATCGGTATGAGTCGCCTTTTTTTGTTGGGTTTTTTCAACAAAATAGTGATGTTGCCCCAGTGCAGCCACCTGAGGTAAATGGGTAACGCATAGTACCTGGCCTTTTTTGCCCAGTGTTCTGAGTAAACGACCCACCACTTCGGCCGTGCCACCTCCTATGCCCACGTCCACTTCATCAAAAATCAGTGTGGGTACGGCGGCTTTTTCGGCATAAATAACCTGTATCGCCAGACTGATGCGTGAAAGTTCGCCGCCGGATGCGATTTTGTTTAAAGGTTTTGGAGGGTGGCCCCTGTTGGGAGCAACCAGAAACTCTATCTGGTCGATACCGTTTTTGTTCGCCTGGTTGCTTTCAAGAATTTTGAAATCAGTCTGGAACAGCCCCTCATGCATACCCAGTTGATCCATACGTTCTGAGATCAGTTTGTCGAATGTTTTCGCAGATGAATGACGTTTTTTACTCAGGGAAAGGGCCTGTTCCATAAATGCCTGTTCAAGATCTGTCGTCTTTTGCCTGAGTTCCTGCAAGCGTTCATCAAGGTTATCAATGCGGGCAAATTCTTCTTTTAGTGAGCGATGGTGCTCAACCAGTTGTGCAGAGGGTACGCGATGTTTTCTGGCCAGTTGGTGGGCCAGGCTCATTTTTTGTTCAATTATTTGTAATTGCTCGGGGTCGCTGTGGAGATTAAGTAGGAAATTGCTTAAATCATGGTGGGCTTCATCTATGTGAATGCTGGCTTCGGACAGCATGTTATTAATAGATGTTAGTGAAGCATCATTTTTTGTGACCATTTGTGAAACCAGTGACTGGGCCTGGTGCAGTAAACTGGTAATAGCTCCGGTATTGTCATCATTTAAAATGCTCAGTGCCTGGTGCCCTGTTTCCTTAAGCAAATCATAGTTGCTCAATTGTTTATGATTTTCCTCTAGAGCATCCAGTTCTCCGGCCTGCAGGTTCAGCTCATCGAGTTCCGAAACCTGATAACTTAACAGCTCGGCTCTGGACTGTTTTTCATCAGCATTGTCTTCAAGGTTTTTTAATTCTTTGGCAGTTTTTTGCCAGAGTTGGTAATGCTCCGCTGTGCAGTTTACCAGCTTGCCCAGATTTGCATATTGATCCAGCAGATCTCGATGGGTTTCTTTTCGACCCAGGCTCTGGTGTTCGTGCTGACCATGAATATTCAACAGAATTTCCCCAAGGACTTTTAAATCCTGAAGAGCACAGGGGGTGCCATTAATATAGGCTCTTGATCGACCTTCACGGGATACGGTTCTACGCAACAGGCACTCACCGGCAGCATCCAGCTCTTTGGCTTTAAGCCAATGTAAAACCTGTTTATTTTCAGTGCAATCAAAGTGAGCAGTAATCTCGGCACGCTCAGATCCGTTTCGAACGGTACCTGGATCAGCTCGGTCACCAAGGGTCAGGCCCAGGGCATCGATAATAATGGATTTTCCAGCTCCGGTTTCCCCGGTAATAATATTCAAGCCCCTGGAAAGCTCCAGATCCAGTTTTTCAACAATGGTAAAGTTTGAAATGGTAATTTGCGTGAGCATAGCGTTTTGCTTCTTTGGGCTTATTTGTTAGAGTGAATTTAACAGTATAAAGGGGGTGTTGTGCAACTAGGCAGTGCCCATTCATGTGTAGCTTTAAAAGTAATCTATAAGGCAAATGAGCAAAAAAGAAACAATAGAGCGTAATCAAGTATTACTGAAAACCCTCGTGGAGTGTTACATAAAGGATGGTCAGCCTGTAGGTTCCAAGACCCTTGCTGAAGCTTCGTCCTTATCCCTTAGTTCTGCCACTATCCGTAATATCATGTCAGATCTTGAGAATAGGGGGTACATTACCTCACCGCATACATCGGCTGGCAGGGTGCCCACCCAGAGTGGATTTCGTTTATTTGTAGATAGTCTGGCGGTGTTTGAGCGTCCCCGGCTTAGTGATGTGGCCGTTATTCAACAGCGTTTGAATCAGGAGCAGTCCGCTGATGAGCTAATTGCAGTGGCTTCTTCTTTGCTGTCCGAAACCACCCAAATGGCCGGGCTGGTTATGTTGCCACAGCAAAACCAGTTAAAACTCAGGCAAGTTGAATTTCTTGGGCTATCAGAACAAAGAGTACTGGTGGTTCTAGTTATTAATGAAAAGGAAGTGCAGAACCGTATTATTCACACCGAGCGAGAATATTCCGAAGAAGAGTTGCGCCAGGCAGCGAATTATATCAATCAAACTTTTGCGGGTTTTGATTTGAACGAGATAAAGAAACAATTACTGTGCACCATTGAAGACGATAAAGTGGCGCTTGGAGAGCTGATGCAAACCGCCATGGATGTGGCTGAAAAAACCTTTCAGACCGAAAGTTCCTTAAATTCGGATTTTGTACTTTCTGGGGAGAGCCATTTGCTGGATATGGCAGAAACCAGCCAGGATGTGGGTAAGCTTCGGGAACTGTTTGATGTTTTTAACCAGAAACGGGATGTATTGCATTTGCTGGATCGTTGTATTAACGCCGAAGGCTCGCGGATTTTTATTGGTGCGGAATCAGGTTGTAGTGCTTTTGTCGATTGCAGTGTAGTGGCAGCGCCTTACGAAGTAGGGGGAGAAGTTTTGGGAGTGTTGGCTGTGGTTGGCCCCACCCGTATGAATTATCAAGCAGTGGTTCCATCGGTGGATCTCACTGCAAAAATTCTTGGTTTGGCCTTGAATCAGGTTACTTAGTACCCCATATAGAATGTCAGTGTGGAAGACGCAGGCTGTGTTTGTGCTTGCGTGAACCTGAAGTGCGGGCAATTTAAGCTCGGAATTATAGTTAACATATTGAAATATTTACAAAAATACCGGAGATGCCTATGTCGGATCAACAAACTCCAGATCCTGATACCGAAGAAAGCAATGCCCCGGAAAACATTGATCAAGTCTCAGCAGGGGAAGAATCTACTGTTGAAGTAAGCATTGAGTTACTGCAAAAGCAGCTCGAAGAAGCCAGAGAAGAAGCTGAAGAACAAAAAAATATTGCTCTTCGTGCGGTGGCTGAAGGGCAAAATGCCCGGCGTCGAGCCGAGAATGAAGTTTCTAATGCGCGTAAATTTGCACTGGAAAGGTTTGTGGGCGATTTACTGCCGGCCCTGGATAGTCTGGAGCGTGGTATTGAAACAATAGATGCAGATAAAGCAGAAGTAGAAAGCCCTTTGAAAACGCTTCATGAGGGCAGTGTGCTCACCTTGAAAATGATTCTGGATGTGCTGGCCAAAAATAATGTGGTGATAGTCGATCCTGTAGGGGAGCCTTTTGACCCTCAGTATCATGAAGCCATGGCCATGGTTGAAAACCCCGGTGCAGAACCCAACTCGGTACTGGACGTGATGCAAAAGGGTTATAGCTTAAATGGTCGTTTGGTAAGGCCAGCCAGAGTGGTCGTATCCAGAGAAAAAAGCTGAAAAGTGTGATATTAGGGGCTTTTGTTAACAAAAAAGCCCGAAAAGTCTTGAAAAAGCATCATTTGGCATCATTTACATAATATAGACTTATTTATAAAACCAGGCATCTGTTGCCAGTATGTTTTAAACGAGGAAAACAAAATGGGTAAAATTATTGGCATAGATTTGGGTACTACAAACTCATGTGTCGCGGTACTTGAAGGTGATAAAGCAAAAGTTATCGAAAATGTAGAAGGTGATCGTACTACACCTTCTATTATTGCTTACACCGCTGAAGATGAGGTGCTGGTTGGTCAGTCTGCAAAACGGCAGGCTGTAACCAATCCTGAAAACACTTTGTTTGCCATCAAGCGATTGATTGGCCGACAGTATATTGACAAGGTTGTACAAAAAGACATCACTATGGTGCCTTATAAAATTACTAAAGCCGATAATGGCGATGCGTGGGTTGAAGTGAAGGGTAAAAAACAGGCTCCTCCACAGATTTCTGCCCAGGTTCTGAAGAAGATGAAGAAGACGGCCGAGGATTACTTAGGTGAAACAGTGACCGAAGCGGTAATTACTGTACCGGCTTATTTTAATGATTCACAACGTCAGGCAACCAAAGATGCGGGTCGCATTGCCGGACTCGACGTGAAGCGAATTATAAATGAGCCTACCGCTGCTGCTCTGGCTTATGGAATGGATAAAAATCGTGGTGATTGCACAATAGCGGTTTATGATTTGGGTGGTGGAACTTTCGATATATCTGTAATCGAAATTGCAGAAGTGGATGGTGAGCACCAATTTGAAGTGCTGGCCACTAATGGCGATACCTTTCTGGGTGGTGAAGATTTTGATTTGCGTTTGATTGAATATCTAGCCGATGAGTTTAAGAAAGAAACCGGCATCGATTTGCATAATGACCCCTTGGCTCTACAGCGTTTAAAGGAAGGTGCAGAAAAAGCCAAAATTGAACTTTCCACTGCGCAGCAGACTGAAGTTAACCTGCCTTACATTACTGCTGACCAGTCTGGCCCCAAGCATCTGGTTATTAAAGTAACCCGCGCCAAACTTGAATCTCTGGTTGAAGAGTTGGTGCTTAATAGCTTGAAGCCTTGCGAAAAAGCTTTAAAAGACTCTGGCTTGAAAACGTCTGAAATATCGGATGTGATTTTGGTAGGTGGTCAGACTCGTATGCCGATGGTTCAGGAAAAAGTTAAAGAGTTTTTTGGTAAAGAAGCTCGAAAAGACGTTAACCCCGATGAGGCCGTTGCCATGGGTGCAGCGATTCAGGCGGGCGTATTATCTGGAGACGTTACCGATGTGTTACTGCTGGATGTATCGCCTTTGACACTGGGTATTGAAACCATGGGCGGAGTGATGACACCTGTTATTGAAAGAAATACCACGATTCCTACCAATGCTTCGCAAATTTTCTCAACTGCAGACGATAACCAAACTGCGGTGACAGTGCATGTATTACAGGGTGAGCGTAAACAGGCGGCGGCCAATAAAACCCTGGGTCGTTTTGATCTGAGCGATATTCCTCCGGCTCCACGAGGTATGCCACAAGTTGAAGTGACCTTCGATATTGATGCTAACGGAATCCTGAATGTGTCTGCGAAAGATAAAGCCACAGGCAAAGAACAATCTATTGTGATCAAGGCTTCCAGTGGTTTGTCTGATGATGAAGTTGAATCCATGGTTCAGGATGCCGAAGCCAATGCTGAAGCTGATCAGGAATTTGAGACGCTGGTACAGGCTCGAAACCAGGCTGACAGTATGGTTCACGCTTCCAAAAAGACTCTGGAAGATGCAGGCGACAAGGCCACTGATGAAGAAAAAACTACAATCGAGGCTGCCATAAAAGATCTTGAAGCGGTTATTCAAAGCGACAATAAAGATGATATTGAAGCTAAAACCAATACGCTGACTGAAGCGATGTCAGGTTTGGCTGAGAAAATGTATGCAGAAGCTGCGGAAGCTGATGCAGCAGCAGGTGCTGCAGATGCGGATGGTGGTGCTGAAGCTCAGGCAGATGATGTGGTTGATGCTGATTTCAAAGAAGTTAAGGATTAATCAACCCTCATCTAGCTTGCCCCTGGTTTAGGGGTGTGTGATGAACAGCGGGGCAGCGTTTTACGTTGTCCCGCATTGTTATGTCTGGATAGTAAAAATTTAATGCCCAAGGGTGCGTGGACTTTTGTGAAGCAACTGCGTTTTTCAGGTTAAACCTGGAAACCTCAGGTGGGCTCGCTTGAGAGTGCGGTTTTTAGGTTAAATAGAGGTTTGTAAATTTTAATGTCAAAAAGAGATTTTTACGAAGTGTTGGGTGTTGAGAAAGGCGCCGAAGCAGGGGATATTAAAAAAGCATATCGCCGATTGGCTATGAAGTACCATCCGGATCGTAACCCGGATAATGCTGAAGCCGAGGAAAAATTTAAAGAAGCGAAAGAAGCCTACGAAGTATTGTCAGACGAAGGTAAAAGATCGGCTTACGATCAGTTTGGTCATGCCGGAGTGAGTGGAAATGGTCCTGGTGCTGGTGGCTTTAATGCCGAAGGGTTCGGCGATATTTTCGGTGACGTTTTTGGTGATATTTTTGGCGGTGGTCGAGGCGGCGGACGTGGTGGTCGTGCCCGTTCAAATGCAGGTGCAGATTTACGTTACACCCTGGGCTTAAGCCTTGAAGAAGCAGTAAGGGGTACCGAAGTAAAAATTCGCGTACCGAGTCTGCAAGCATGCGAACCCTGTGATGGCAGCGGGGCAAATAAAGGCTCCGCTGTTGAAACCTGCTCCACCTGTGGTGGCGTGGGCCAGGTACACATGAAGCAAGGTTTTTTCTCGGTACAACAAGCTTGTCCTCATTGTGCAGGAAAAGGGAAAATCATCAAAGACCCCTGTAAATCCTGTCGAGGTAAAGGCCGGGTTGAGAAAGAAAAAACCCTTTCGGTTACTATTCCCGCAGGGGTAGATTCAGGGGACAGAATTCGCCTGGCCGGAGAAGGAGAGGCCGGCATGGACGGCGGACCTTCTGGAGATCTCTATGTTCAGGTTGAGGTCAATGAGCACAAAATTTTTAAGCGTGACGGCAAACATTTGTATTGTGAAATACCTGTTAGTTTTGTAGATGCGGCTCTGGGGGGAGAAATTGAAGTGCCCACACTGGAGGGCAAAGTTGAATTAAAAGTACCGCCTGAAACACAAACAGATAAAGTGTTTCGTCTACGAGGTAAAGGTGTAAAACAGGTGCGTGGTGGTTCCGTAGGTGATTTAATGTGCCGGATTGTAGTTGAGACACCGGTAAAATTAAATAAACATCAAAAAGATTTGCTTAAGGAGTTTCAAAAATCTATTGAAAACCATGGAAGTAAAAATTCACCCAAAAAAGAATCATGGTTTGAAGGGGTTAAAAACTTTTTTTAAAAATGTAATATGCTATTTTCCTATGGTTTGGAGTTAATGGCTAGATCAAATAGAAGGCACATCTAATAATAGTAATTTTTCCGTGAGAGTAAAGAAGCTTCTTACGCAGAAAGCACGACTCGAGGGTCACCAGCAACTGTACCCAAAGCACTCGCTACGCTCATGGGGCAGGCTCTAGGCGCTTTTAGGCGACAGCACCCAAAACCGAGTGTAATAAGTCATACATGAGGATTCGAGTACGGGGCCGACACGGCTAGCGCGGGAAAAGTGCATTGTTTGAGGTGCCTTGAGGACGTTTTCATGACAAGAGTAGCAGTGGCAGGTGCAGCGGGTAGAATGGGGCGAACCCTTATTGAGGCTATTAATGCTGCCGAAGGTTTGACCTTGTCTGCAGCGCTTGAACAATCAGGAAGTAGTCTGATTGGTGCTGATGCCGGAGAGCTTGCAGCTTTAGGCAGCAACGGGGTGAAAGTGACTGACGATCTTTCCAGTGTGGTTGATGATTTTGATATTTTGATTGATTTTACCGTACCGGTAGCCACCATCAACAATGCCGAATTTTGTGCCCGGCACGGAAAGAAAATGGTGATCGGTACCACCGGCCTGAACAATGAGCAGAAAGCTCAATTGGCAAAGGCGGCAGAAAGCACCGCCATCATGCATGCGTCTAATATGAGCATAGGTGTTAATGTGTGTTTTAAGTTGCTGGAGCAGGCGGCTCGGGTTATGGGCGACGATGTAGATATCGAGA
>Ga0209345_10004950_pt1 | contig 12590 bp, 11 predicted proteins | sample Cruoilmetagenom7_FD_187294 | JGI IMG/M metagenome (GOLD analysis project Ga0209345, IMG submission 187294) | Oil polluted marine microbial communities from Coal Oil Point, Santa Barbara, California, USA - Sample 7 (SPAdes) (version 2) | ecosystem: Environmental > Aquatic > Marine > Oil seeps ...
TGATGTCATTTGTTTCGATTCGTATGGCTTATCACTTCCCGAACAGCCCCCTTTGCGGGCAGCTTTGCAAGATAGACGAGACCGTAGGATGCCTGTTCGTGTGTCGGGATGTTTGGCTGTTCCTGTTGGCGAAGTGGTTTTGATTTCACGGAGGATAGATACATCATTCGATAGTCGATATTTTGGGCCGGTGCCTGCTGCAGGCATTCTTGGGAATGCGGAATTCCTGGGCAGTTCACGTAGCTTTATCAGTGGGCTAAATTGGCATGAGGGCGGGGCGCGGGGTTTGGGCGCGCAGTGCAAGATAAAAGGCCGCAGCGCCGCTGCGGGGCTTACGCCTTGTCTGCACATCATTTTTTGCAGCGCTGTGATTAGACCCGCAGCGCTTCTATTTGGTGGGATCGCCAGTGCTGACGGGGTTATTGAGCAGCGCTATTTCACGTTGCTGCACGGGCATTCATTCCAAGGCGACGTATGACCAGCAAGGGTGATGACCGTTTTGAGCCTCGTCTTGGTCGCATAAGATCAGGTGGTTCGGGGAAGCGCGCGCGGAGCCTTATGTCGCGCATGGCGGCCTCAGTCAGCAGGGCAGGACCACGGCAACGGTCTTCCTCGCCAGCGCGGAGCAGGCAGGGCGCATTCTCAGGCGGGCGAAGGGTAGTTGTGAAAGCACGGATCATTCGCATGGCTGTGTCGAGCAAGGCCGCCTTGCGAACCCACTTGGATTACATTCGCCGTGATAGCGCGATGCAGGAAAAAGAGCAGGGGCAACTGTTTGACCGAAATGAGGATGATATTGCGATTGAGAAGTTTGCAGATGACGCCAGTGATGACCGCTACCACTTTCGTTTGATTGTATCGCCCGAAGACGCGAATGAGATGACGAACATGAAGGGCTTCGTTCGCGACATGATGGCGAACATGGAAACTGATCTGGATACGCGGCTCGATTGGGCCGCAGCGATCCACCATGATACCGGGCATACACATGCTCATGTCGTCCTGAGAGGGAAACGCGACAATGGCCAGGACTTGGTCATTCCCCGCGCATACATGTCTCACGGAATGAGAGAATGCGCCGAGGCCCTTGTGACGATGGAGCTTGGTCCTGAAACGCGGCTGGAACAGGATCGCAAATTGGCGCGTGAAGCGCAGGCTCATAGGCTCACACGGATAGACCGACATTTATTGAAACAAGCCAGTAAGGATCATATCATTGCGCTGTCTGATTCACCTGCCCGCTATCGCCAACTGCATTCGGCGAGATTGCGTACCCTTCAAAGAATGGAGCTCGCCGAAAAAGCAGGTCGCGGGAAGTGGAAGTTAAACCCGAGATTGGAGACGACGCTGAAACAATTGTCAGAGCGGGGAGACATCATCAAAACGATGAACAAAGCGCTCCAGGGGCGCAGCGGTAGACGGTTTGATTCATCGGCCATTTTCGACAAGGGTGATCCCGATACGCGCTCGGTGACCGGAGCCATTATTCGGCGCGGAATCACTGGCGAAGCACACGACACCGCTTACGCAATTATTGATGCACTGGATGGCCGCGCAATTTATGCAGAACTTGGTGAGGCGGACGGTCTGTCCGACTTGAAGCAGGGAGCGATTGTCACGCTGTCGGCCCCATCGATTTCGCCCCGCCCGTCAGACCAATTAATCAATCAGATCGCTGCTTCAAATGGCGGTGTGTATTCACCTGACTTGCATCGCAATCATGACCCAAAAGCGCGTACTGATTTTATCGCGGCACACGTCCGCAGGCTGGAGGCGCTGCGCCGCGCAAAGCTGGTTGCGCGAAACCCTGATGCAAGTTGGACGATCCCGTCAGACTATCTTTCCAAAGCCAGCGCTTATGAGCGCCGTCAGGCACGGCGGGGTCCAGTTAACTATTCTGTTCAATCCTATAGCGGCTTGAAAGATCAGGTCCGGGCCATGGGTGCGACTTGGTTGGACAAGGCAGAGTCAGTACCGGGTGCTGCGTTTGGGTTCGGCCTGGATGTCAAAGAAGCTGCTGAAATGCGTAAGGCTTATCTGGTTAAGATTGGTGTATTGAAATCTAAGAGCCAGCAACTGACGCCATCTGGTTTGGCGAAGCTGCAGGAGCGCGATTTAGCTGCTGCCGGGGCATCGCTTGAAGCGGGAGTAGGAAAGCCATTCACGCCCGCGAAGAAGTCGGGTTTGGTGGAGGGGGTTTATCGCAACGCGATCGACCGCCCGAGCGGTCGGTTTGCTGTTATTGAACGGGCGCACAATTTTACGATTGTGCCATGGCGGCAGGTTTTGGAGCGCAATCGCGGGTTGGCGGTGTCGGGGCAGATGCGGGCAGGGCGTGTGACATGGGCGCTGGGGAAGAAACGTGGACTTGGGATTGGATGAGTTGGGATTGGATCGGGCACAAAACGACTCATAAGGAGTTTGACTTTCAGATCGCAAAATTGCCAAAAACAAAGTTCATGACGTTAGACGAATAGGGAATGTCATAGTAATTCCAGAAAGCTGCCGTTCGCTCGCCTAATGGCAATCGGCAATTCCTCGCCAGAAGCGGTAATCGGGATCAACTAATTTGGATGATCGCCTGGGGCACCAAAACGAGCATCGATTGAATCGTCATTCATTGCTGTCTCAGCAAACGACTAGCGCTTACAAACAGGTCTACTCGATCGCCAATGCGTCGATGATGGGACAGTCCGGTGCATCGCCCTTGGAGCATTCTGCTGAAATAGTTTTCAGCGTGCGTTGTAATCGCTTCAAATCAGCAATCTTTTTTGCCACTGAAACAAGATGCTCAGATGTAAGTGCATGGATCTCGCCGCAAGAGTATTCACCAGAATCGACGAGCGATAGCAGGCTCCGGAGTTCGGCAATGGAAAAGCCCAACTCACGGCTTCGAAGGATAAACCTCAGCCGGGACTGATCGTCATCCGAGTAAAGGCGATGCCCACTCTCAGAACGCATCGGTTCACGCATGAGCTCAATGGTTTCATAGTAGCGAATGGTTTCCAGATTACAGCCTGACCGACGCGCCAATTCGCCTCGTTTTATGTGATCTCTCGAAACCGTGAACGACAAAATGAAATTACCTCTTGCTCCTGTAGTAACTACAGAGGTTACATCTTCAATCATGCAAAGTCGAGATGATCAGAAAAATGATATGCGCAGCTCCACTATCCTGAAGGGTGGTCGGAAAAACTGGGCGGCGACAGGCGGATTGATTGGAGCGCTCTTGGCTTCGTCATGCTGTGTGCTCCCGCTTGTTCTGGTGTCACTTGGCGTCACAGGGACGTGGATTGGGACACTCACAGTCTTGGAGCCCTATAAGCCCTGGTTCATAGCAGTCGCTATTGCTTTGTTTGGATATGGTTTCTGGCATGTCTACTTCAGAAAGTCGGAACCCTGCGCTGACGATTCGTATTGCGCGAGACCTGAGTCTTCCCGATTGACCAAGACCGCCCTTTGGCTTGGTAGCACCTTGGTTTTTGCCGCTGCTACAATCGATTATTGGACCCCATTTTTCTACTAAGAACGTAAAGGAATTTTACGATGACACTTACCAAAACACTGCCTTCTGGCGCTGCGGTGCTTACCGCCATTGGCCTGATAACTGCCTGTTCAGGTAGCACGGAAGCGCGCGCCGATCCTCAGGTCGCACCGACAGCTATTGCCGCTCCAATCGCTTTTCAGACAGCCGAGTTCGCGATTGAGAATATGACCTGTGCATCTTGCCCGATCACGGTGCGTAAAGCGATGGAACGTGTTCCTGGCGTCCAATCGGTTGACATCGATTTCAAAACCAAGACTGCCACTGTTTCATATGACCCGGCGATTACGACGCCTGCAGATATTGCCGCAGCGCCAACGGCTAACGGCTATCCCGCCACGCTGACAAAAGGCTGAGTTATGCGCACAAATTCTCTTCTCGGAATTGGACTTGCTGGAACGGTCATAACCGCTCTGTGCTGTTTCACCCCCATCCTCGTTGTGATGGTCGGGGCGGTCGGCCTGTCCGCCGTCACAGGTTATCTCGACTATGTTCTGTTTCCGACGCTTGGCTTGTTTCTGTTGCTAACAGTCTACGCGTTCCAGCGCCGCCAGAAACGCACATCCTCACTCCTGAAAGAAAATTCAATTGACTGATTGTAGCCCGCCTGAAAAACCCAACGCATTTGATGTTGTCGTCATAGGAGCCGGCTCCGCCGGATACTCCGCAGCAATTACGGCTTCCGAACAAGGAGCTAACGTCGCTCTAATCGGGCACGGTTTGATTGGCGGCACCTGTGTTAATGTAGGTTGCGTACCTTCAAAGACGATGATCAGAGCCGCTGAAGCGATTCACGGAGCACGCGCGGCGAGTCGTTTCCCCGGCCTCGCTGGTGAAGTACATGTCACAGATTGGACGCAGTTACAGGGGGCCAAGGATGAGCTTGTCACCACAATGCGTCAGAAGAAGTACATTGATCTTCTGCCCGAGTATGACGGTGTAACCTACATCGAGGGCGAAGTGCAGCTTACCGAAGATGGAGTGTTGGTGAATGGGACTGACGCCATAAAGGCTACGAAGACGATTATCGCGACAGGCTCGCATTCAGCTCTGCCGCCAATACCAGGTCTCGAAACAGTGCAGCACATGGACAGCACGGCGGCGCTCGAACTCGACGCGGTCCCACAATCAATGATCGTGATCGGCGGCGGCGTGATTGGATGTGAGTTGGGCCAAATGTTTGCGCGCACGGGATCGAAAGTCACAATTTGTTGCCGATCCCGCCTCCTGCCAGACATGGAACCAGAAGTTAGCGAAGCGTTGCAGAAAGCGCTCGAAGCAGAGGGCCTGACTATCTGTTCCGGCGTCAAATACCAAAAGATCGAAGAGGTCGACGGGCGCATAAAGCTGCATTGCGAAAACAGCGGCAGCAGGCATATTATTGAAGCTGATAAATTGCTCGTTGCGACAGGTCGGAGACCAAATACTGCCAAACTCGGCCTCGAAGGGCTTGGCATCGAGATGCTTCGCAATGGCGGCGTCAAAATCGATGAGCGCATGCAATCGACAAGGCCCAACGTATACGCAGCTGGCGATGTCACAGGAAGCGACATGTTCGTCTACATGGCGGCATATGGAGCAAAACTCGCGGCTAAAAACGCACTAAACAGTAATAGCCTATCTTACGATAACTCGGCCATGCCCGCTGTTGTTTTCACAGACCCGCAAGTAGCTTCGGTTGGCCTGACAGAGGCCGTAGCGGTCGCAGCAGGCCGCAATGTCAAAACTTCCATCGTCGGCCTCGATCATGTCCCACGCGCGCTTGCGGCGCGAGATACTAGAGGCCTCATCAAACTGGTGGCCGACGAGGACACAGATCAGCTGCTTGGCGCTCATGTTATTGCGCCAGAAGGAGCAGACAGCATTCAGACGGCGGTGTTGGCGATCAAATTCGGAATGACGACGAAGGATCTCGGAGATACGATATTCCCGTATCTGACAACCGTTGAGGGTTTAAAGCTTGCCGCGCAGGGCTTTGGTAAAGACGTGAACAAGCTTTCTTGCTGTGCGGGATAACTGAGCGCTATTGTCAACAAACGGCCGATGCTGTTGATTTACGCCCCCTTTCATTTGACGCAACATTGCTCGGATTTCGCGGCTGGGGCTTTTGCCCCCTCCTTCATGCTGGGGTGGGGTCGGTTGGCATCGCCATCCGGGCCAGTTTGCGAAGGTTCTGGGCGGTGGCTGCCAGGAACATGTCATCCCTTGCGCCGGAGGGGCCTCTCAGTCTGAGACGGCTCATATTGTGGATGCCTTTGAGGTGGGCGAACAACATCTCGACCTTCTTGCGTTCCTTTGACGAGCGTTCAAAGTCCTCTGTCTGCATGATCTGCCTGGCCCGGTCTCTGGCATCTTCGTGGACTGACCGCAGGATCTTCCTCATCGGTTGGCCTGGGCAACATTGCTCTTTCAACGGGTAAGTTTCACAGTCTGCTTTGGACGCGCGATAACGCCAGTGACCGTCTTTTGACGGCGCAAGCGGGCGGTTCGCAAAGCTGCGTCGTCGCTTAAGCAATGACTTGCCATTCGGGCAGGTATAGCGGTCATTTGCATCGTCATAGGTAAAGTCTATGCGCGAGAAGGTGCCATCATCTCGCCAAGTCTTGTCCCAGACCGGCGTGTGCGGCTCGATATCGTGTTTGATGAGCCAACCCAGAAAGTGCGCTGTCAGCTATAGCGCTGGTACAAGATGTAGGCGTTCGTCCAATTCAGTCACCGCTGTGGAAACATTTCTCAAAAGGATAGACATGATCGTGCTCTGATCGGGACGAAAAGAGTATTGGCTTTTATGGTCGCTCGGTAGATTCCGCAGGGGAAAATTACTGACAGAGAAAAAGTTTTGTTCACGGTGTTTCATCCGTGTTCACGCGATTTCTTTTGTTCGCACTTTGGGACATTTTAAGTACTTGTTTTTTCTAGATAAACACTCTTGCCAGAAAGGCATGTTCTGCCTCAGCCTAAGGGCATGAAACTGAACACAACGCTCTTCTGGCAAGTCCTCCTCGTGTTTGCGACCATCTTCATTGGGGTTGGGATTGCGGCGCAGTGGACAGCGGCTCAGCTTGCTTACTCGCCGCGTTTGGGTGCGCCGTGGTTCGTTGTGTTTGAGACTCCGATCTATCCGCCTTACCGGTTCTTTGCTTGGTGGTATTCCTACGAGGCTTACGCGCCAGACGTGTTTGATCGCGGCGGGCAGATTGCAGCTGGTAGCGGAATTTTGGGCGCGATCATTGCTGTGATCGGATCGGTGTTTCGGTCGCGGCAGGCTGGGACTGTCACCACATATGGTTCGGCGCGTTGGGCGTTGCCTTCTGAGATCCGCGGTGCTGGTATCATGGCTGAGGGCGGTGTGTTTCTTGGTCAGCACGGCAAGACCTATTTGCGCCACAACGGCCCGGAGCATGTGCTGGCGTTTGCGCCAACACGATCAGGCAAGGGTGTGGGACTTGTCGTGCCGACGCTGTTGTCCTGGCCGCATTCGACTGTGGTGCATGATATCAAGGGTGAGAACTGGGATTTGACCGCAGGGTGGCGGTCGTCCTTTTCAGACTGCTTCCGGTTTGATCCAACTGACATGGAGGGCGCGCGCTACAATCCGTTGCTGGAAGTGCGCAAAGGCCCGAATGAGTACCGCGATGTTCAGAATATTGCTGACATCCTGATAGATCCAGAAGGCCGGATGGACTGGCGCAATCATTGGGAGAAGACCGCGAAACAGCTGCTGGTCGCGGTCATTCTGCATGTGCTCTACGCCGAGGCTGACAAGACCCTGTCGCGTGTGGCGGAAGTTTTGTCTGATCCAATTTGCTCGCTCGAAGAGAGCATAGAGCGGATGATGGGCACCAATCACCTTGGCACCCATGACGCACCGCGTGTTCATCCGCGCGTGGCGCGTGGCTGCAGGAAGCTCCTTAGCAAAACAGGACCGGAGCGCTCTGGCGTGGTCTCGACAACGCTGAGTTTCTTGGAATTGTATGACGATCCCATTGCGGCCGATGTGACATCGCGTTGCGATTTTCGGATTGATGACCTCATTCAAGGTGAGCGGCCCATCTCCCTTTACATTGTTGTGCCGCCATCTGACATCACACGTACCAAACCCTTGGTTCGGTTGCTCTTGAACCAGATCGGTCGCCGCTTGACCGAGAAGCACGAAGCAGCTGCAGACCGCCGCCAACTCTTGCTGATGTTGGATGAGTTTCCAGCTCTTGGACGTTTGGACTTCTTTGAGAGTGAGCTTGGATTTATGGCGAGCTACGGGTTGCGAGCCTTCCTGATTGCTCAATCCCTGAACCAGATTGAAAAAGCCTACGGCCCCAAGAACGCGATCATGGATGGGTGTCATATCCGCGTGGCCTTCGCGACGAATGACGAACAGACCGCCAAGCGGGTGTCTGAATCCCTTGGCACCAAGACTGAGCAACGCACCGTGCAAAATTATACAGGCCACCGTCTCGCGCCTTGGCTCAGCCATGTCATGAAGTCTCGGCAAGAGACGGCTCGGCCACTGCTGACGCCCGGCGAGATCATGCAGTTACCGGCTGATGATGAGATTGTTCTTGTTGGCGGTGCGCCGCCCATCAGGGCCAAAAAACTTCGCTACTTTGAGGATCGCAATTTTTTGAAACGCCGCTGTCCTGCGCCGGAGCAGACCGGGCGTTTGGCTGATGGCATACGCCGTGATGATTGGGGTCAGGGCGTGTGTGAGTTTGTTGAGGCGCTGCTGCCGACGGATTTGATTGAGACCCGCAAGAACCGAGAGCGAGAGCGCGAACTTGGTAAAGATAAAGGCAAGACTGCTGAGCGGGAGCATGGCGACGATGCACAGGATAGCGACGCGGCTGAGCTAGAGCGGCCGCGCGGCCTGTTTGGAGACCGAGTTGCGGAAGTCGACAGCCTTGATGCCTCCACCAACCACAAGATGTTTGGGAAGGGACGCTGACATGAAACCACGCATTCATCCTTACATATCTGAAACTAACTTTGCGCGCGTGCGAGCTCTGGCCACGCGGCCGGGCGAAACCGAAAGCCTGATTGTTGATAAAGCACTCGACGATTACTTCTCAAAAGCAAGCGACTTGCGAAATGATGGTGCCTTGGTTCGCCGTCTCGACAGACTGTCACGCCAGTTCGACCGGCTGGAGCGCAACGACCTATTGCTCAATGAAATGCAGGCATTGTTCGTGCGCTACTTCTTCATGGTCACACCGCCCATTCCGGAAAGTCAGTTGGATGCAGCCCGCGCCGAGGGCGAAGAGCGGTTTGATCTGTTTGTTGAACACCTTGGACGTGAACTCCGCGCCGGACGCCGCCTCGTTCAGCGCGCCCTTGATGAAATGGTGACGGACAAGACAGATTTCTTTTCAGACGACGAACTGGACCGTCTTCACCAGCCCGTCCCCGAGCGCGCAAAGAAGGACAACCAGCATGCGTGATCCCATCTCCCTGAAGCGCGCGAGCGAGATGCTAAAGACAGCGCTCGGTGAGCAAATCATGTCGGCGCTGGCTGATCCTTTGGTTGTTGAAATCATGATCAATCCTGATGGCAGGCTTTGGCTCGAACGCCACGGCGAGGGGCGTAGGGCAACCGGATCGGAGCTCGCGCCCCATGAAGTCGAACGCGTGATCCGGCTGGTGGCGACCCATATTGGTAGAGATGCGCATGCGGCGTCCCCGATTGTTTCTGCTGAACTTCCGCTTGCTGGCGAGCGGTTTGAGGGTGTGCTTCCCCCGGTATCTCCCGCGCCGTGTTTTTCTATTCGGAAACCTGCAGGCCGCGTCATTCGGCTGGATGAGTATGTCCGCGCACAAGTCATGGCGGTTCATCATGCAGATGCACTGCGCCGCGCGGTTGTGGAGCGCCACAACATATTAGTTGTTGGCGGCACCGGGTCTGGCAAGACGACACTGGCCAATGCTTTACTGGCCGAGATGGCGGATCAGGGTGACCGGCTGGTGATTCTTGAAGATACGCGTGAACTCAATTGCGCCGCCGAAGATGTTGTGCACCTGCGCACGCAGCCAGGTCTTGTGACATTGGCCGATCTTGTGCGGTCCACGCTGCGCTTGCGGCCGGACCGGATCATTGTTGGCGAGGTGAGAGGGCCAGAAGCGCTGGACATGCTCAAGGCATGGAATACGGGCCATCCGGGCGGGATTGCGACCCTGCATGCGAACTCTGCTGAGGCAGGGCTTTATCGGTTGGAGCAGCTGATTGGCGAGACCGCAGCGCGCGTCCCGCATGATTTGATCGCCGAGAGCATCGATACGGTCGTATTCATTACAAGAAGTGGCGCTGGACGCCGCGTTGAAACAGTTGCGCGTGTCGGCGGTCTCACAGCGACCGGATACGAACTGACGCCCGTTTCTGCAGACCTGCAATTAGTGCTGCCAGACATCACGACCCCCCATCCAACAAGGAGACTCCCATGACCCATAATACCGGAAAAGCCATTGCGCTGACCGTCACGCTCGCCCTGCTGGCGCTGCCAGCCCACGCCGCAGGTTCGGGCATGCCTTGGGAGGGACCGCTGCAATCGATTCTGGAATCCATTGAAGGCCCGGTCGCCAAAATCCTTGCCACAATAGTGATTATCCTGACGGGCCTCACCTTGGCTTTCGGCGAGTCGGGCGGCGGGATGCGTAAGCTCCTGCAGATTGTGTTCGGACTGTCGATCGCATTTGCCGCAACTTCCTTCTTTCTGTCCTTCTTCGCCTTTGGCGGCGGCGCGACATTCTGATGGTACAGGCTGGCGATCTCCCTGACGGTTATGTGGTGCCGCTACACCGCTCGCTGACCGAGCCAATTTTGCTCGGCGGTAGTCCGCGCATGGCGGCGATCCTGAACGGGACGCTGGCAGCCGCCATCGGGCTTGGCCTTCAGCTTTGGATCGCTGGCCTTGTCTACTGGGTCATTTCGCACGGGCTTTGCGTGTTTGCCGCGAAACGAGACCCGAAATTCATGGACGTGTTGATCCGGCACGTCCGGCACAAAGGATATTTGGAATGCTGAACCTTGGGGAATATCGCCGCCGTCAGACGCAGCTGACAGACTATCTGCCATGGGCTTGTCTGGTTGATGAAGGCATCGTCCTCAATAAGGATGGCAGCTATCAGCGCACATTGCGGTATCGCGGCCCCGACCTTGAGAGCGCAACACCGCAAGAGTTGATGGCGATCAGCGCGCGGATCAACAATGCTCTCAAACGCTTTGGATCCGGCTGGGCGCTATTTTTCGAAGCGCAGCGCAGACCCGCCACAGATTATCCAGGATCAGTCTGGCCAAATGCGGCGTGCTGGCTTGTCGATGAGGAACGTCGGTCCTTGTTTGAAGATGACACCGCCCACCATGAAACAGATTACTTTCTAACCCTTTGCTGGCTAACGCCAGCGGACCAGCAGGGCAGGCTGGAACAGGTCTTTGTGGATGATCCGGCTCAAGCGGCGCAGCAGATGTGGCAAGACAATCTTGAGCGCTTTACCGGAGAGACCAGACGTGCGCTGGATTTGATCTCTGATGTCATGCCGGACGCCGCATTCCTGGGCGATGAAGAAACGCTGACGTATTTGCACAGCTGCATCTCTGTTAAACGCCACCGCGTCGCTGTTCCTGAGACACCGATGTACCTTGATGCGATCCTAGCCGACAGTCCGCTTAGCGGAGGCTTGTCACCTAGTCTTGGCGGAGAGGCGCTTCGCGTGGTGTCGATCAACGGCTTTCCGGCGATGACGGAGCCGGGATTGCTGGAAGATTTGGACAAGCTTGGCTTTTCTTATCGCTGGATGACGCGGTTTCTACCAATGGACAAAACCGAGGCCGAAAAGACACTTGGCCGTTACCGGCGCCAATGGTTTGCGAAACGCAAATCCATTGCGACGATCCTCAAAGAGACACTGGAGAATGAACCCGCCGCACTGGTCAATACAGACGCTGACAACAAGGCCGCTGACGCAGATGCGGCTATGCAATCGCTTGGCGCAGACCATGTTGCCTTCGGCTATCTGACGGTTGCCATAGCGCTGACACACCCAGACCCGGTTGTGGCAGATCAGCGGATCAAGTCGGTAGAGCGGATCATCAATGGCCGAGGCTTTGTTGCCATTCACGAGACAGCGAACGCGGTAGATGCCTGGCTCGGAACCTTGCCGGGGCACGCGTATGCAAATGTGCGCCAGCCCATCGTTCATACCCTGAACCTTGCTCACATGGCCCCACTATCAGCGCTCTGGGCCGGGCCCGCGTCAAATGAACACTTAGATGGGCCGCCTTTGCTGATTGCCCGGTCGACCTCCGGCACACCGTTTCGGATGATCACCCATCATGAGGATGTTGGGCACACGATGATCGTCGGACCGACAGGCGCAGGTAAGTCAGTCTTGTTGTCGATCATGGCCATGCAGTTTCGCCGCTATGATGAGGCGCAGGTCTTCATCTTTGACAAAGGGCGTTCTGCGCGCGGCGCAGTGCTGGCGCAAGGCGGAGAGGAGTATGACCTTACCCTCGACGGCGCGCTTGCCTTCCAACCCTTGCGACAAATCCACGAGGCTGGCGAACTGGCCTTTGCCCAAGGCTGGGTACTGGGCTTGCTTGAACAGGAAGGGGTAAAGCTAAATCCTGATACAAAGCAGCTGGTCTGGACCGCGCTTCAGAACCTTGCTGAGACACCGATTGAGCAACGCACCTTAACCGGCCTGACCGCTCTGCTGCAGTCAGCAGACCTCCGGCAAGCCTTGCAACCCTTCACGATGGACGGCGCATACGGGTCATTGCTCGACGCTGATACTGAAACACTTGGGCAAGCCCCTGTCGCTGTGTTCGAGATGGAAGCCCTCATGCCCGATCCGCGTCTTGCAGCGCCTGTGCTGAGTTATCTGTTTCACAGACTGGACGCACGGTTCCTGGGTGCGCCAACGCTTCTGGTCCTTGATGAAGCCTGGGTGTTTTTAGATGAGCCACAATTCGCTGAAAAAATCAGGGAATGGTTGAAGGTTTTAAGAAAGAAAAATGTTTCTGTGGTTTTTGCTACACAACAGCTATCAGATGTTA
>Ga0209345_10004951_pt1 | contig 12588 bp, 12 predicted proteins | sample Cruoilmetagenom7_FD_187294 | JGI IMG/M metagenome (GOLD analysis project Ga0209345, IMG submission 187294) | Oil polluted marine microbial communities from Coal Oil Point, Santa Barbara, California, USA - Sample 7 (SPAdes) (version 2) | ecosystem: Environmental > Aquatic > Marine > Oil seeps ...
TCGGATATTTCCCAAACACCGAACACCATCGCCAGTTCCAGCAACAAAACAATGCCGATCAACCCGGCAATTGGCGTGTATTTAGACATCTGCCCGCGCAATTCGGCGAAATCCACGTCGATCATCATCACAACGAACATGAACAAAACCGCCACCGCGCCGACGTAGACTATGACCAGCAGCATAGCGACAAATTCAGCCCCAAGCAGCACGAACAGTCCCGCCGATGACAGGAACGCCAAAATCAGCCACAGCACCGAATGCACAGGGTTTTTAGCAAGCACTGTAAACAGCCCGCCCGTCACCGCACATATGGCGAAGATGTAAAATGCGATATCCGCTACACCCATTTTTTCGTCCCTTCGTTCATGGGGTCATTGCCCCTGATTTTGCCTTGCCGCCCAAATCAGCGATAAGGTGCGTCCATTTCCAGATTGCGGGCGATCTCGGCTTCCCAGCGATCTCCGTTGTCCAGTAGTTTTTCTTTGTCGTAAAACAGCTCTTCGCGGTTTTCAGTGGCGAATTCAAAATTCGGCCCCTCAACAATCGCGTCCACGGGGCAGGCCTCTTGGCAGAACCCGCAATAGATGCATTTGGTCATGTCGATGTCATAGCGCGTGGTGCGGCGCGAGCCATCATCGCGCGGCTCGGCATCAATAGTGATCGCCTGCGCCGGACAGACCGCTTCACACAGCTTACAGGCAATGCAGCGTTCTTCACCATTCGGATAGCGGCGCAACGCGTGCTCGCCACGGAACCGAGGCGACAGGTAGCCTTTTTCGTGCGGATAGTTCAGCGTTGGTTTTGGGGCAAAAAAGTATTTGAACCCCAGTTGAAAGCCTTTGATATAATCAAACAGCAGGAAATATTTCGTTGCGCGAACGTAATCAAATGCCATGTTCTTAACCCCCTACGGCCCAGCGGGCATAGGCCCCGCCGAACGCTCCAAAATGCGCCATGAAGGCAACGAAGACGACCCATGCCAGTGACAGCGGCAGGAAGACTTTCCAGCCAATGCGCATCAGTTGATCATAGCGGTAGCGCGGTGTGATGGCCTTGACCATTGCGAAGATGAAGAAGAAAATCACCATCTTGCCGAACATCCACAGCACGCCGTCCGGCAGGCCCGGGATCGGGGACAACCAGCCGCCGAAAAACAGCACCGACATCAGCGCGCACATCATAAAGATGGCGATGTATTCACCGGCCATGAACAACAGGAACATGGTGGCTGAGTATTCCACCTGGTAGCCGGCAACCAATTCTGATTCCGCTTCGGGTAGATCGAACGGTGGTCGGTTGGTTTCAGCCAAGGCGCTGATAAAGAACAGAATAACCATCGGGAAATGCGGCAGCCAATACCAGCTAAAAAAGCCGTAATTGCCGTCTTGGGCGCGCACGATATCGCTGAAATTCAGGCTACCAGTCGAGATGATAATGCCGATTAGGATCAAGCCAATGCTGACCTCATAGGAAATCATTTGCGCAGCGGACCGCATCGCGCCAAGGAATGGATATTTGGAGTTTGACGCCCATCCGCCAATGATCACGCCGTAAACCTCAAGGCCTGAAATGGCAAAAACATAGAGCACCGCGACGTTCAGATCGGCCAGAACCCAGCCCTCGTTGAACGGCAACACCGCCCACGTGAGCATCGACATCACGAAGGCCAGCATCGGGGCCAAAACAAACAGCGGTTTATCGGAACCAGCCGGTATAACCACCTCTTTGACCACATATTTCAGCGCATCTGCCACCGATTGCAGCAGGCCATAAGCCCCCACCACATTCGGCCCTTTGCGCATCTGCACGGCGGCCCAGATTTTGCGGTCTCCCCACACAAGAAACAGCAGTGAAATCATTACAAAGGCAATGATCGCAAGCACTTGCGAGAAGATCAGAACAAAAATCCCTAGCGGGGTTGTCAAAAATTCAGCCATCAGTTTTTACACCCTCGGTATCGCGTTTTCGATGCAGTCGGTCACGCCGACCTCGGCATCAATTGTTTTCAGTCCTTGCGGCAATGCAGCCGAGATGGTGTAAACCGCATCTCCGCTCCAAACGCCGTTCTTCTCGTTTATTTGCGTGCGTACATGGCGGGTAAATCCGTACCCCCGGATCAACGTATATTGCACCGCAGCACATTGTGCATAGGCTGCAACATCGCTGTCATCGCGCGCGCCGCGCATGGTGACAAAGAAATTCACCAGATCGCTATCTAACAGTCGGGTTTTGACCCCCAAATAGGTTGGCTCAAACGGCCCCTGCTCCACCGGTTCAGCCGCAGTTTGCGGCTCGCACCCCGCCAGAACGCCCGTCAGGGCGAGGGCGAATGCTGTTTTATGAACCAGTTGGGCGATCATTACTCTGCAGCCACCTTTGTTGTGGTGCGGGCTTTTGCATCTGCCGACAATTTTGCCATCAGGGTGCTCGCCCGTGCAATCGGGTTGGTTAAGTAAAAATCCGATACTGCATTCAGGAATGATGCCTTGGCGGGTTTTTTCAACGCCACCCGTTTCCAATCGTTCACTGGAACAACATCAATTGCGCCCATATGCGGCACCTCGGTGACAATGGCTTTGCGAAGGCTTGCCAAATTGTCATAGGGCAATGCCGCGCCAAGTTCCGCCGACAACGCCCGCAAGATTGCCCATCCTTCTTTGGCATCCCCTGGTGCGAACCCTGCTCGGCTGGCCATTTGCGGCCGCCCCTCAAGGTTCACAAACACGCCGCTTTCTTCAGTATAGGCGGCGGCAGGCAGGATCACGTCGGCCCGATGCGCACCGCGGTCGCCATGGCTGCCTTGGTAAATCACAAATGCACCTTTGGAGATTTCGACTTCGTCCGCGCCCAGATTATAAACAACGTCTGCCCCGTCGAGTGCGGCGGTGATGCCACCCTCGGTTACAGCATCCACATCCATCGCACCAACGCGACCAGCAGCCGTATGCAGCACCATCAATTTGCTATCCGTCGCTTCGGCCAATTTCATTGCTTGGCTCAAAACGGCCTCGCCGTCAGCCTCGACCAAGGCGCCCATGCCGACAATCACAACCGATGGCACGTCCAGCACGTCTTTGAACTTGTTGTCCATGATGCCCATCAGGTCCGCACGGCTGTCGCCCATGTGCTGATAGTCATAGGTCAGGTCCACTGGTTGGCCGATCAGGCCAATCTGCGCGCCATTCACCCAAGCCTTGCGAATGCGCGCGTTCAAAACGGGTGCTTCATTGCGCGGATCACAGCCAATCAGCTGGATCATCTTGGCTGTATCAATGTCTTCAATCGTGGCAGTGCCAACATACCCCGAACGGTTGCCCGCAGGTAGTTTTGCGTCATCAACACGGCATTCGACGTTGCCGCCCTGCCCTTCAATCAATTGCTTCAGCGCAAATGCAGCCTCGACCGGGACCAGATCGCCAACCAGACCGGCAACTTTGGCATCCTTCATCGCTGATGCAGCTGCCGACAGTGCCTCGCCCCATGTCGCGGGCTTTAGCGTGCCTCCAACCCGCACATAGGGTTGATCCAGCCGCTGGCTTCGCAAACCATCCCAAACGAAACGGGTTTTGTCGGAAATCCATTCCTCGTTCACGCCATCATGGTTGCGCGGCAATATCCGCATCACTTCGCGTCCCTTGGTGTCGACCCGAATGTTGGACCCCAGTGCATCCATCACATCAATGGTTTCGGTCTTGGTCAATTCCCAAGGCCGCGCGGTGAACGCATAGGGTTTGGAGGTCAGGGCCCCCACAGGGCACAGATCAATGATGTTGCCTTGCAGGTTGCTGTTCAGGGTTTCATCCAGATAGGCGGTGATTTCGGCATCTTCGCCACGGCCAATTTGACCCATCACAGTGATGCCGGCAATTTCAGTGGTGAAGCGCACACAACGGGTGCAGGAAATGCAGCGCGTCATTTCGGTGGCAACCAATGGACCAAGGTCCAGATTATCAACCGCACGCTTTGGCTCTTTATAGCGTGAACCCGACAGACCATATGCCATCGCCTGATCCTGCAAATCGCACTCGCCGCCCTGATCACAAATCGGGCAATCCAGCGGGTGATTGATCAGCATGAATTCCATCACGCCCTCGCGGGCCTTTTTGACCATCGGCGAGTTTGTTTTCACAACCGGCGCTTGACCTTCGGGACCGGGGCGCAGATCGCGAACCTGCATGGCACAAGAGGCCGCAGGTTTGGGCGGCCCACCGACAACTTCGACCAGACACATGCGGCAATTTCCAGCAATGGTCAGACGTTCGTGATAACAGAACCGCGGGATTTCCACACCTGCCTCTTCACATGCCTGAATAAGGGTCATTGCCCCTTCAACTTCGACCTCTTTGTCGTCGATGATGATCTTGCGCAGGTCAGTCATTTGCTATCTTGCCCTCAACATTTGGCCAATAAGGCTCTTCTTGGCGATTTCTTCACGGCCCACGATGCAATAGCTCTCGGCATTGCCCGCAACCGCACCATGCGATTTCAGGTAATCCGCTGCCATCGCTTTGACGCGGGCTTTCTCGGTTGGGTTTTTCAAAAACGCGCGCACTTCGGGTTCCTGATAGCCCTTCTTGATTGCGTAGGCTTTAAGCGCGTTCGCTTTGCCCAACGCCACAAACATCCGCGCCGAAATGCTGGGACAGGTCTTGCGGATCCTATCCGCCACCTTGGCCGACATCAGCGAATAGTTAATGTGCGTTTCCTTTGGCAACGGGGTCAGCGCCGAAGCATTGGCCGCCGTCATTGCGAATATCGTCAGAACGGCAGTAATAGTGTTACGAGCATAAGTCATAAGCAGTCTCCTTTTGATAAAAAGGAGATGGGGATTGCCCCCTTTGATATGCAATAACACTGCATCATTATTCGGCCGCCACAGCGGAAACCCGCCCTGTTTTCTTATGCTTGATCCGATCCTCGATCTCGTCGCGGAAATGCCGAACCAGCCCCTGAATAGGCCAAGCCGCCGCATCGCCAAGCGCGCAAATCGTGTGGCCCTCGACCTGCTTGGTTACGTCCAACAGCATGTCGATTTCTTCAATCTCGGCCTCGCCTGTGACCAAACGTTCCATCACCCGCATCATCCAGCCAGTGCCCTCGCGGCACGGCGTGCATTGTCCACAGCTTTCGTGCTTATAGAATTTGGCCAGCCGCCAGATCGCTTTGATCACATCGGTGGATTGATCCATCACAATCACCGCAGCGGTGCCCAGCCCCGAGCGTTGTTCGCGCAGCCAGTCAAAATCCATGATGCACTCATCAGCAACATCGCGTGGCAGCAACGGCACGGAGGATCCGCCCGGAATGACCGCTTTCAGATTGTCCCAGCCACCACGAACCCCGCCGCAATGACGTTCCAGCAACTCGCGCAGCGGGATCGACATTTCTTCTTCAACCACACAGGGGTTGATCACATGGCCGGAAATCCCGAACAGTTTGGTGCCCGCATTGTTGGGCCGCCCCATGCTGGAAAACCAGCTACCACCGCGCCGCATGATCGTCGGGATCACCGCGATGCTTTCCACGTTGTTCACTGTGGTCGGGCAGCCATAAAGACCCGCGCCCGCCGGAAATGGTGGCTTCATGCGAGGCATGCCTTTTTTGCCCTCTAAGCTCTCCAACATCGCAGTTTCTTCGCCGCAGATGTAAGCGCCAGCGCCATGCGCCAGATAGAGGTCAAAATCCCAGCCCGATTTGGCGGCATTCTTGCCCAGCAAACCGGCGTCATAACATTCGTCAATCGCGGCCTGTAGGGCTTCGCGCTCGCGGATAAATTCACCACGAATGTAGATATAGGCCGCGTGGGCATTCATCGCAAAAGACGCAATCAACGCCCCCTCGATCAATGTATGCGGATCATGGCGCATGATCTCGCGGTCCTTACAGGTGCCTGGCTCTGATTCATCAGCGTTTATCACCAGATAGGCCGGACGGCCGTCGGATTCTTTGGGCATAAAAGACCATTTCAATCCGGTCGGGAAGCCAGCCCCGCCACGTCCGCGCAGACCCGAGGCTTTGGCCTCGTCCACAACCCAGTCGCGGCCCTTTTTCAGGATCGCAGCAGTGCCATCCCAATGGCCACGCGCCATCGCACCCTTCAGGGAGCGGTCATGCATCCCGTATAGATTGGTAAAGATCCGGTCTTGATCCTTAAGCATCACTCTTACCTCTGCTGTCGCGGCGCGTGCGCCAAATTTGATATGTGTTGATCATCGCCCAAACGAACGCAGCCAGAGTGGCCAGATCAAATAGAAAGACGTATTTGGTTTGCATCCCAATGCGCCCGCCCAACCACTGAGCCCCCATCCAAAACACCATCGCAACTGTGATAACCACAGCCACCACGCGCGCTTTGCGCGCCAGTGCTTCTTCTTGATCAGGGCTCAATGTCATTATTTATCGTCTCACTTACTTTTTTTCTTGGCGTAAACGCCACCTTTTTCGACCTTCTTGGAAAACTCGGTTTCCCCGCCACGGGCCAGAACTTTGGCCTGTTTGACCCATTCATCACGGCTCACACGGCCCTTAAAGCCTTCTAGGTTTTCATCAACCCACTTCACCTCTTTGGCGCGCCAGCCTGAAACCTGATCAAAATGATAAACGCCCATCTTGTTCAGCATGATTTCCATTTTCGGGCCAACACCTTTGATCTGTTTCAGATCATCAGCGCCGCTCGCACGGGCGCTTGTCAGCATCTCTGGCTTGCCGTCTTTGGCAACCGGTTTGCGGGCCGGTTTAGTCGCTGGTTTTTTGGCACCAGTTCCAGCGGCACTTGCAGGTTTTGTTTTGCTTGTGGCCGCACTGGCCGCTGCTGCCGCATCGGTGCTGGTTGTTTTCTCAACCACATCAGGCACACCCGACACCATCGCCCCGGCGCTATCGGCTGCCACTACAGATTCGCGCGTTGCGGAAATATCATGGTCATGACGGGCTGGATGCTCATGCGTAGACAGTGAAGGGCGGCAGAAAAGACGCCCCAGTAAAAATCCGGCAACGGCAATAACCGCCACCGCAACAATCAATGAAAGAGTTGTGCCCATCATAAAGCGGCCAACCAAAATCAGGTAAGTTGCCAGCCCCAGTAAGGCACCGATGATCCAGCACATGACTGGGCAGCTAAATAGTCCACCTTCGTTTTCAGTACTCATCTTAATAATCCTCTACAGTTCCCTGTTGACGTCATACACAGAACCGCTGGCATGATTGCCCTGATAGGACATCTGCTCTTGTTGCTGCATTCTGTTCTCTCACTCATTACCGTGAAATCCTCCGGATAAAGCGCCATTAATAAACGTCGCCCTTCTTCACTTTCTTGGAAAACTCTGTTGCGCCGCCACTGGCCAGAACTTTGGCCTGTTTGACCCATTCGTCACGGCTCACACGGCCCTTAAAGCCTTCTAGGTTTTCATCAACCCACTTCACCTCTTTGGCGCGCCAGCCTGAAATCTGATCAAAATGATAAACGCCCATCTTGTTCAGCATGATTTCCATTTTCGGGCCAACACCTTTGATCTGTTTCAGATCATCAGCGCCGCTCGCACGGGCGCTTGTCAGCATCTCTGGCTTGCCGTCTTTGGCAACCGGTTTGCGGGCCGGTTTAGTCGCTGGTTTTTTGGCACCAGTTCCAGCGGCACTTGCAGGTTTTGTTTTGCTTGTGGCCGCACTGGCCGCTGCTGCCGCATCGGTGCTGGTTGTTTTCTCAACCACATCAGGCACACCCGACACCATCGCCCCGGCGCTATCGGCTGCCACTACAGATTCGCGCGTTGCGGAAATATCATGGTCATGACGGGCTGGATGCTCATGCGTAGACAGTGAAGGGCGGCAGAAAAGACGCCCCAGTAAAAATCCGGCAACGGCAATAACCGCCACCGCAACAATCAATGAAAGAGTTGTGCCCATCATAAAGCGGCCAACCAAAATCAGGTAAGTTGCCAGCCCCAGTAAGGCACCGATGATCCAGCACATGACTGGGCAGCTAAATAGTCCACCTTCGTTTTCAGTACTCATCTTAATAATCCTCTACAGTTCCCTGTTGACGTCATACACAGAACCGCTGGCATGATTGCCCTGATAGGACATCTGCTCTTGTTGCTGCATTCTGTTCTCTCACTCATTACCGTGAAATCCTCCGGATAAAGCGCCATTAATAAACGTCGCCCTTCTTCACTTTCTTGGAAAACTCTGTTGCGCCGCCACTGGCCAGAACTTTGGCCTGTTTGACCCATTCGTCACGGCTCACACGGCCCTTAAAGCCTTCTAGGTTTTCATCAACCCACTTCACCTCTTTGGCGCGCCAGCCTGAAATCTGATCAAAATGATAAACGCCCATCTTGTTCAGCATGATTTCCATTTTCGGGCCAACACCTTTGATCTGTTTCAGATCATCAGCGCCGCTCGCGCGGGCGCTTGTCAGCATCTCTGGCTTGCCGTCTTTGGCAACCGGTTTGCGGGCCGGTTTGGCCTTCGCTACGGGTTTGCTTGCTGTTTTTGCAGCAGGCTTGGCCGTTGCTTTCTTGGCGACAGGGCGCTTACCGCCCTTACCCAGCCACGGCGTCAACAATGGAACCTCGGAGCCATCGATCCGCTTGATCGTATCGCCCAGATCAACCGCTGCTTGCACGGACGCATTATACTGCGTCTTGCCACTGTCATAATCTGTCAGCGATGTCAGACCGCCCAATGGCTCGGCCGCATAGCGCCCGTTCTGGGGGCCCGGCACAGGCACCAAACCCTGCGCCAGCTCATCCAGAATTTCGCTAAACCGCGCGCCAGTCAGATCTTCGTAATAATCCTTGCCGATCTGCGCCATCGGCGCGTTGGTGCACGCGCCCAAACATTCAACCTCTTCCCAGCTGAATTTGCCGTCGGCTGACAATTCATGCGCGTTTGGGGCGATCTTTTCACGGCAGATTCCGATCAGATCCTCGGCCCCGCAGATCATGCAGGACGTGGTGCCACACACCTGAATATGGGCAACCGATCCAACGGGCTTCAATTGGAACATAAAGTAAAACGAGGCCACCTCATAGGCGCGGATATGCGCCAGACCCAGCATATCGGCCACGTACTCCATCGCGGGACGGGTCAGCCAACCGGTCTGCTCCTGTGCGCGCCACAACAACGCAATAATCGCGCTGGCCTGACGGCCTTCGGGGTATTTGGTCACTTGAGCCTCGGCCCATGCCTGATTGGCTGGGGTAAAGGCAAAATCATCTGGTTGCGTATGGTGCAGACGTCGCAGCATTACAGGCATCCCTCGTTTATCAATATTGGTCCAACGGTGTCATGTTTTCTGACAGCCGACTGTATTGTCGTCACGCCACTTGGCCCAGAGGCCAAGAAAATATTGGCGGTTATAATCATTTGCTTACGTCCGAGAACGGCGCACAGGTTACCGTGGGCTGATTTGCCGCCATTGCCGCATCATCTTTGGCCTCTACTGCCGCAAAATACGCATCTGTTAGGTCAAAATGGCAAAACTCAATTTCGGTCTCACCCTCAATCATAACGATGTTTTGCTTGACCTGAACATAGCTTTCCGAATTGTCGATAAAGTCATATAGAGCACCGGAGTTGCCAATTGATGACGCGGTAGCAACCACGTTCATATCCTCAAGAGAAACACAAACAACGGCGGGTTGTGTCGCTTCAACAGCTGCCGCGTCTCCTGCGCCATAAGCTGCAAAAAATTCAGCTGACAGGCCAAAATGACAGGCCTTGATCTCGGTTTCACCCTCGATCATCACCACATTTTCACGGATGCTGAAATAGCCGTCCGACAAGTCGATCAAATCATACAGATTGGAATTGGAGCTTTGCACGTTCTGCGCTACGGTCGGCATCGCAACCAAGCCCGCAAAAAGGCCCAAAGCCAAAGTCGTAGATTTCATCATCTGTCAATCTCCCCGAATACCAGATCCATCGTGCCCATTAAGGCCGCAACATCCGCCAGCTGATGCCCCGTGGCCACATAGTCCATAGCCTGCAAATGCAGATACCCCGGCGCGCGGATTTTGCTCCGGTATGGCTTGTTTGTGCCATCCGACACCAGATAAACGCCAAATTCGCCCTTGGGGGCCTCGACCGCGGCGTAAATCTCGCCGGCGGGCACGTGGAACCCTTCGGTATATAGCTTAAAGTGATGGATCAGCGCTTCCATGCTGGTCTTCATCTCGCCGCGTTTTGGCGGCGTCAGCTTGCCGCGCGCCAGCACATCGCCCGGCTCGTTGCGCAGCTTTTCACAGGCTTGCAGGATGATTTTAACACTTTCGCGCATCTCTTGCATACGGCACAGGTAACGATCATAGCAATCGCCGTTTTTGCCGACTGGAATGTCGAACTCGAACTCGTCATAGCATTCATAAGGCTGGGCGCGGCGCAAATCCCACGCAAGACCGGACCCGCGCACCATCACACCGGAAAAGCCCCAGTCCAGAATGTCCTGCTCTGTGACAATGCCGATATCGACATTACGCTGTTTGAACACACGGTTCTCGGTCAGCAACCCGTCCATGTCTTCCATGAATTGCGGGAATTCAGTCACACACCATTCGGCGATATCCTCGATCAATTCGGGCGGCAGATCCTGATGCACCCCGCCTGGGCGAAAATAGGCCGCGTGCAGGCGTGCGCCACAAGCCCGCTCATAGAATGTCATCAGAAACTCGCGTTGCTCAAAGCCCCACAATGGTGGTGTCAGCGCGCCCACATCCATGGCTTGGGTGGTGACGTTCAACAGGTGGTTCAAGATGCGCCCGATCTCGGAATAAAGCACCCGGATCAATTGGCCACGGCGCGGCACCACTGTGCCGGTCAGCTTTTCAATTGCCAAACACCATGCGTGTTCCTGATTCATCGGTGCCACATAATCCAGCCGGTCAAAATAGGGCAGATTTTGCAGGTAGGTGCGGCTCTCCATCAGCTTCTCGGTGCCGCGATGCAAAAGACCGATATGCGGATCAGCCCGCTCGACTATTTCGCCGTCCAGCTCCAACACCATGCGCAAAACGCCGTGGGCCGCGGGGTGTTGCGGGCCAAAGTTAATGTTGAAATTGCGGATATTCTGCTCGCCTTGGCGCGCGTCAACCGATCCGTCGTCAAATTTTGAGCCATCCATAATCAGACCCTCGCCATATTGTCCTGCCAACGGGCAGGAAGGGATTGAAACCGTTTTTCGACGGCACGATATTGTGGGGCCAGCAAGTTTTGCAGACCATTACGACGGGCAACATCCAACTTAACCGGAATACCCTCGTGAATACGTTTTTTCAGTGGTGCGGGGTGATTGGACAGCCCCAAAAATCTGCATAGTTCGCGAATGGTGTCATCAGAAAACAGGTTTTCGTAAAACAGCACCTTTCGCGCCTCATTCGGCACGGCCTGCTCGAGCGACCGCAGCCCTTGGGCGTAATCTGACCGATCATAGGCCGCATTCGGCTTACCATTCAAAACCTCATCCACCTCGGCCAGAGCATAGCTCCGCATCAGCTCGGCATTGTCGGTTTTGCGTCGCGCATTCATACGAATGTTCGACCACAAGCGATCCACCGGATCACGCAGGATATAGACAAAACGGGTTTGCGCCACCAACCCTGCCATCTGCTTCAAACGGCTCACAGGCATCATCGAATATTCTGGCGTAATATCCGCCGTCAACTTAGCACCGCGGGCCACATCCATCATATATTCAGCATAGGCCTCGGGGGCCTCGGTGCGCAATTGCAGAACTTTCAGCCAATGGCGGGTTTTGTTCAGCCGCAGTTTGACCGCCTGCACATCTTTGGCCTTACCAACCTCAAGACTTTGCTTCAGCTCTTGCACCAAATTTCGGGTCAGTTTGATCTGTCCATCAAAATAGCCGCTTTCCAATATGTAGAAATAGCGCAATTCCTTGAATGGCGGCATGGCACACTCTGGGTGGCCCTCCATATAGGAGTATAGCCAGCTTGTGCCGGCTTTCACTGCCCCTACGCCATACATCAGAACTGCATCTCCCATCTCAACCTTTGGCCTCGTCAGATTTCTCGTCACCGGGCAGGATGTATTCGGCACCCTCCCATGGCGACATGAAATCAAACTGGCGATATTCCTGAACCAACGATACCGGCTCGTAAACCACCCGTTTTTCCGCATCATCATACCGCACTTCGGTATAACCCGAGGTCGGGAAATCCTTGCGCAATGGATGGCCGCGAAACCCGTAATCAGTCAGAATCCGGCGCAGATCGGGATGGCCTGTGAACAAAATGCCGAACATGTCGAAAACTTCACGCTCGAACCAACCAGCCGAAAGGTGAACGTCGGTGATCGAGGGCACGCTATCGTCTTCTCGGACGGCACATTTCAGGCGGATGCGGTGATTTTGATACATCGACAGAAAATGGTAAACCACATCAAAGCGCTTGGTGCGGGTCGGATAATCCACGGCCGTTATATCAATCAATGACGAAAACCGGCACCGGCTATCCACCTTCAAAAACTCGACCAACCCAGCCAGCGACGTTGGCGTAACCAGCAGCGTCAACTCGTCGTTGATCACCTCATAGGACAACACATCATCCGGCCGCTTCCGCTCGATATGTG
>Ga0209345_10004952_pt1 | contig 12587 bp, 8 predicted proteins | sample Cruoilmetagenom7_FD_187294 | JGI IMG/M metagenome (GOLD analysis project Ga0209345, IMG submission 187294) | Oil polluted marine microbial communities from Coal Oil Point, Santa Barbara, California, USA - Sample 7 (SPAdes) (version 2) | ecosystem: Environmental > Aquatic > Marine > Oil seeps ...
TGCCGATCTACCAGGCGCTGGAGAAGGTTAACGGCATCGCCGAAGACCTGAATTGGGAGGTGTTCCGCGACACCCTGATCGAGCAAGCGGAACAGGGCGTGGACTACTTCACCATCCACGCCGGCGTGCTGCTGCGCTACGTACCGCTGACCGCCAAGCGCATGACCGGCATCGTCTCCCGTGGTGGTTCCATCATGGCGAAGTGGTGCCTGGCACACCACGAAGAAAACTTTCTCTATACCCACTTCGAAGAGATCTGCGAAATCTGCAAGGCCTACGACGTGGCGTTCTCACTCGGTGATGGCCTGCGTCCGGGCTCGGTCTACGATGCCAACGACGCGGCCCAGTTCGCTGAGCTGGAAACCCTGGGCGAGCTGACCAAGATCGCCTGGCAGCATGATGTGCAGGTGATGATCGAAGGCCCTGGCCATGTGCCGATGCACATGATCAAGGAGAACATGGACAAGCAGCTGAAGGAGTGCCACGAAGCGCCCTTCTATACGCTGGGCCCATTGACCACCGATATCGCACCGGGCTACGACCACATCACCTCCGGCATCGGTGCGGCGATGATCGGCTGGTACGGCTGCGCCATGCTCTGCTACGTGACACCGAAGGAACACCTGGGCCTGCCCAACAAGGACGACGTCAAGACCGGCATCATCACCTACAAGATCGCCGCCCATGCCGCCGATCTGGCGAAAGGTCATCCGGGCGCGCAGATCCGCGACAACGCCATGTCCAAGGCACGTTTCGAGTTCCGCTGGGAAGACCAGTTCAACATCGGCCTGGATCCTGACACCGCCCGCGCCTATCACGATGAAACCCTGCCGAAGGAATCCGCCAAGGTAGCGCACTTCTGCTCCATGTGCGGACCCAAGTTCTGCTCCATGAAGATCTCTCAGGAGGTCCGCGAGCTGGACGAAGCACAGGTGGCGGCCATCAATGCGCAGGCAGAGCAGGGAATGAAACAGAAGTCGGAAGAGTTTAAGGACAGCGGCGCCGAGATCTATCACAAGGTGTAACGGCTACTCGGCTGTGGTGCGCCAGGCCTACAAAGGCCTGCGCGCCGCGATCTGGACCGCCCGGCCACTGCGGATCGATTCATCCGCCAGCACTTCGTAACCGGTCAGGCTCAGTAGCGCCAGCAAGTCATAGTCGTGATAGCGGTTGTGTTCGAAGTAATCCTCAAACAGGGCAGCCATCGCCTTGGCGTCCTGTTTTTCATCCAGTCGATCCTGACCAAATTTGTGGGTCAGAAAACTGCCCAACGGCTGGCGCACCATATCAACCAGAATCAGTACACCACCCGGCTTAAGCCAGCCATGCAGTTGCTGCAACAGCACCAACGGCTGATGCAGTTCGTGCAATAGACGGTTAGCCAGCACCGCATCTATGGATTCGGCTTCAAACAGATCTGCCGGCGGGTCATTCAGATCAGCCACACGAATGCTGAAGTCGTAGTCGTCATCGCAAGCCTGCTCCAGCATGTAAGGGGCTGCTTCAACCCCAACCAGATCCAGCTCGGGGCCGCTCAAGGACAGATCACGCAGAAACAGCCCCGGACCACAACCCAGGTCCACCACCCGGCTGCCACCGGATAAAACAGGCTCGGCATGCTCTGCCCAGAAGCGGCGGAACAGGTCATCATGGTTGCGCACATGTCCCTCCAGAGTTCGCTGAGCTGCCACAGAACCATCACCACCGTGGTGACGGGTCAAATAGTCCCTGAGGGTTTGAAGTTGATCCGACATCGATACCTCCCAAAAAACAAGGCCGGACAGTGCCCGGCCTTGAATCCTCTTTAGTGCAGCAGCCCGCAGATCAGCTCAGCGAGCGACCATTGATATAGGCCTGCTCGGCTACGGCCGTCCATTTTTCAACCTGAGCCCGATAGGCCACGAAGGAGTCATACACTTTCTTGGTGATGGCATCCTTCTGCGCCTCTTCCGCCACCACTTCATCAGAGATTTCACGCAGCCTGCGCATCACGTCTTCCGGGAAGTTGCGCAGCTCGACACCGTGCTCGTTCACGAGCTGTTCCAGCGCACGGTTATTCTTCACCATGGACTCGGCCAGCATATCCTGGTTGGCTACCCGCAGGGCCGCACGCACAATTGCCTGCAGATCATCGGGCAGAGCCTCAAACGCTTCCTTGTTGATGAAGCATTCCAGCGTGGTGCCCGGCTCATGCCAGCCCGGGTAATAGTAGTATTTAGCTGCCTTGTGCAGACCGAAGGCCAAATCGTTGTATGGGCCAACCCACTCGGTAGCATCAATGGCGCCGGACTGCAGTGACGGGAATATCTCACCGCCGGGCAGCAGTACCGGAGTACCACCGGCACGCTTGAGCACCTCGCCGCCCAGGCCTGGGATACGCATCTTCAGGCCCTTGAGATCTTCAACGCTGTTGATCTCCTTATTGAACCAGCCGCCCATCTGTACACCGGTGTTGCCGGCCGCTCCGGCAATCAGGCCAAACTGGTCATATACTTCCTGCCAAAGCTCCATGCCGCCGCCGTGGTACAGCCAGCCGTTCATCTCCTGGGCCGTCAGACCAAAGGGTACCGCCGAAAAGAACTGTGCTGCCGTACTTTTGCCTTTCCAGTAATAGGCGGCACCATGACCCATTTCCGCCGTACCACGAGAAACGGCATCAAAGATCTCCAATGCACCGACCAGCTCACCGGCACCATACACCTTCACTTCGATGCGGCCATTGGTCATCTGCTTGATCATGTCTGCCAGATAGTTGGCCCCGGTACCCAGGCCCGGGAAATTTTTCGGCCAGGTCGTGACCATCTTCCATTTGTATTCCGGCGCGGCCATCGCCTTGCCGGATACCAGGGCACCGGCTGCGACAGTAGCGGCACCAGCACCCTGAATGAATTGTCTGCGTTTCACGGCTCTTATTCCTTATGCTTTATAATTTGTTGTTAAGCGTGGATAACGTTTTTGAAATTAGCATGCTCTCATACAGGCTGCAATTACCTGAATACAGGCCATAACAGCACTTGAGCAGCATTGGGCCGATACCGTTTTCGTTGTTATACTCCTGACCTTCTGCTGATAATCGGATGTGACGGAGATGAACTCCTTCAACCTGCTCAAATCAATTGCTGAAGCCCGCTCTGACCTGCGCAAGTCTGAGCAGAAAGTGGCTGACTATGTGCTGGCCAACCCCAATGACGTAATTCACATGCGTATTGTTGATCTGGCATCCGAAGCACAAGTCAGTGAACCGACCGTAGTACGCTTCTGTCGTGCACTCGATTACGATGGCTTTCAGGACTTCAAGCTGACACTGGCCCAAGGTCTCGCCAGCAACGCTAGCTATGAACAGTTCTCACTCGACTCCAAAGACACGGTGATAGAGTTCAAGCAAAAGATCTTCGACTCCATGATTGGCAACCTGATCAACATCCGCGATCAGCTTGATCCCGGTACCCTGGAAGAGGCGATCGACTGTCTGGCAAAGGCCAATCGGGTCGAATTTTACGGTTTCGGTGCATCGGCACCGGTCTGTGCCGATGCCCAGCACAAGTTTTATCGTCTGATGGTATCGGCAGCCGCCTATTCCGACCCCCACATGCAGACCATTTCGGCTCTCACACTTGGTGAAGGTGATGCGGTTGTAGCCATTTCCCAGACCGGTCGTACCAAGGACCTGCTGCATACGGTCAAACTGGTGAAGGACAAAGGCGCAACCGTGATTACCCTCTGTCCAGGCAACACCCCCCTTGCCGACCTGGCAACCATTCCCATTCATGTTGATGTGGAAGAGGACAAGGATCTGAGCACGCTGATGTCTTCTCGCGTGGTGCATCTGGTGATCATTGATGTACTGGCCGTTGGCGTAGCCATGAAACTGGGACCGGTCCTGCTGGATCACCTCAAGACCATCAAGCGAAGTCTGCGCAGCCTGCGCCAGAATGATAAGCGGATTCCCACCCTGCGCCGCGGATCAGACAGCGAGGATGACGGCGAATAGAGCCGTCATTCATCTCGCTGCAACACGAAGCCTCTACCCTGATGTATACCGGTGATTTGAAATTCGGCGCCGGTTAGGGTAAATAAAAAACTCCTGGAGTGTTTGCTGTCATCGGACAGGCACCTTCTGTCTCCCGATAGCGGCAGCCCTGAGATCGGAGAGAGGCTATGCTGATACGGAAAGAACAGGATCTGGACCCGATTCAGACTGAGGTTTTCGACATCATGGTTGGATACGATGTCGAACAGAAAAATCGGCGCAAGCAGCACGCAACCAAACGTCTGCTGGAAGCGCGCCGGGCGATTGAGCGTCATCAGGAAGAAAAGGAGCTGATGACCTGGCTTGATCGGGAATCCTGGTTCGAAGACGAGCACTGAACAAACGAAGAAGCCAGCGATTTGCTGGCTTCATGCGTTCTGCCCTCAGGAACGGGGGTAGAGGATATTCAGTGGCACAGAACCACCGCCATCCACCACGACGGCAGCATGTTCGCGCGTAAGCTGGCGCGGCTCAGCCACCCCGCAGGCATGAGCAATCAGTTCAACCTCATGTACCAGGTTGTGGTGAAAGCTCGCGACCCTGGCTGCCTTCACATCCGGTACCAGGCCCTTGTGCAGCTTGGGGTTATGGGTGGTAATGCCGGTAGGACAGGTGTTCTTGTTGCACTGCAATGCCTGAATACAGCCCAGCGCAAACATGAAGCCTCGTGCGGTCACGACAAAGTCTGCCCCCAGGCAGATTGCCGCCGCCACATCGGTCGGGTTGATCAACTTGCCCGATGCGATCACCCGCACCCGGTTGCGCAGGTTATGCTGGGTGAGCTTATTGACCAACAGCGGCAGGCTTTCGCGCAGCGGCAGGCCAACACTGTCCATCAGCGGCATGGGCGCTGCTCCGGTGCCACCATCGGCACTGTCCAGAGTAATAAAGTCCGGCGCCGACTCGCTGCCACGGTTCAACACGGCCTCACAGAATGCATCCAGCCAATCCGTGCTGCCCAGCACCAGCTTGAACCCAACCGGCTTGCCGGTGACTTCACGTACATGCGCAATAAAATCCAGCAGGTCTTCAATACTGGCGATTTCCGGATGACGGTTGGGGCTGATCGAGGCCTGCCCCTCGGGGATGCCACGTGCCTCGGCAATCTCGGCTGTTACCTTGTCACCCGGCAGGATACCTCCCTTGCCCGGTTTGGCGCCCTGACTCAGCTTGATCTCGAACATTTTAACCTGCTCAATCGCGGCCACTTTCGCCAAACGTGCATCATCGAGCCGTCCCTGTTCATTCCTGACCCCATACTTGGCAGTACCGATCTGAAACACGATATCGCAGCCGCCGGTCAGGTGATGCTTCGACAAAGCCCCTTCACCGGTGTTTATCCAGCAACCCGCTTGTGCCGCTCCCATTGACAGCGCCTGTACTGCCGGTGCCGACAGGGCACCAAAGCTCATGCCCGAAATATTGAAAAAGGATGGTGCATCGTAAGGGTGTCGACAGTAGGGCCCTATCCGCATCGGCTGAGTAGTGGCCGCATCTTCACTCAGTGTTGGGAAGGGGCAGTTCAGGAAATAGTAGGTGCCAGGCTTACGCAGATCCCGTGTGGAACCAAAGGCCACCGTGTTATCGATATTTTTTGCGGCACGGTACACCCAGGAGCGCTGCGCACGGTTAAATGGCATCTCCTCACGGTCCATGGCAAAGAAGTACTGACGGAAAAATTCGCCTAGTGTTTCAAACAGATAACGGAACCGCCCCAGCAAAGGATAGTTGCGTCGTATGGTATGTGCCGTCTGACGCTTGTCTATCTGGTACATAACCACGCCGACAATGAGCAGGGCAACGATCAGCAACAGCACGATGACACCAATAAGCGCAATAAAGTCGATCGCCAGCATGAAGATGGTTTCGTTCATTTCAGTCCCTGTCAGCCTGGTTGGTGCTGCCTATCCTACCGCTCAGACAGGCGAACAGCCATGGTCTGACACGGTAAAAGGCGGTCTTTCCTCTGTTCCCCTGAAGGGTTAAGCTGAGTCGAACAGCTGGATGGAGCCACTGCCGTTATGCACGTACAGAAAGTCGTGGTATTGCACGGCCTTTACATGTCAGGACTGGTCATGCGCCCTCTGTGCCGACGCCTGCAGAAACAGGGCTATCAGACGCTCAACCTGACCTACAACACGCTGTCGCCCGATCTGGATGGCATCTGCGCACGCATCGATCAGTTCATCGACAAAACGCCCACCGCTTTCGTCTGCCACTCCATGGGAGGTCTGATTGCACGGCGTTACCTTGAACGTAACAGCGAGCCAAGCCAATGGGTCGACCCGGTCATCACGCTGGGCACTCCGCACAAGGGCAGTCATCTGGCGCGTGAAATTCATGATTCCAGGTTCAGGGGAATGCTTAAGAACAGCATCGAGTATCTGTTGGCCGACAATCATCACTGGCCCTTTAAAGCCCGGCTGTACAGCATCGCGGGGGACCTGCCTGTGGGGCTGATGCCTTTGCTGAGCAGGGATTCAAAATCCGACGGGACCGTCCTGATTGATGAGACCCGTGTCACCGGCATGACCGAGCACAAGGTATTTCCCCTCACTCACACCAGTCTGATCTACTCACGTCGGGTACTGAATTACATTGTTGAAACGCTGCAGCGGCCAACCTCGGCTGTGGCAGATGATTGAGTTGAGCTATGGCAAACAGCGGGCTTTTAAATTGTCCTTCCGCTGAGGATTGGCCCATTATCTATACTATATGGTCAAGATACGGAGCTTCACTCATGCCTTCAGTCAGGCGACAGATACAATCAGAAATGATCAGTCCCCCATTGCGTTGGGGCTGGTTACTGCTGACTTGGGTCTGTATTGCCCTGGCCTTGATCGGCGCCCTGTTGCCGGGATTGCCCACTACCATCTTCGTACTGGTCGCCGCCTGGAGTGCCTCGCGCTGCTCACCCCGCCTGCGCGGCTGGTTGGAGCAACACCGACTGCTTGGCCCACGTCTGCACAACTGGGAACAGGGTGGCTTTATCGATCGACGCACCAAATGGACCGCCAGTATCGGCATGTTTGTGGCACTTTGCATCGTACTAATCAGTATCCGCCACCCTGTATTGCTCCTGAGCATTCTGGTTTTCATCACCATCGGCGCAGTCGTTGTTTGGTCACGGCCCGAGCCGGTCATGAACAAGTTACAGCGGAACAACCACCGCGACTCAACTGTAGTTGCCCAAGCTTCGCGGATACAAAAATAAAGTCTCATCCTAAAGCTCCTCTCTTTAGCAAGGAGCGATTAATACGCTAACTCACAGCCGTACTGTCACAACGGTGACATTTTCCCTCACTTATTAGCACTCCCTAGATGGGATTCCGCTACGCTACTAAGTCACATCACCCATGGGCAGTCTTCAGCGCTCACGACCGGCATCGTGGAACGCTTTTCTGACCGGGGACAATAGATACTCAAGGACTGTACGGTCGCCTAATTTTATCTCAGCCACAACCTGCATCCCCGGCACAAGATCATAGGAAACTCCGCCTGCATCCAACTGCTGCTGCCTAAGACCAATTAGAGTACGGTACATCAATGTTCCAGTCTCAGACCCTTCTTTTGCAGGGCTATTAGTAGCAGCATCAAGCGAGTCCGCCGCGACATGCTCGACAACGCCGCGAACCATCCCGTATTTCTGGAATTGAAACGCAGTAAGCTTCAATTTCACTTCATGACCTGGGCGGACAAAACCAATATCCTTGTTTGGTAGCCAAACCTCAGCACGCAACTCATCGGATATTGGCACTAGTGTCATCAGGATTGTTCCCGGCTGCGTGACAGTGCCCGCAGTGTGGGTTGCCAGGTCTTTGACGATCCCGCTTTGGGCCGCCTTCAGCTCCATCAAGGAGCGGCGGTGCTTCTGCTTTTCCATTTCGGCTTCAAGCCGATTGAGCTTCTCCGCGATCTGTGCGCGTTCAGCACGAAGACGCCGCTCATTTTCGCTGACCAATTGCTCGATTTTTCGCTGAGCTTGGAGTTTGGCCGCGCTCTCACGGGCGATAATCAGGTCCTGCGCCCGATACTCTCCCTCCTTTTCAATCCTCATCCTTGTCTTTTCGACCGCTGTCATAACCCCTGCATGTCCCTGCCTTGAAAGCCTGAGATATGCCTCTTCCTCCTTTCTATATAGAGGGAGTATTTTCTCCAGCTTCTCCTTTGTCTCCTGTGCAAGCGCCAATTCCTTTTTAGCACGCTCCAAGGCAGCCTTCTGCTCGGCAATTGCAGACTCCAAAGCCCGGACATTCGACTCATACTGCAGCCGCGCTTCCTGAAACAGCGCTGCTTCATCGCCTGCCTGTTGTTCGAGCATTATCCCGCCAAGCTCCGCTTCGGTCCTGCGTTGACCGAGCCGAGCACGGGCATACTCTTCAAGAATGGATCGATAATCGGCATCGGCTTGGGTCGTATCCATACGCATCAATGTCTGACCTTCTTCGACCCTTTGTCCTTCTCGGACCAATATCTCCCTGATGAGACCCGCTTCTGCTGGCTGAACGATCTTGACGTAGGTTGATGGGACCAGCTTTCCCTGCGCCACCGCCACGATGTCCAGGCGGCCAACGGCCGCCCAAACCAGAGCACTAGCAAACAACAGGAATAGTGCTATCAGAACACCCCTCGGAAAGGGGTGCGGTGGCCTGGACTGAACACTCAGAATACCCGGTGAGAAGCTGGCGGGATGAACACCCATCCCGCCGCTCTTTTTCCATTTAAGGCGCTTCATCTACGCTGTACTCATCCCCGAGACTCCATCCCTTCATGCAAGCCCTTGAACTTGCGCATCCGGTTTTCTTCTCCTCCCAGTGCGACAGGATCGTGTCCGCCCCAGCGCCGGTGAGACCCGAGCATGCCACTCATAGAGGTAGCCACCATCGCGCCACCATCCGCCTCATGGCTGCCGCCCTTGTCACTGCCGTTGGCGGCCATATATCGGTCGATCGCCTCCCAATTCGCCAGCAGGACATTTACATCGACAGCCTGCTCTTGGTGAGATTTGCTGCGCTGCTGTTCCGACTGGAGCTTATCAGGTGAGGCGAACTTGATTTTCTTGGCAAAATTCCCGGTAGTGTCGTCCTTACCTTCATACTGGTGATGACTATTGTCATCATGTTTGCCGTGCAGCTTGTTGCGACGAGCGCCAGGATTGCCGGACGAGGAGCCAGGCCCATCGTTGAAGTTGTGGTCGTGTCCTGCCGACGGGGCGTCATTGCCGTTACCGACACCCTGGTTGCCATGGCTAACGGAAAGCCGGAACACATCTGAGGTGGAGAGACTACCTTCAGTACTGCCTGTTGCGCCATCACTGTCCGTCACCGTCACCTGCACGTCGATATAGCCAACTTTCTTGGGTGTCCATCCCGAGAATGTCTGGGTCTCCAGGTCGAACTTCAACCAGTATGGCAGTTCCGAGCCATCGGTCAGCGTCGCCGTGTAATCGAGGACATCGCCCTCATCGATATCCTGGAAGCTCCCCTCCGGGATCTGCCAGGAGAACGGCTTATGGAAGGTGACGTCCTGGTCTTCGAGCGCATTGGCAACGACTGGCGCGTCGTTCGAGCCTTTCACGGCGACTTCCAAACTGGAGGCCACCTCGGCATGGCCATCGGTGACTTGGAAGTCGAACTGTTCCACCATCTGCGCATTGCGCCCCAACGCCTGGACCTCGGGGCTTTCGTTGTTCAGGCTGTAGGAATAACTACCGTCCTCACCCAGTGTCAGTGTGCCGTATTCTCCAGCGAGCTCGCCCGGGTTGGCAATGCGGAGGATGTCTGAGGAATCAATGTCATGATCATTGGCCAGCACATTGCCCTCCTCGGCCATGATCGCCTGATCTTCCGTGACACTGTCCATATCGGCAGTGGTTACCGGCAGGTCATTGGCACCGACTATTGTCGCCTCCACCGTGCCAGTATCCGTAGCTCCCTTGTCATCGGTGATGGTGTAGGAGAAGGAATCCTCGACAACCTCACCTTCCGCCAGCGACTGGAATGCATCCCCGATATCGTAGGTGATCTGGCCGTTTTCCAGGCTCACCGATGCACCCACCCCGGATTTGCCAACCGAAATCACGCTCAGGATATCGCCAGGGTTCGGATCTGTGTCATTGGCTAACAGGTAATCGGCTCCGAAGGTGACCGGGCCGCCATCCTCGTGGGCGGTGATGCTGTCTGTGTTAGCCACGGGCGGACGGTTTATCAACAGCGCGATGCCGTCCCGATCCAGCACGGTGCCATCATCGAAGGTCATGGTGTTGATCCCCTCGGCGCTGGCGAACCAGTCCGCCAGCACGAAGCTATCTGCAGAACCAAGCACGCGCACAACCATGTTGTTGCCAACCCGGTCCGCCTCAAGGTCGAACTCCGACAGTTTGCCGCCGACATGGAGCGCATCCTGCCCTTCGGTATCACGGAATGTGTCGGTGCCTTCACTGGGGCGGAAGGTGTACTGGTCGTCACCAGCTCCGCCCATCAGCAGATCACCTCCCTTGCCGCCGTCGAGCACGTCATTGCCGGCCCCACCAGCCAGAACATTGTCACCGTCGTTACCGATCAGCCAGTTGTCCAGAGCGTTGCCGGTACCGTTAAGATTGTCAGTTCCAGTCAACGACAGGTTCTCGACATGCTCGCCCAGAGTGAAATCGACGCCGGCTTGTACGGTGTCCACGCCCTCGCCGGCGCTCTCGACAACCGTATCGCCGACATTATCCACCACATAGGTATCGTCACCCTCACCTCCGTACAAGACATCAGACCCGGCACCGCCATCCAGGATATCGTCACCATTACCGCCTGACAGAGAGTTATTGCCGGTGTTTCCGGTAATCCAATTATCAAGCGCGTTACCTGCACCAGTGATCGCATCCGAGCCGGTCAGGTTCAAATTCTCGACATTGGCATCCAGGGTGTGACTGACACTGGCATAGACAGTATCGGTACCCTCTCCGGTCTGCTCGATGACCGTGTCGCCTGCGTTGTCGACGATATAGGCATCATCGCCGTTGCCACCCACCATGGTATCGGCCCCGGCACCGCCATCCAGCACATTGTTGCCACTGTTGCCGGTAATAGCATTGTTGAGGGTGTTGCCGGTACCGATGAGGTTCTCGGTGCCGGTGAGGGTCAGGTTTTCAACGTTCTCGGTGAGCGTATAGTCGATGCCAGCCTGCACCGTGTCAGTTCCCGCGCTAGCGCCCTCCGAGACCACATCTCCGGCATCGTCCACCACGTAGGTGTCATTGCCGGTACCACCGTTCATGGTGTCGGCACCGCTGCCGCCATCGAGGGTGTCGTTGCCGCCGTTACCGATGAGCATGTCATCGCCTTCGAGTCCACGCAGGACATTGTCGCCGTCGTTACCGGTCAGCGTGTTATCGGCGGTATTACCATCACTGTTAATGGCCGCCGAACCGACCAGCTCGAGATTTTCGAGATTTTCCCCGAGGGTGTAATCGATACTGGCGCGGACCGTATCGTAGCCTTCTCCTTCGAGTTCCATGACGACATCCGAGGCGTCATCCACAACGTAGATATCGTCGCCGACACCGCCCTGCATCAGATCGGCACCGCTGCCGCCGTCCAGCAGATCGTTGCCCGCCTCGCCGAATAGCTGGTCGCTGCCAGATCCGCCGTAGAGTGAGTCATTCCCCTCACCACCAGTCAAGATGTCGTCACCGCCACCACCGGAGAGACCGTTGTCGCCAATATTGCCGGTAATGCGGTTATCGATATCGTTACCGGTTCCGTTAAGGTTGGCGGTACCTGCCAGAGTGAGGTTCTCGATATTACCGCTCAGGGTATAGCTGGCGGTGGTGACCACCGTGTCGGAACCCTCACCGGCATGTTCCACAATGACATCCGCCGAGTGATCGACGATGTAGGTATCATCGCCCAGCCCGCCGATCAGGGTATCGGTACCGCCCGCACCATCCAGCACATTATTGCCGCTGTTGCCGGTGATAACATTGTTGAGGGCATTACCGGTGCCGTTGAGATCCTCGGCACCCGTCAAGGTCAGGTTCTCGACATTACCGGTGAGCGTATAGTCGATGCTCGCCTGCACCGTGTCGGTACCTGCCCCGGCGCCTTCCGAAACGACATCGCCGACATCGTCCACGATATAGGTGTCGTTGCCGTAGCCGCCGCTCATGGCATCGGCGCCGCTGCCGCCATCGAGAGTGTCGTTGCCGTTATTGCCGATAAGCGTATCGTCTCCGGCCATGCCGCGCAGGGTGTTGCTGCCGTTGTTGCCGGTGATGACGTTATCAAGCTCGTTACCGGTGCCGCTGATGCTGCTGGAGGCGGTAAGGGTGAGGTTCTCGAGGTTGTCGCTCAGGGTATGGCTGACGCTAGCCTGGACCGTGTCGAGCCCTTCTCCGGCCAGCTCGGTTACCTGGTCGCCGGCGTTGTCGACGATATAGGTGTCATCGCCGCTGCCTCCAGCCATGATGTCGGCCCCGGTGCCACCGTTGAGGGTATCGCTACCCTCGCCACCTAGCAGTACATCATTGCCGGCATTACCGTTCAGGACATCGTCCCCGGCCTGCCCG
>Ga0209345_10004953_pt1 | contig 12587 bp, 10 predicted proteins | sample Cruoilmetagenom7_FD_187294 | JGI IMG/M metagenome (GOLD analysis project Ga0209345, IMG submission 187294) | Oil polluted marine microbial communities from Coal Oil Point, Santa Barbara, California, USA - Sample 7 (SPAdes) (version 2) | ecosystem: Environmental > Aquatic > Marine > Oil seeps ...
TTATCATAAATTACGTTGTTCGATAAATTATCTTCAGGATTCATAATCCAATTGTTATTTTTAAAATTCACATTAGACTTTTGAATACCAACCACAAATTTATTGTTCTTATTAAAAGTGTGGTAAAAAGACAAATCAAAAGTTTCGGTGTTTTCTAGACCTCCTTTAAATTCGGTTCTAAAATATAAGGTGTCATTTAAAGTAATATTTACTAAATGCAAATCGGAAATATTATAAATATCCGATTCAATTTTATCAATGGTTAATTGCGTATTAAAAAATGGATTATTATTATCAATTTGTACATTTAGCTCATTAATTACATTTTGATACGCATTGATTCTAGGAGATTTAATATTCAATCGAAATAAATTATCATCTGAAGTAATTTCCCCTCTAATTAAAGTGTTTGCCGCAACAGATATTTCTGGATTAAAAACCTCAATTATTTTATTAAATATTCTAAATCTAAAATCTAACTCTTGATTCGCTTCTACTGCATAAGGGGTATAATTAGAAAATATACTTCCTATTGAATTTTGAGTTAGTTTTCCTAATTGATTAAATTTAAATTTTCCATTCACTTCTCCCTCAATGATTTCAGAAGAATTAATTGTAATAGTTCTAATACTATCTACGAAACTAGATGTTATATTAAAATCTTTAAAAAAGTAATTATCTTTTTGGTTTGTGTATAGTAAATTTTTAATGTTAATAGTACCTTTTAAATCATCAACTGTATTTCCTGTTATTTGGAAATCAACATCACCTCTTATATTTGAAATACTATCTCTTTTAAATAAATTTATAGTGTTTAAATCGCAATAATCAACAACAGTTTTAAAATCAAATGAATATAAATCAGAAGATAAATCGGCTAAACCATTGAAATTTAACTTTATATTTTCATCATTTACTTCAAAATCCCCTTCAAATCGCTTACTTTGTAAAACTCCGTTTATTGCGATATTTTCATAGGTATAACCTTTATATTGATGTTTCGAAACTAAACCCTTTATTGAAGTATTCATAGATTCAAAAGTGAATCCTTCTCCGTCAATATCGGCTTCCATTGATAACTGACCAACCAAAGAATCTTTCATTATTTCACCTAATTCAAAATCTATAATTTTAACCTTACCAAAATAAGATGCATGGTCAATATTAGAAATGTTTGTTAGCTCTAAATCTGTAATTGTCGTTCCTAAATCAGTGTTCATCGTTAATTGAGCACTAATTAAATTTTCGGTTATATAAGTATCTCCTACAATCTTAAATCTTCCTAACATTTCAAATGAAGAAGGCAGGGTTTTACCCAATAAATTAGGCAATATTTGTTTTAAATTCTGATAATTTGAAGTTAAATTATTGAGTTTACCATCGAGCGCAAAACCATTTTCTGTGTTAAAAGCATTTTTAAAATTTAAATCTCCTCTAATTATCGCATTACTATCTGTTACTAAATCTAAATTGGTTGTAATAAAATCATTAAGAACTCCACTTATTGTAGTTGAAAAGTGTAAATTATCATTCACACCAAACTCGTCATAAAATTTATTTAAATCAATAAATGAAACATCCGCATTTATAACATTGGCATCAATTTTTACTTTATTATTGAAATCGGAAAAATCATCACGATCGTAATTAAAATTAATCGTTGCATCGATGTTTGAATGTGCCGTTTTTAAATTCGTATTTAAAAACTTCATATACGATTTTGTATATTTAAAATCGGTTGAAAGCTCTGCAACTTCAATTTGATGATTCTCAACAAATTGAAACTTATCCAAATTAACCGAAACATTTGGGCCATCAATTTTAAAATCAATCCCAGTTCCTTTTATTTTTTTAAAAAATAATACTTTATCATCAGGAAAATTATCATCCTGAATGTAAACATCTCCATTTTTCAGTGCCAATTCTGAAGAAGTTAGTAAAAATCCGGAAGGTTCAGTGCTTACCACAGTTTCATTATCAAATTTTTCTACAAAAACAGTTAGCGCGTCATCAATTTCACCTTCATAAGTTCTAATATTTAAAATAAAATTGCTCAATGAAATTTTACCAAAATCTAACTTATTATTAATAATATTTCGATAACTAAAAATTGAAGTGTTTAAATTTTCAGCAAAAATTAACGTATCGCTATGATGATTTTTTATGTAAATATTTTTTAGCTGAACATTTCCTAAGAAAGACAAATCTACTTTATCAATATTAATGTCAACATCAAAATCATTTTTTAAATAATTAGTAGCTACTTTTCCTAATTTTGTTTGTACAGAAGAAATAGACAATAAAAGACTAACCACTGCAAATAAAAGCAGTAGAATTAGTAAAATTTTTAGGACTATTTTTTTATATCGTTTGATAAGCGCTAAATTTGCATATTTATGGCAATTTTCGTGCCTTTATTTTGTTAATTTATGAATAAAAATAAATCAATTTATATTCTTGGTATTGAATCGTCTTGCGATGATACAAGTGCCGCTGTTATTTGCAACGGAAAAATACTTTCAAATGTTGTTGCTAATCAAGAAATTCACGCCAAATATGGTGGTGTTGTTCCCGAATTAGCTTCACGTGCACATCAACAAAATATTGTACCTGTAATTCAACAAGCAATTCAACAGGCAAATATCGATAAAAAAGACTTAAATGCCATAGCTTTTACACGCGGACCTGGATTAATGGGATCATTACTTGTTGGAACCTCTTTTGCGAAGTCAATTTCGCTTGGTTTAAACATTCCTTTAATTGCTGTAAACCATATGCAAGGTCACGTTTTAGCGCATTTTATTGAAGAGGAAAACCAACAAAAACCTCCATTTCCTTTTTTATGTTTAACCATTAGCGGTGGCCATACACAAATAGTAAAAATTACCAATCATTTTGAAATGGAAGTTATTGGTGAAACCCTTGATGATGCGGTTGGTGAGGCTTTTGATAAATCGGCTAAAATTTTAGGATTGCCATATCCTGGTGGACCATTAATAGATAAATATGCAAAACTTGGAAATCCTTTAGCTTTTAAATTTACAAAACCAAAGGTGAATGATTTAAATTTTAGTTTTAGCGGATTAAAAACAGGTATCTTATATTTTATTCAGAAAAAAGTAAAAGAAAATCCAAAATTTATTGAAGAAAACTTACATGATATTTGCGCTTCAATTCAACGTACCATTGTTGAAATTCTTTTTGATAAAATGAAAAAAGCTGTTTCCCAAACTGGCATTAAAAACATTGCAATAGCAGGCGGCGTAAGTGCTAATTCTGAAATTAGAAGCACTTTAAAAGCAACGGAAAACAGTTATGGCTGGAAAACTTATATTCCAAAATTTGAATTCACAACCGATAATGCTGCAATGATCGCGATTGTCGGTTATTTAAAATATTTAGAAAAAGAATTTACCAATAGTTCGGTTACGGCAGCTGCACGTTTAAAAGTCGATGAAAACTAAGTAATTAGTAATATTCCTAATTCTTTGTAGTTGTCATATTTACTTTAATATTTGTAACCTGACCACCAGCATCAATTTTACTATTCATAACCGATTTGCTTGGAACTCCAGTTGCTCGGTCAATAGTCATTGTTCCCTCCACACTTCCACTTCCTAAACCTGATATAGTACCTGAAACTGCTACCTCAACATCTGATTCTGTAATTTTAGCAACTTTATATTCTGTTATTGTTTTTACTCCTTGAACGTCATTTTCATCTGTCCAAACATCACCAACTTCAACTGCTTTTTCAGGATAAGATACAGTTTGATTTTTAAATTGATCTGCTCCAGCAATATTTGGTTCAATAAGTGTTTCTAAAGTATTTCCTAATTCGTTTATTTTAGTAGTTATTACTACTTTTAAGAATGGCGACATTTGAGATTTCATCATTTTTCCCATTTCGTCTAATTCGTCATCCTTCATACTAGAGTCAAACGACATTTGCATTTCTCCTTGTAAAACATCAACTACCATTTTAGAAATTCTTGTTTCAACAGAGCTAATGTCTCCCTCTTTAGCTACAACATTCATTTCCATCACCATTTCATTCCCCATCATCATTGCCGTTGAATTCATTGATTGCATCATTTTTACCGTATAAACATCTCCTTTATTATACTTTAAACGTAATAATGCCGATTCTTGCGCTAAACTAATTGAAGAGGTAACAACTAAAAATAAGATTAAAAACTTTTTCATGTTCTTTTATTATAATTAATATTTAATTTCAGCTAATATAATTCAATAAATCAAAAAAAGCTCGAAAATTTCGAGCTTTTTTAATTGCTAATATTTTTTTATTAAAACTCAGTATTTACATTCCAAGCCTCTAAGTTATCCTTAATTGCTTTAATAAACATACCTCCCAATGCACCATTTACAACTCTATGATCATATGAATGTGAAATAAACATTTTCTGCCTAATTCCAATAAAATCTCCTTCTGAAGTTTCAATAACTGCCGGTACTTTTCTTATGGCTCCTAAAGCTAAAATAGCTACTTGAGGTTGATTAATTATTGGTGTACCAAAAACACTTCCAAAACTACCAACGTTTGTTACGGTATAAGTTCCTCCTTGAATATCATCTGGATTCAATTTTCCGTTTCTAGCTTTTACGGCTAAAGAATTCACAGCTTTGGTCATACCAACCAAATTTAATTGATCGGCATTTTTTATTACTGGAACAATTAAATTTCCATCGGCTAATGCGGCTGCCATTCCCAAATTAATGGCTTTCTTTTTTATAACCTTATCTCCATTTACCGAAATATTAATCATTGGGTAATTACGAATGGCTTTAGCTACAGCTTGCATAAATATAGGTGTAAACGTAATTTTTTCACCTTCCTGAGCAAAAAATGAATCTTTAACTCTATTTCTCCAATTTACAATATTGGTAACATCAACTTCAATAAAAGATTGCACATGAGCTGAAGTTTGAACAGAATCAACCATGTGTTGAGCCACAAGTTTTCCCATTCTCGTCATTTCAATTATTTCATCTTCTCCATTTACCGAAATTGGTGTAGCAACTTTAACTGGCGCTTTCTGTTGCTCTATAATAGGTGTCGCTTCTTTTATTATTTTATCTTTCTCTTCTACATTAATAACAGTTTTATCATTATCTATATACGAAAGGATATCATCTTTTGTTACTCTATTATCTTTTCCAGTGCCAACAATAGATTCTAATTCTTCCATTGAAATACCTTCCTTACTAGCAATATTTCTAACTAATGGCGAATAGAACTTTCCAGATTCAGAAACTTTCTCAATTTTATTAGAAGCTATTAATTCTTCTACTTCATTCTCAACTTCTGCAACAACTTCTTCTTGAGTGTTTTCAACCACAGATTCTTCAACTTCATCTTCTCCTGAAGTTTCAATTACGGCAATAGTATCTCCAACTTTCACAACAGCGTCAGCCTCAAACATAATTTCAACCAAAGTTCCTTCTACTTCACTAGGAACTTCCGAATCTACTTTATCAGTAGCAATTTCTACAATTGCTTCATCAAGTTCAACGCTATCTCCTACTTGTTTCAACCAAGATGTTATCGTTGCCTCTGCAACACTTTCACCCATTTTTGGAAGCTTTACTTCAAATTTTGCCATTTCGATTTTTTTAAGTTTTGCAAAAATACAAAAATATGTATTGAACTCGAATTATTAAACAATTAAATAATGAATTCCATTAGCAATGGATTATTATATTCATAAAATTCAACTACTAAACTTATATTTAATTATGTAAATTCACAATATTTATAAGGTAAATTAAATTATTCATATTTTTATAATCCTAGCAATTTTTAATATGCAAAAAACTCTTGGGTAAGTAACAATAATGACAGACTTATGTAACACAGATTGCTTCTAATTTTAATTAAATTACTTTTAACCATTCTAAATAAGACTTATACCGCTGTTTGTCAACGCTTTAAAATAATTATTTTTATGACTTAAATCATATTTTTCAGGTTCTAATATTTCTATTTTTATATAAGGTTTAAAACAAACAAATATCTAATATTATGAAAAATTTAAAATTAATAGGATTCTTGATGATTTTAGCATCAAGTTTAATGTTTATTCAATGTACAAGCGATCCAATTCAAGGCCCTCCTGGAATTGCAGGAATCGATGGTATAGATGGTATAAATGGAAGCGACGGAGTTGACGGAATTGATGGTACTGCATCGTGTATTGCATGTCACTCTGAAAGCCATCGCACTCCGATTGATGCTTCATATTTAAAATCTAGTCATTATGACCAAACTATAATGTATGACGGCTCACTACTTACTGATTATACAAATAAATCATACTTTTATGGAAGTTGTGCAAAATGCCATTCAAGTGAAGGTTATATTAACCATTTAGAAGGATTACCTGCTGCAACACCTATAAGTAACCCTTCAATCATTTCATGTACAACTTGTCATAGTAAACATAGTACATTTGACTTTGAAAATGATGGTCATGATTACGCATTAAGAACTATGGATCCAGTTACGTTAGATACAGATGATAGCTATACTATAGATTATGGTAATGCAAGTAATTCCTGTTTAATTTGTCACCAACCAAGATCTAAAGCTCCAGTTGATGATGGAACAGGAATGTATTTACAAGACAATGTAAGATTTTATCCTCATTATGGTGGACAATCAACAGTTTTAGAAGGAATACAAGGATCGTATATTGAAGTTGCTGGTGCTATTGACCTTCCTGCTATTGGAACTTCAGCTCACAGAACTGGTGCTTCTTGTACTTCATGTCATATGGGTGCTTCAACAGATGCGGAAAACGGGTTACACACTTTTAAAGTTACAATAGATAGTTGTACAAATTGTCATACAGGAACAGTGCCAACTGAAGTTGCTGGTTTAGCAGACGATATGGCTACTTTAAAAACTAAATTAATTGCTCTTGGTCTATTAGATGAAGGAGGAAATACATTGGTACAAACTGAAAAAGTTCCTTTTAAACAAGTGCAAGCATTATGGAATTATGAAACTGTATATAAAGATGGTAGCCATGGTGTTCACAACCCTACATATACAACAGCTTTAATTAAAAATGCATTAATAGCATTAGAATAGTAATTAGAATAGTAATTAGATATTTTAAAATTCAGGAGAATAAATCTCCTGAATTTTATTCTAATTAACATCTTTCTACAGTAGCTTACTTTATAATTCTATAAGAGGTTATAAAGCAACAGTTAACAAATTAAAAATAAAACAAATGAAAAAACTATTGCAAATAGTTCTAGTAAGTAGTCTTAGTTTATTGTGCTTTTCATGTTATTATGATGAAATACCTGAACACATATTAAACCCACCTGAAATACCAACTGACCCAGGAGATCCTGATTATGTTGAAGTGATGTTTAGTTCTGAAATTCAAGGAATATTCAATAATAATTGTGTTAATTGTCACAGTGAAAATAGAGATCCAGATTTAAGAGCTGCAAATTCATACAGTGCTTTAATTCCTTCATATGTAACAGCAAATGATGCTGATAATAGTAGATTATTCACAATGGTTGACTCTGGTCACGGTGGTTTAAACTCAGAAGAAATTTCGAAAATTAAAGCTTGGATAAATCAAGGCGCTAAGAACAATTAATTTTAAGATATAGACATGAAAAATTATAAAACTATACTTTTTATCTTTTTAGTACTTCCTTTTATTGCATTTGCACAAGAAGAAGATAAAAAGGAAAAAGAAAAATTAGAGAGAGACGCCTTTGAAAGTTCTCTTATTATTGATAATCCTTCTAATGTTCTTCTAAGTAAAGATGCTCTTGAAGTTCAAATGCAACACAGATTTGGTGTTGTAAATAGCGAATCGGGTAACGATATGGCTGGTTTTTGGGGAGATTCAAATATTAGGATTGCACTTTCTTACGGTATTCATGAAAGGTTAACAATTGGATATGGTACAACGAGATTTAATCGTTTACAAGATTTTAATTGGAAAGTTGCATTGTTAAGACAAACACGTTCAAATAGCATGCCTGTAAGTGTTACATATTATGGTAACTTTACTATTGATGCTCGTAAAAAAGAGAAATTTAGTTTAGAACAAGATCGTTATTCTTACTTTAACCAATTAATAATAGCTAAAAAATTCAGTCCAAATTTTTCACTTCAAATTGCACCAAGTGTATCTCATTACAACTTAGTACATCCTGATATGGAAAATGATTTAATTTCTGTTGCCTTTGGTGGGAGATTAAAAGTGAGTCCACAAACATCCATCTTATTTGATTATAGCCAACCTATAACTAAATTTGATAATGATATGGATCCTCAACCTGGATTTAGTATTGGTGCTGAATTTGCAACCTCAGCTCACGAATTTCAAATTTTTGCAACGAACTATAATGGCTTAGTTCAACAAAAGAACTATATGTATAACCAGCAAGAATTTTCACCTTTTAAAGGTCAGTTCTTAATTGGTTTTAACATTACTAGAATTTACAATTTTTAAAAAATAGTAATTAGATATTGAATAGGCTAATACAATAACACAAATCATCTCTAAGATATATATTGTATTAGCCTTTTTCCTTCAAATTCACTGACATAAATCATAGTCCAATAATTACTTTGCAACTAACTTTACATTAGAAAATTAAACATAATTTCTCGTATATATTTTTAATATTATGGAAAACAAGAAAACTGAAAAACGAAGTACAAACCGACGTAATTTTCTAAAATTAGGATTAATGTCTAGTGTAACTGCTGTAGCAGGTGCTTCTTTAATTTCAAACTTAACATCTGATGAAGAATTACAAGCTTCGGGAGAAAAAATTAGATTACTAACCCCTGACGGGAAAGTAGTTGAAGTTGATGCTTCAAATATTAACAACTACCCTGAAGCACATATTACACCTGCCGAATCTAGAAAAGGAATAGCTGACCGAAAATTTGTGATGGTTATAGATTTAGCAAAATGTAATAATGCCAGAAAATGTGTAGAAGGCTGTCAAAAAGGTCATAAACTAGATCACGGTGAAGAGTTTATGAAAATACAACTTATTCAAGACAACCCTGATGCTGAGCCATATTGGTTTCCAAAAAATTGTATGCACTGTGATGAACCACCTTGTGTAACTGTTTGCCCTACTGGTGCTACTTTTAAACGTGACGATAATATTGTTTTAGTAGATACGGAACGCTGTATTGGTTGTAAATTCTGTATTACAAGTTGCCCCTATTCTGCTCGTCAGTTTAACTGGGAACACAAAGCCAAATTCGACGATAAAAGTCAACCCTACTCACCAGAGACAAGTGTTCCTGGAGCTGAAGGGACTGTAATAAAATGTGATTTCTGTCCAGATATGTTACGCCAAGGAAAACTACCACATTGCGCTCAATCTTGCCCAATGGGTGTTATTTATTTTGGTGATAAAAATGAAGATATTGTTACCAATGGCGAAGAAACTGTTCGTTTTTCGCAATTAATAAAAGATAGAGCTGGTTATCGCCATTTAGAGCATTTAGGTACAAAGCCAAACGTTTACTATTTACCACCTGTAAATAAACAGTTCCCGCTAGAACGAGGATTTGATATTGATGAGGAAATTATTGAACGCTACAAAGACGTTCCTTATGTTAAAGAATTAAAAAAGCAAGGTAAAATTTAAAACTAGTTATTATGAATTTAACTCGTAGAAAAAGTGAATTAGTTAAAGAATTTTCACCTATGTTAGAAAAAACAAGTACACTTTCCAAAATATGGATTTGGTCTCTTGTAGCCATTATTTTAGTAGGAGCTTATGCCTTGTTTCTTCAAATTTATAAAGGACAAAGTGTTACTGGAATGCGTGATAATGTAGTTTGGGGTATTTATACTGTAAACTTCACCTTTTTTCTTGGAATGGGATATGCAGGTGCTTTTATATCAAGCGTTTTGCATTTTATAAAAACACCTTGGAAAAATTCTGTTTCTAGAATAATTGAAATTACAACCGTACTCTCAATAATAATTGGACCAATATTTATTTTATTATGTATTTATAGATTAGATAGGTTGCATTATTTATTTATGTATCCTCGGATTCAGTCTCCAATTACTTGGGATGTTATTGCTGTAATAACAGATTTAATTGGTTGTTTTTTATACTTATACTTAACATTTATTCCTGATCTAGCCATTTTAAGAGATAATAGTAAAGATTTAGATGTTCCAAAATGGAAGAAAAATATGTATCGCTATTTAGCCATTGGTTATCAAAATACAGATGAACAAAAAGAAAAACTACATAAAATAACCAAAACAATGTCTGTAATTGTTATTGCTCTTGCAATAGTTGCATATACAATTTTAGCTTGGGTATTTAGTTTAACTTTACAACCAGGTTGGAATAGCACCATTTTTGCACCTTATTTTATTGTTTCTGGACTTTATACTGGTGTTGCTGTTATAATTTTAGCAATGTTTCTAATTAGAAAATACCTAAAACTAGAAAAATACATTAGAAAAGTTCATTTTATTTTTGCAGGAGTAATACTCTTAATTCTATCCTTACTATTTGGATATTTTACATTTAGTGAGTATTTCCCAAAATGGTTTAGTCATAAAGCATCCGACGCTAATTTATTAAATACCTTATTTAGTAATTATTTTTGGATGTTTATAATTGCAAATTATGGAGCTGTTTTACTACCTTTGGTCGTTATAAGTTTCAAAAAATTAAGAACAGTTAAGCTAATTACTTTAACCTCAGTAATCGCTATAATTTGTTTATGGTTAAATAAGTATTTAATTATAATTCCAACATTAGAAACTCCATATTTACCAATTCAAGACACACGTCCAGAATATATATACTACACAGCTACTTGGGTAGAGTGGGCATTAACTTTTACAGGTGTTGCAGCGTTTTGCTTACTATTTACACTTTTAATAAAATTTGTACCAGCAATACCAATGTCTGGAATTATAGATAATGAAGAAGCGCAGAAGAAAAAGAAAAAACGCTTCAAAAAATTAAAAACTGAATAACATAATACAACTAAATTATGAAAAACAATATATTTAAAAATCAAATAATTGCTTCTTTAATTATTGTATTAGCATTCAGTTTAAATGCATTAGCGCAAAAAAATGAAGCTAGTAATTACAAAATGAGATTTAAATTTAAAACAGTTAAACAAACTGATAATTCTCGTTTACTTGAAGTCAATTTTTATGGTCAAAATAAAAAAGATAGAAAAGATAAAATTTCAGTAGCCGATGCAGAAATTAATTTTTACAATGTTTTAAATGAAGAGGAAATTCTATTAGGGTCTGCTAAAACTTCACATGAAGGTATTGCAAAAATTACAGTCCCAAACTCTCAAAAATATTTAATAAATGAAGTTGGACTTATAACTTTAATTGCAAAATTTGAAGGAACTGAAGCTATAGACGCTGAAGAAGATGATATTTCCATTAAAGATCTATTTTTAGAACTAAACCTTGAAGAAATTGACAGTATAAAAACAGTAATTGTTAATGCTTTTACTATTGATAGTTTAGGAGTTAAAACACCTGCTGAAGAAGTTGATGTAATTATTTCTATACAAGGAATGCTTTCAAAAATGATATTAGAAGAAGGGACTATTGAAGATGGCGTTTTTGAATATGAATTTCCAACCAATATTCCAGGTGATAAAGAAGGTAACATTACAGTCTTTTCTATAATAGATGATAGCGATGATTTTGGAAATGTTATTCAACAAAAAACTGAAAATTGGGGTGTTTTTGACAAAGAAATAAAAAGTGAAGGTAACAAATTATGGTCTAAAGCCGCACCAATATGGATGTACATTGTACTTTCAATTCTTATACTTGGGGTTTGGGCAAATTATGTCTATACAATTTCATTCTTATTTAAAATTAAAAAAGAAGGTAAAGAATTAGAATTGGCTCAACAACTAGAAAATAATCAAGAGTAAAATACAATTTGGTATTATATTTGCTTAATACTAATTAAAATTAAAACAAAAAAAAATGAAAACAGTTAAATTTTTAACATTTATCGGAGTTATTTGCTTAGGGCTTTTATCATTCAATAAATTAGTTCAAGAAGAATGGAAAGTTCCTGCGAAATATGAAAAAATGACAAACCCTGAAGAAGCTTCAAAAGGAAATATTGCAATAGGTAAAAGTTTATACTCAAAACACTGTAAATCTTGCCACGGTAAAGAAGGGTATGGAGATGGTCCAAAAGCTGACGAAGTTGATGGTGATTTAGGGGATTTTTCTACTAAAGAATATCAAGCACAATCAGATGGCGCCTTATTTTACAAAAGTTATATTGGACGACTAGATATGCCAAACTACGAAAAGAAAATGAGTGAAGAAGATATGTGGCTTACTGTTCATTATATGAGAACATTAGCTGAATAAGCATCTTAACAATATTGGATATAAAAAAAACCGAACAATGCACTGCCCCCAAAAAGTTAGACACTATTTGGGGGTATTTTTATGGGAAGAAAAGTCAAGTATGATTATGCATTTAAACTTGAATGCGTAAAATTAGTTTTAGAATCACACTATTCAGCAGAAGCT
>Ga0209345_10004954_pt1 | contig 12585 bp, 9 predicted proteins | sample Cruoilmetagenom7_FD_187294 | JGI IMG/M metagenome (GOLD analysis project Ga0209345, IMG submission 187294) | Oil polluted marine microbial communities from Coal Oil Point, Santa Barbara, California, USA - Sample 7 (SPAdes) (version 2) | ecosystem: Environmental > Aquatic > Marine > Oil seeps ...
TGGTGGACAAGGCGCTCGCGAGCACGGAACAGCACGGCGCGGGCCTGCTGGCCCTCACATTTTGGCTCAACAAAGCGCATTTCGGGGCGTTGCGCCGCGATCACGATCGCTTCGGCATCGGCCACGTGCACATTGCGATGCCGTCGGGAGGGGGTATCCACCCCATCAGTTTTGAACGCTCATTGACGCCAAAGGCCACTGATGCCTTTCGGAAGACGCGGGGCTCTGGCTGCTGTTTCCTTGTCCCAACGGGTACGCTGCATCTCATCGAGCAACTTGCGCTCTTCGCGGTGACGCTCCACCGCTTGGGTGCGCTTGAACTCGATTGTAGGATGCCTTTCAGAATAGGTTCTGTTGATTTCGAGGACGTATTTGACGAGCTGACCGCTTACACTCTTGGCGATTTCCTCGCGGCGCTCCTGCACAGATGGAAGACTGTCCGCATCATGGATTCGGGCTTTGACATCTTTCGTCTTCACGCCTGACCAACGGGCGAGCGCGTAAATCTCGCCTTGATAATCGACGGCAACAACGCCACGACGATCACCGCGTGCGAGGAAATAGCCTTTCTCTTCCAGAGCGGCTTTCAAAGTGTTGGCGTTGTCGGAAGACTCCCAGGCTTGCTTGAACGCTGCCTTCACCAGCCTTGGATCGGCCATGGCGCGTTTGGCTTGTTGCCACTCGGCGCGGGTAAAGTTGAGCGGGTTGCGCACGGCCTGATCGACAATACCCTTCGGCATGTCCCAGCCATTCTGGAGGTAGAGTTCCTTCGAGACCTCCATAAGGCGGCGCTTGAAGAACGGCAGGTTCTTGGCCGTCATGGTTTCGACATCGATCCTTGACCACACCGCATGCGCGTGACGCCTGCCTTCCTTCTCATGGAAGACAATCGCGCGGGCATGACCGTCCAGGCCGAGCCTTTGTTAGGCCAGTTCGATAGCAGCTTCGAATGTGGCGACATCGACGCGCTCCCCTTCGGGCGGATTCAGGCTGAGCGAGAAAAGATGTTGTTGGCAGCGCGTCCCTTTGGCGACGGCCTGCGCTTCCAGCAGCGCGTCTAGAAGCTGTTCATCGGAAACGAAGCCCCGAAGTTCATGCAGCTCGACATGTTCGTTGTCTTGAACATTCATCAGGTGACGAGCCAGCTTGGCGGCATTGCCGCGTTGTGAGCCTTTCAAAATCATGGCTCACCTCCATCACTCAAACCACCGAGCGCTCGCAGCAGTTCTGCCCGCATGGCCTTCACATCTGCGCAAGCCTGGCGAAGTTCTTCTTCAACATCGGGCGATACAGGGAGCGATCCGCTGTTCGAGGCGCGGGCAAGCTGGTTGAGATTCTGGGACAAGCGCGAAGAGCCGAGCGCGCCGAGAACGCGCCCGAGGGCTTCCTGATCCTTGACGGGATAGCGTCCGCGCTTTTTGCGCGGCGCAGCATCATCCCCGAGCAGTTGCTCGCGAATATACCGCCCAAGCGGCATGCTGCCCCGCAACATATCCAGCTTGGCACGCTCATCGAAGGTGAAGCGCAGCGAGAACGGCGGCGGATACTCGGGGCGCTGATCCTTGGCTAACTTATTGAAACGTCTATCTAAGGTGCTCATCGCCGCACCTCAGATCGGTTAGATCATACGGTGCGAGATGGTGTTCCCATTCTTGGAAGACCTCAAACAAGCGGTTCGATTCCGCTCCAGTTGGGTTCACCAAATCGCGTAAGAGGTGGATTGTTTACGGTCTGTTGGACCGAGACTTGTCGGCCCTTTTGGTGCGCACATTTGCTGTGCCGCGCTCTGGTCATTTCCGGTCTTGGGTGAGAAGATATGATACCGCCGTTTGTCAGGAAAGATGTCTAAGCCCAACAGAACAAGTGTTCAAAAGGTCCTGACCTTAATTGGTCAGGACCGATGTCGCGTACCTAGCCGATGATGACCGCCTTCAGATCGTCATCAATGTAGGGCAGGTACTGTTCGAAGTTCTTCGCGAACATATCCACCAGCTTGGCCGCCTGAATGTCATAGTCATCCTGGTTTTCCCAGGTGCGGCGCGGGTCCAGCAGGACCTCGGCAACGCCGGGGGCCTCGACGGGCACGTCGAACCCGAAATTCGGGTCTTTTCGGAATTCGACCTCTGAAAGCGACCCATCCAGAGCCGCCGTCAGCAAGCTGCGCGTGGCCTTGATTGGCATCCGGGAGCCCTTTCCATAAGCGCCGCCGGTCCACCCTGAATTCACCAGCCAGCAGGTCGAGCCATAGCGTGCGATCTTGTCGCGAAGCAGGTTGCCATAGACCTCGGGGCGGCGCGGCATGAACGGCGCACCAAAGCAGGTTGAAAAGACCGTCTGCGGTTCGGTCAGGCCGCGTTCTGTCCCCGCCATCTTGGCCGTGAAGCCGGAAAGGAAGTGATACATCGCCTGTGTCGGTGTCAACCGCGCGATCGGGGGCAGTACGCCAAACGCATCACAGGTCAGCATCACGATATTCTTGGGGTGCCCGGCCATTCCCGTTTCCGAGGCGTTGGGAATGTAATCAAGAGGATAGGCACACCGCATGTTTTGGGTGAGGCTTGAATCTTCGAAATCAAGTTCCCGTGTCTCATCGTCGTAAACCATGTTTTCGATGACCGTGCCAAACATCGAGCAGGTCGCGAAAATCTCGGGTTCCGCCTCGGCACTCAGGTTGATTGTCTTGGCATAGCAGCCACCTTCAAAGTTGAAGGTGCCGCGATCCGACCAGCCATGTTCGTCATCGCCCAAAAGCGTTCGGTCGGGGTCTGCCGAGAGGGTCGTCTTGCCGGTGCCCGAGAGGCCAAAGAAAATGGCCGCGTCCGTCGGGTTGTCATTTGCGTGGTTGGCCGAGCAGTGCATCGGCATGACGCCTTTTTCGGGCAACAGGTAATTCAGCAGGCCAAAGACCGATTTCTTGTTTTCGCCCGCGTATTCCGTGTTGCCGATCAGGATCAGCTTTTCGTCGAGATTGAGCGCGATCACAGTTTCCGAGTTACAGCCGTGGCGGGATGGGTCAGCCTTGAAGTTGGTGCAGTTGATGATCGTGTATTCAGCAACGAAACTGTTCAGATCCTCGCGCTCGGGCCGACGCAGCATGTGGCGAATGAACAGGCTGTGCCAGGCCAGATCGTTGATTATGCGAACGTTGATGCTGTGCTCCGGGTCGGCGCTTGCGACCAAATCCTGAACGAAATAATCGCCACCAGCCATATGCGCCAGCATGTCCTGGTGCAGCCTGTCAAAGGCCTCTGGGTCCATCGGTGCGTTGTTTTCCCACCAGATTTCATTTTCCGTGCTTTCCGTGCGGACGATAAACTTGTCCGTCGGGGACCGGCCGGTGAATTCGCCGGTTGAAACAAGCAGAGTTCCGCCATTTCCTTGGGCGCCTTCGTTTCTTTTAAGCGCGGCTTCGACGAGGGCGGCTTCTATGAGGTTGTAATAAACATTGCCCAACCCTTTGATCCCCTGGTCTTCAAGTCGGAATCCTGGGTTTACCCGTCCAGTTGTCATGTAGGTCTCCTTTGGTGTCGTACTCTACAACGTCGCAACCGGGTGCAGAGCGTAAATCGTGGCTGCTGTATTTACGATAGGTGTTAGCATGGGCCTTTAGATGCTGAAAGCTAAGATAGGCGTCGTTAGCGCCATCATTGAGAATCTCGGGGTTTCAGGGCCGTCATCCATTTGTGGGATTAGCGTTTGGTATCGCGGCCCAATCGCGCGACGCGCAAATCGCCTTGAACAGGTTTTAAGGCTGGAGCAGGATTTTTCCATGATGCTTTCCGGCTTCCATGATGCGGTGCGCCTCGGCCGCCTGGCCCAGCGGAAGAACCGCGTGGGTTACGCTGCGAAGCGAGCCGCTGGCAAAGATCGGCCATACCTTTTCGCGAAGGTCCTGGGCGACCTCGGCCTTGAAACCGTCCGAGCGTGATCGCAGGGTCGACCCGGTGTAACTGATCCGTTTGAGCATCACCGGCATCAGGTCAATTTCAACCTTGGAGCCAAGATTGAATGCCAGTTGGATGATGCGTGCATCGCGGCGCGCGGCCTTGATATTGCGGGCGACATAATCGCCGCCGATAATGTCGAGGATGATGTCGGCGCCCCCCGCTTCGCGACAGATCGGGACGAAATCCTCTTCGTTGAAATTGATGGTTCGTATCGCCCCAAGTGACGTGGCAAACGTCGCGGCCGCGTCTGACCCGACGGTGGTGTAGACGTTGAGACCCATCGCGGTGCCAAGTTGAATCGCGGTGGAGCCAATCCCGCCAGACCCTCCGTGAACAAGGAAATTGCCATTTTCAGGAATAGCCTGGCCGAAAAAGACGTTGCTCCAGACGGTGAAAAAGGTCTCAGGCAGGCCGGCGGCATCCATCTCTTCGACACCCTTGGGGATCGGCAGGCAATGATTGGCGGCAACGGCCACATATTCGGCATATCCGCCGCCATTGGTCAGGGCGCAGACCCGGTCGCCGGGCGTCCACTTTGTCTGGTCTGGCCCTGCGGCAACCACTTCGCCCGACACTTCGAGCCCAAGCAGGTCCGACGCGCCCTTGGGAGGCGGGTAATGGCCCCTGCGCTGAACCAGATCAGGGCCATTGACGCCGACAGCCGTGACCTTGATGAGAATTTCGTCGGCCGCAGGTGTTGGCAGGGGGCGGACCCCCTCAACCAGAACCTCGGGCCCGCCGGTGCCATTGGCCTCGATTACTTTCATGGTGTCGGGAAGGTGCGGGAAAGTCATGGTGGAAAAACCCTGTCAGCCAGCGGCCTGTGCGCGCTTCACGGCGGCAACGACGTCATCTGCGTTCTCGGCAATGACTGCACCGGCATCACGCAGGCATGATATCTTATCCTGTGCCGTCCCGCCGCCAAGCACCGAGAGGGTTCCGGCATGGCCCATCTGACGCCCGCGCGGTGCGAACCGCCCGACCACCAGTGCGATGACCGGCTTGCCATAGTCGAGCGATGCAAGATAGGCGGCGGCCTCTTCTTCGTCGCGCCCGCCAATCTCGCCGATCAGCACGACCGCCTCTGTTTCATCGTCGTCGCGGAAGTGTTTGAGGCAATCCACGAAATTGACGCCATGCAAGGTGTCGCCGCCAATGCCGACTGTTGTTGACTGGCCCATTCCGGCCTTGCTGAATTGTGCAACAATCTCGGATGTCAGAGACGCCGAGCGCGACGCGATGCCGATATTGCCGGGCATCGTAAGCCGGGTCGGCATCACGCCGATCTTGCATTGGCCCGGCGTCAGGATGCCTTGCGAATTCGGGCCGATCAAAACGGTTTCCGACGACTGCAACGCCTTTTTGACGCGGCTCATGTCATGTTGTGGAATACGTTCGGTCACGCAGACAACGACGCCGATACCGGCCTCGATCGCCTCGATCATGGCATCGCCCGCATAGGGGGCCGGAACGATAACCATGCTTGCGTTGGCACCTGTCTCGGCCATCGCCTCCTTGACGGAATTGAACATCGGCAAATCCAGATGCTGGCTGCCGCCTTTTCCCGGCCGGACGCCGCCAACATAGCAGGGGGCGTAACGCGCCGATTGATCGGTGTAGAATGTACCGGACCGGCCTGTCATGCCCTGAACGATCACACGTGTGTCGGAGTTGACAAATATGGCCATCAGCCTGTCCTCCCGCTGCTTGCTATTTCAACGACGCGGTTGATCGCCCCGGACATTGTGTCGAAGATTTCAACGGGGACTTGCCGGTCGCGAAGGATGTTGATCCCCCATTCGGCATTATGGCCCGAGATATGGGCGACGACCGGTAATTTTCGCGCGGCGCGGGAATAGGCAAAGTTGACACCTTCCGCCACCGTATCGGCCGCCGTCATGCCGCCGCCATGAATGTTGAGCAGTATGACCTTCACCGTCGGATCGGACAGGAGCAGTTCAACCCCCCTGGCCACGTCAAAGCTGCGCGCCGTTGTTCTGATATCCATGAAATTGGCAGGTTTCCCACCGGCGTCGGTGATCATGTCGTTGGTCGCAAGCCCAAGACCGGCGCCATTGGCAACCACGCCGATATCGCCGGTAAGTTTGACCAGATTGATGTTGCTCTTCTGCGCTTCCGTTTCGCTGGACGACATGCCGAGATCCTCGACCATAGAGTCGAACTCGGGGCGCCTGAAAGAGGCGTTCCTGTCGAGTGCGATCTTGGCGTCAATCGCCATCCATTTGCCATCTGCCGTGCGCACAAAGGGGTTGATTTCAACCAGGGTCAGATCGTTCTCACAAAATGCCTCATGGGCGTTGCAAATGGTTTCAACCGCCTCCGGACCTTCAATGCCGACGCCCTTGAGGAACGCGATCAGCTCATCGCGGGTCTCGGGTTTATCGTCAAACAGATAGGTTTTGACCGCATTTTCATCCATGCGCGCAAGCTGTTCAAACTCAACCCCGCCGGCCGCAGAGGCCAGAAGGATGGGCCGCCCGCTATTGGGGTCAAAGGAAATCGCGATATAATAGTTCTTTGCGATGTCGACTGCGGCCTCGACATAAACCGAATGCACGGTTTCGCCCGCGGCCGCAGTTTGTTCGGTGACCAGTTTTGAATTGAGAAGCGTCCGGGCCTCGTTGGCGACGGCGGAGGGCGTGGCGGCGAATTTGATTCCACCTGCAAGCCCTCGGCCCCCGGCGGCAATCTGTGCCTTGACCACGTATTTGCGCGCCTTGATGTCCTTGCAGAGCTTTTCGGCTTGTTCCGGCGTATGCGCCAGGCGACCCTCGGGAATCAAAACACCGTACTGGCATAGCAGTTCTTTAGACTGGTTCTCTGAGAGCATCATCGCGCCGCTCCTTCCTGGCTGGTTGGTTCTTGGTATACCAAGGCTATGATTCTGTCAACGCACTGGTCCCTTGTTCGGACGCGGGGTAGGCAGGTAGAAAGCCGGTGAAACGGAGGCCACCTTGATCAGTTTGCGCGACCTTGAGTTTATCGCTTCGCTTGCACGGCGAAAGCATTTTGCGCGGGCCGCAGAAGATTGCGGCGTGTCGCAACCAGCGTTTTCGATGCGGATCAGGAAGTTGGAGGAAAAGCTTGATACGCCAATCGTGAAGCGCGGGAACCGGTTTCAGGGTTTTACAACCGAGGGCGAGGCCCTGGTGCGCCATGCGCGAACGATCGTCGAAGACGTCAAAATTCTGGAGCAGGAGTTTCGGTCGGCGAAGGGCGAGATCACCGGCAAACTCGTGCTTGGGGTCGTGCCGACGGCTGTGATCTTCGTGGCCCGCACGGTCAAAACCCTCAGAACAAAGCACCCCGGTATCAAGGTGAGGCTTCAGACGGCCACCTCCCTCGCCATTCAGCAGGGATTGGAAAACGGGCTTTACGAGGCCGGAATCACCTATGGAGAAGGGGTGTCTCGTGATCTTTTGCGGGTTGAGGACGTATATAAGGAAACCTACCTTTTGCTGGTCCCGACACATCTGGCGCCGCGCCTGAGTGGCGAGGTGACCTGGGCAGAGGCGGCGCAACTGCCGTTGACCTTGCTGGAACCCGGAATGCAGAATCGCCGTACTCTGGACAAGGTGTTTGATGATCTTGGCCTGTTCCCCGAGGTGAGTGTCGAAACCAGCGGGTTTATTGCTGCGATGGTGCTGGCCGCCGAAGGCATGTCGGCCACGGTTGTTCCAAAGCATCTGATCGAAGCCCTTGGCGCGCCCGAGGGAACGGTGGCGTTGCCTCTGGCTGCACCGGTGCTTGAAAAGAGTGTGAGCATCGTTACGCCGCTGCGCGATCCAAGCTTGCCAACGGTCGAGGCATTGCGGCGCGCCCTGAGGGTCAAGTAGATAAGCTTTGGTTATCGCAATATCAGATTAAAGCGATTGACCTTCAACCTTATTGATGTGGTATACCAAGAGCCACGAGGTTGAGGAGAACACCATGTCACCGCTGGACGATCGCATTGGTATCTGGAAGAAAAAGGGAACCGGCAAAAGCCGGAAAACGCCCAAGGGCCGTCAGGTAGACGATCTTGCGGTTCAGGATGTACAATCCCTGCTGGGTGACAGGCCGCGCCGACGTGATCTTCTGATTGAATTTCTCCATTTGATTCAGGATCATTACGGCCATTTGTCCGCCGATCACATCGCGGCACTGGCCGACGAAATGCGCCTTGCCCAGGCCGAGGTATACGAGGTCGCGACCTTCTATGCGCATTTCGATGTGGTGCGCGAGGATGAGGTGCCGCCACCGGCGCTGACGATCCGGGTTTGTGATTCGCTCAGCTGCGAAATGGCCGGGGCCGAGCAGCTGCGCAATGCCTTGCAGGACGGTCTTGATCCGACACAGGTGCGCGTTCTTCGGGCGCCTTGCATGGGGCGCTGCGACACTGCGCCGGTTCTGGAGATCGGCCACAACCACATCGACCATGCGACCCCCGAAAAGGTGCAGACGGCCATCGCCGCCGATGACACCCACGCCCATATCCCCGACTATGAAACCTTCGCGGCCTACCGTGAAAACGGCGGGTACGCCACGCTTGCGTCGCTCCGCGCAAGCGGCGACTGGGAAGAGGTGCAGGATAAAATCCTGTCCTCGGGCCTTCGGGGGTTGGGCGGTGCCGGCTTTCCGTCGGGCAAGAAATGGGGCTTTGTTCGCATGAACGGCGGGCCGCGGTATCTGGCGGTCAATGGCGATGAGGGCGAGCCGGGCACCTTCAAGGATCGGTATTATCTTGAACGCACGCCGCATGATTTCCTTGAGGGCATGCTGATAGCGGCATGGGCCGTCGAGGCCGAGACCTGTTTTATCTACATGCGCGACGAATATCCTGCGGTGCTTCGAATTCTGGCAACCGAGATTGCGGCATTGGAAGCGGCAGGCATCGTGGCGCCGGGGTATATCGACCTGCGGCGCGGCGCCGGGGCCTATATCTGCGGTGAGGAATCCGCGATGATCGAATCCATCGAGGGCAAGCGCGGGATGCCGCGGCATCGTCCGCCCTTTGTGGCCCAGGTCGGCGTCTTCAACCGACCGACGCTGGTGCATAACGTTGAAACCCTGCATTGGGTTGCCAAAATCTGCCGCGAAGGTCCCGAAATTCTGAACTCCGTGGAAAAGAACGGGCGCAAAGGCCTGCGCAGCTATTCGGTCTCGGGGCGAGTCGCCAACCCCGGTGTCTATCTGCTGCCGGCGGGGTCAACCATTCTGGATATCATCGAGGCATCTGGCGGAATGGCTGAGGGCCATGTTTTCAAGGCCTATCAGCCGGGCGGGCCGTCGTCGGGTCTTCTCCCTGCTCATATTGACGACGTCCCGCTCGATTTTGACACACTACAGCCGTTGGGCACCTTCATCGGGTCCGCGGCTGTGGTTGTTCTTTCGGATCAGGACAAGGCCAGGGATGCCGCCCTTAACATGCTGCGGTTCTTTGAGGATGAAAGCTGTGGCCAATGTACGCCGTGCCGCACCGGTTGTGAAAAGGCCGTCAAACTGATGCAGCAAGAGAGTTGGGATACCGACCTTCTTGAGGATTTGTGCCAGGTGATGGGCGATGCCTCGATCTGTGGTCTGGGGCAGGCAGCCCCAAATCCGATCCGGCTGGTGATGAAACATTTTGCCGATGAGATCAAAGGCTGAGAAAGGACAAGGACATGCTTGACGCAAGTGAGGCCAAAACCGTCACCTTCCGCCTGAATGGCAAGGATGTGACCGTGCCCGAAGGCTTGACCATCTGGGAGGCCGCAAACGGGCAAGGTCTGGTTATTCCGCATCTGTGCCACAAGCCGGCAAAAGGCTATCGGCCGGATGGAAACTGTCGCGCCTGCATGGTCGAGGTTGAAGGCGAGCGTACGCTGGTGGCCTCGTGCATCCGCCCTGTCGCCGAGGGTATGGCCGTCACGACCGATAGCGAGCGCGCCAGGAAATCGCGTGAATTGGTGATCGAGCTTTTGGCCGCAGATCAGCCTGAGGTAAAGCATGACGCCTCATCGCATTTCTGGGACATGGCCGCGTTGAACGGTGTCTCAGAAAGCCGCTTTCCCAAAGTTGAACCTGATCATGTGCCGCTTCTGGATGCCAGCCATGTGGCGATGCGGGTCAATCTGGATGCCTGTATTCATTGCAACCTTTGTGTCCGGGCCTGCCGCGAGGTGCAGGTCAACGACGTCATTGGCATGGCGGGGCGGGGGCGTGACGCAAAAATCGTGTTCGATCAGGACGACCCGATGGGCGACAGCAGCTGCGTTGCCTGTGGCGAATGCGTTCAGGCCTGTCCGACAGGGGCATTGATGCCGGCGACCGTGCTGGATGAAAACGAGGTCGGCGACAGCAAGGATTACGACCGCGAGGTCGCAAGCGTCTGCCCCTATTGCGGCGTCGGCTGTCAGATCTCGTTCAAGGTCAAGGACGACAAGATCAAATATGTCGAAGGGATCGACGGCCCGGCAAATGAAAACCGTCTCTGCGTCAAGGGGCGGTTCGGGTTTGATTATATCAACCATCCGCATCGCCTTACCAAGCCATTGATCCGGCGCGAGGATGCGCCCGCCAAGGGGCTGAATGTGGACCCGGGCAATCTGCTGTCGCATTTCCGCGAAGCAAGCTGGGACGAGGCGCTTGATTTTGCCGCAGATGGCATGAAGGGGCGCGGGCGTGAAGTGGCGGGATTTGGCTCTGCGAAATGCTCGAACGAAGAGGCCTATCTTTTCCAAAAGCTGATCCGCCAGGGGTTTGGCCACAATAACGTCGATCACTGCACACGGCTGTGCCATGCCTCATCTGTTGCCGCACTGATTGAAAACGTCGGCTCGGGCGCTGTGACCGCCACCTTTAACGAGATCGAAAACGCCGATGTGGCCATCGCAATCGGCTGTAACCCGATTGAAAACCACCCGGTTGCAGCGACCTATTTCAAACAGTTCACCAAGCGCGGAGGCAAGCTCATCGTGATGGACCCGCGCGGTACCGGGCTCAAGCGGTTTGCCAGCCATATGCTTCAGTTCAAGGCCGGGGCTGATGTGTCGATGCTGAATGCGATCATGAATGTGATCGTCGAGGAAGGTCTTTACGACCAGCAATATATCGAGGCCTTTACAGAAAACTGGCCTGCGATGAAGGCGCATCTTAAAGGCTTTGAGCCCGAGAAAATGGCCAAAGTCTGCGGCATTGAGGCCGAGGTTCTGCGCGATGTCGCGCGTACCTTTGCAGGGGCCAAGGCCGGCATGATTTTCTGGGGCATGGGAATTTCCCAGCACATTCACGGCACCGACAATTCGCGCTGCCTGATCTCGCTGGCCCTGATGACCGGACAGGTCGGCCGCCCCGGCGCCGGTTTGCACCCGTTGCGCGGGCAGAACAACGTTCAGGGGGCGTCTGATGCGGGGCTGATCCCGATGTTCCTGCCGGATTATCAGAGCGTGACAGATGACGGTGTGCGCTCGGCCTTTACAGACGTCTGGAAATCGGGCGATTTCTCAAGCGAAAAGGGTCTGACCGTGGTCGAGATCATGGATGCGATCCATGCCGACAAGATCAAAAGCATGTATATTCTGGGGGAAAACCCGGCGATGTCCGACCCGGATGTGGATCATGCAAGGGACGCTCTGGCCAAGCTTGATCATCTGGTTGTGCAGGACATTTTCCTCACAGAAACGGCGAATTATGCCGACGTGATTTTGCCGTCCTCGGCCTGGTATGAAAAGACCGGCACAGTGACCAACACCAACCGTCAGGTGCAGATGGGGCGCGCCGTTGCCCCCCCTCCGGGCGACGCACGGGAGGATTGGTGGATCGAGGTGGAGCTTGCCAAACGGCTGGGGCTTGGCTGGACCTACACCCACCCATCGCAGGTCTTTGCCGAAATGAAGTTGAACATGCACTCGCTGGACAACATCACCTGGGAGCGTCTGCAAGGTGGCGCGGTGACATACCCGTCGCTCAGCCCCGAGGACCCGGGTCAGTCGATTGTCTTTGGTGACGGCTTTCCGCGCCCCGAGGGTCGCGCGCGCTTTACCCCTGCCAATGTGATCCCGCCAGACGAGGTGCCGGATGGCGAATATCCTTTCGTCCTGATCACCGGGCGACAGCTTGAGCATTGGCACACCGGATCAATGACCCGGCGCAGCAAGGTGCTGGATGCGGTCGAGCCAGAGGCGAATTGCTCGCTGCATCCAAAAACCCTGCGCGAGCTGGGCGTTGCTCCGGGCGAGTATCTGCGCCTGAGCACCCGCAGGGGATCGGTGACCGTCATGGCACGGGCCGACCGGGCGGTGGCCGAGAGCAATGTGTTCCTGCCGTTTGCCTATGTCGAGGCGGCGGCGAACATTCTGACCAACGCGGCGCTCGACCCCTATGGCAAGATCCCCGAGTTCAAGTTCTCGGCGGTCCGGGTTGAAAAGGCCGAGGCGGCAGCCGCCGAGTAAAGATGGCAATCCGGTAACGAAGCGAGGCCCGGCAAGAGTGTTTGCCGGGCCTCGCGTGTTGGTTATATTTGATATTCAGACGCGCCGAAGGGTCTTACCCGATGGCTTCGAGGACGGCTTCGCCGAGGCCTGCGGGGCTTTCGGCGACGATGATGCCGGCGGCTTTCATGGCTTCGATCTTGTCGTCGGCGCCGCCTTTGCCGCCG
>Ga0209345_10004955_pt1 | contig 12582 bp, 7 predicted proteins | sample Cruoilmetagenom7_FD_187294 | JGI IMG/M metagenome (GOLD analysis project Ga0209345, IMG submission 187294) | Oil polluted marine microbial communities from Coal Oil Point, Santa Barbara, California, USA - Sample 7 (SPAdes) (version 2) | ecosystem: Environmental > Aquatic > Marine > Oil seeps ...
GATTCAACAAATTTATCGTGCGCAGAGCATGCAACGCATTGTTGAAGCCCAAAGCTGTGAATGTCCCACGCGGTATCCGCCCTGGGAGGCAGCTGAAGGTGTCTTCGTCGAGCATTTCGCCGCATCTGAATACTGGGATATCGTGGAAGCGACGTCAGAATATCGACGGCAGGCAAATGAGCTTCGGCGCGAAGCCATGCCAATCTGCGAAGCTGCTGGAAACTGGTAGGGTTCCATGAGCGTCGTCACCTACTTCGTGGAAACGGCTGAAGGCTACCTCAATACCGCTGCCGAGACGCAATTTGGCGCGGTCGCCGCAACAGTCGGAACGATGCTCGTACTCGGCACCACGCTCGTTGTCATTTTGGTTTTCATCAACACGATCTACCAGTATCGCGCCATGGACGGTCGCACGGCCTTCTGGCTCGCTGTGAAGATCGGACTGATAGGAGTATTTGCAACCAATTGGGTACAGTTCAACATCCTCGCTGCGTCGATCCTGAGCGGGATCGACAGCATAGCCGGATCGCTTGTGGCCTCAGTCGGCGGCGGATCACCCGGCCCATCCGGCACCTTCGCAGAAGAGTTCGACGACCTGATCGCGGCGCTCGGGGAGTATTTGAATGCTGCGGGCTCTGAACTGAACTGGATGGCCGGTGCCCTGTTGGACACCCTTGGGGTATTGCTCCTCTCGATCCTCGGTGGCTTGGCGGCGTTCATCGTGGTCGCGTCCAGGCTCATGATCGCTCTACTGATCGGGATTGCACCGATCATGATCTTCCTGACCCTCTTTGAAGTGACCAAGGATTATTTCGCGCGCTGGCTTTCGGCACTGATTTCCTTTGCGATGTACCCCATCGTCGTTGCCGGCGTGTTCGCGACCATCACGGGTGTTTCGCGTGCTCTTCTTGCTGAGCTGGGCGACCCGGAAGGCGCCTCCAACATCGGCGCGCTCATCCCCTTCTTCATGATGGTGCTGATGGCAAAGGGGTTCATCATTGCAACGCCCTTCCTGGTTCGAGCGATTTCTGGAAACATCATGATGCCAGCGCTCTCAGCTGGATTCGGCGGCAGCTATGCTTTTGCCCGAGGGCTCGCAGGCAGCCAGCAAGTCTACAACCGGTACGCCATCGGAGGTGCGACTGGCGCGGAATACGCAGCTCTGCGCGCGCGACAATTCTTCGGTGTGCAAGCGTTGCCAAGCCGACCCAACACTGCGGGGGGGACAACCGCACCTCCTACCGGCGACGGGACCGGCACAGGAGCCCGAATGCTTGCACAGCTTTCAAGGTTGGGTCGTCTCGGCAGGCGGTGACAACACGGAACCAAATTGCTGCTTTGGACCGCGATACTGCGAAGCGGCCCGCCAGGACAGTCATTCGCTGCGAACCTGAGAACGGGCCCGGCATGTATGGGCTGAGGCAACGTGGAATCCTTCCGCATCACCCAAGTTTGGCGACCTCGGGCAGGACTTCATCGAATCGATCATGAAAAGGAAGCGGGGACATGAGGTAACGCCGTCGCAAAGACTTGGGTCGATCCCCCCTGCAATATAGCGAGAGACCTCTTTTTCTCTGTAGGCGAAAAACTGCATTTCAGTGGGTTGACTCACCTGCCTGAATTATCTATTTCTCTGTAACTAGACTTACAGAGGTTTTCACTAATGCGACTCTCGGATCTATCCGACATTCACTCAGGATACACAGCGCGCGGAAGACTCGATCCAGCGCCAGAAGGCGGTGTACTGGCGTTGCAACTGCGCGATGTTGGAACGACCGGCGAGATGTCGGCCTCGGATTTCCAAAGGTACCATCTCGACAAGCTGTCCGACCGCTACTTTGTCCGCGGCGGCGAGGTAGTTTTTCGCTCACGTGGCGAGCCAAATGCTGCGGCAGCCATTCCCGATCCGCTGCCCGAACCTGTCGTTGTCATCGTGCCATTGGTGATCGTTCGCCCCGACAGGAGCCGCATTCTCCCGGAATACCTGGCTTGGGCCATCAATCAGCCTGAGGCGCAGCGTCAACTTGGCGCGGAGGCACAGGGCACAAGCCTAAGAATGATCCCGAAAACGGTTCTTGAAAACCTTGAGATCGCCCTCCCCGACCTGCCCACACAACAGAGCATTGTCGAACTCGATGCCCTTGCCCGCCAGGAGGGGCAACTGCTCCGCCGGCTCGCCGCCCGCCGAGAGACCCTCCTCAGCACCATTCTCGGTGAGGCCGCGAAGGCCGCCGACCAGAAGGAAATTGCCTGATGACCGATCAGATTACCCAACAGCAGATCAATCAGACCGCCTGGGCGGCTTGCGACACCTTCCGGGGTGCCGTCGATGCCGGACAGTACAAGGACTACATTCTCGTCATGTTGTTCCTGAAGTACATTTCGGACCTCTGGAACGATCACCTCGAGACCTACCGCAAACAGTATGGCGACGACGACGCCCGCATTCGCCGGCGCCTCGAGCGAGAGCGTTTCATCCTGCCCGAGGGCGCCAGCTTCTACGATCTCCACACCCAGCGGAACGAGCCTAACATCGGCGAGTTGATCAACATCGCGCTGGAGAAGATCGAAGATGCTAACCGTGCCAAGCTCGAGGGCGTCTTCCGCAACATCGACTTTAATTCCGAGGCCAACCTCGGCCGCCCGAAGGATCGCAACCGCCGACTCAAAAACCTCCTTGAGGACTTTGCCAAGCCCGCACTCGACTTGCGCCCGTCGCGGGTCAGCGAGGACATCATCGGCGAGTGCTACATCTACCTGATTTCGCGTTTTGCCTCGGATGCCGGGAAGAAGGCGGGCGAGTTCTTCACACCTGCACCGGTTTCACGGCTACTGGCCAAGCTTGCGGCCCCCAAACCTGGGAACACGATCTGCGACCCCGCTTGCGGCTCTGGCTCGCTGCTCATCCAGGCCTCACAGGAAGTGGGGTCCGAGAACTTCGCCCTGTATGGGCAGGAGGTGAACGGGGCGACCTGGGCGCTGGCTCGGATGAACATGTTTCTGCATGCAACGGACGCCGCCCGCATTGAATGGTGTGATACGCTCAACAGCCCGGCGCTTGTCGAGGCCGATCATCTCCAGCGCTTCGACGTGGTGCTCGCCAATCCGCCGTTCTCGCTCGACAAGTGGGGGGCAGAGGACGCTGCCGGTGACCAATACAACCGCTTCTGGCGCGGCGTGCCGCCCAAGTCCAAGGGCGACTACGCCTTCATCACCCACATGATCGAGATCGCCAAGCGCCAGTCCGGTCGCGTCGCGGTAATCGTGCCGCATGGCGTCCTGTTCCGGGCTGGGGCCGAGGGACGCATCCGCCAGCAGTTGATCGAGGAGAACCTGCTCGACGCCGTCGTCGGCCTGCCTGCCAACCTGTTCACCACCACGGGTATCCCGGTCGCCATCCTGATCTTCGACCGCTCGCGCGAGGAAGGCGGCGCGAACGCCGACCGCCGCGACGTGCTGTTCATTGATGCCAGCAAGGAGTTCACGCCGGGCAAGACCCAGAACGTGATGAACGACGCGCATGTCGCCAAGGTGCTGGAGACCTACGGCGCCCGCGCTGAGGTCGAGCGGTATTCGCATCGGGCCAGCCCCGAAGAGATCGCCGAGAACGGCTTCAACCTGAACATCCCCCGTTACGTCGATACCTTCGAGCCGGAGGAAGAGATCGACGTGGCCGCCTTGCAGAAGGACATCCTGCGGATCGAGGGCGAGTTGACCGAGGTCCGGGCGAAGATGGCCGGGTATCTGAAGGAGCTCGGCATTGATGCGTGAGGGGTGGAAGGTCTCTAAGATCGGGGATGCTGTGCGTATCGCCTCTGGGCAGGTCGACCCCAAAGATGAGGCGATTGTTGACTTGATTAGTGTTGGACCAGACAATCTGGTCTCGGGCGGCGGCATCGACGAGAGTGGTTTGAGAACGGCAAGGGACCTTGGACAGATCTCAGGCAAGTATGCGTTTGACCAGAATGCGATCCTTTATTCGAAAATTCGCCCCAACCTGAACAAGGCGGCGCTGCCAGCATTCGACGGTATATGTAGCGCAGACATGTATCCGATGTGGGTTGTCGACCCAGCACGCACAAATCGCGAGTTCATCTACTACGTCCTGACGTCAGAGCGGTTCGTGGCGTCGGCGACTTCGCGTTCTTTCCGAACCGGGCTGCCAAAGATAAACAGAGAAGACCTGGAAGCAATTGAGATCAGCCTCCCGCCACTCCCCGAACAGCGCAAGATCGCCGAGATCCTGCGGACCTGGGACGAGGCGCACGAAAAGCTCACCGCCCTCCGCGCGGCGAAAGAGCGTCGGCTCGGCGCCCTTCGCGCTGCACTGCTGTTTGGAAGCCTCCGCTTGAAGGGCTTCCGTCACAACTGGGCACCGACCCGGCTGGACGCGGTGACCCATGAACTGACCAAGCGGAACGGCGCCAACGGTCTCAGCCGAGGCAGCGTCATGGGCGTTACCAAGGCAAAGGGCGTCGTCCCAATGCGCGAGCAGACCATCGCCGCCGACATCAGCCGCTACAAGCGCCTGCCGCCGCGCGCTTTCGCCTACAACCCGATGCGTATCAACGTTGGCTCCATCGCGATGAACGAGCGCGTTGAAGCGGTGCTGGTTAGTCCCGACTATGTCGTCTTCGCCTGCAACGCCGAAGGCCTCGATCCCGACTATCTCGACCACCTGCGCAAGACGTCCTGGTGGGCCCACTACATCAACAGCGGCGGCTCGGGCAGCGTTCGGCAGCGCACCTATTACGCCGACCTCGCCGCGCTGAAGTTGCCCCTGCCGGACCTCGACGAGCAGAAGACCATCGCCGCTGTCCTCAACACGGCGCGAGACGACCTCGCCGCAACCGAGCGCGAGATCGAAGCTGTCACCCTGCAAAAACGCGGCCTTATGCAGAAGTTGCTGACCGGCGAGTGGCGGGTCGAGGGGAAGGATTCCTGATGACAAAAAAGATGCAAACCCTGACATTCCGCCTTCTCAGAAAGGGACGGTTACCCGCAAAAGGGATCTCTCCGACCTTTGCAGAGGACGGTGAAAAACCCCTTACGTCTGAACCTTGGCCCCCGATCGAGGGCGGTGAGGTCTACTTTGGGCAGATATATCGCAAGCCGCCAGTTTGGGCGGACTTCATTTCCACCGGCCTTGAGAGGGCGCTTGATGGAATGATGACTGGCGGTGCCGGTGCAGTCATTTTCGTCCCAGTCAAAGGCAGGTATGTTGCTGTCTGTTTTGGCCAGATCCATATGGCGCTGAATGATGACGCGTTCGAACGTCAGTTCGGCCTGAAAGTCACGCTGAATTCCGTTCCAGGGAGCAGCATTCGTTCGCTTGACCTTGCAACGCCTGATGCTGTGACTTTTCAGAAGCGGGTGCAAGCAAGCCGAGACAGTGACGTGAACACCTTTGGTGTCGATCAACTGCGCGACATAGCAAGGGTTGCAGGCGGCACGCCTAAGGACCCAAATTTCGCACGCTTCGTTGCGGGAAAAGACTCATTGTCAATCACCTGTGAGATCGGCCCAAGCGATATCGAGGCGAAATGTGCAGAGATATTCCAGGTCTATGAGAAGAAAGACTATCGAGCCGATTTCAAATGGGTCGATAATCTGCGGCCCGTCATCGAAAAGGACCTCATTGAACAGCTGGACCAGGAGTTATTTTCGGAACTAAGCCAGTTGCGAAAGGGAAATCCAGCGGATCTGCACATGTCACCACCGGAAGTGGTCGACTACACGGAAGGAAGTGAACTGCACTACAACGGTTTCCGTAGCCACGGCGTCACATTCCATAGCTTGGCGATCGCTGACTATGTCAGCGAGTTGAACAGATGCAAATTCGCCGGTGACATCAAGGAGATTAAGGAAAAACACCGAATATCGGCAAAACCTTCTGACAAGGACGAGTTCTCAGAAAAGTGGAAGGTGTACGATTGCTTTGTCCATGAAGCATCATTGACTTCAGGGGGGACCACACGCCACTACATACTGTTCGCGGGAAACTGGTTTCAGGTCGAAGCTTCCTTCAAAGACAGCGTCGACAACTTCTTCGATGGCATCGAAAGGGTTGCTATCGTTGGCAAGACCGCTGCGCACAATGAACAAGAACTCATAGAAGACTTGGTCAAGACGCGGGCGGGTGACTTACTAAAGCTCGACAAGACAAAGATTAATCCAACCGGCGTAAAAAACGCGAACCTCGAGCCCGCGGATTTTCTGTCTGACAAAAAGCACTTTATCCATTTGAAGGATGGTCACTCATCCGGCCCTATAAGCCATTTGTGGTCACAAGGAGTGGTTAGCGCAGAGAGCTTCGTGGGCGACAACGGGTTTCGAAAGAAGCTGCGTGCTGTTGTTAAGTCAGAAAAGAAAGGATTTGAAGTCCACTTGCCGAAATCGACGGAACGTGTGGCCCGCGAGAATTACACCATTGTCTACGGAATCATGCGTCAGCCCTATGCAAACGGAAAGTTGGGCCTTCCGTTCTTCAGCAAAGTCAGCTTGCAGGTGGCAGTCGAACGGCTGCGTCGCCTTGGCTTCGAAGTAGCCATTGAGCTGATAGAAAAGCCTGCCTCGTCGGCAGGTAAGAAGAAGCCCTCCAAAAAGACAAAGGCTGCACAACTGGCAACAGTCGAAGGCACTGAGGACGAAGTTTTGGAAGAAGTATGATGGAGAAGGGTTTTAACGCTGCAGAAAAACACCAATCGCAAGTTCCAGCGCTTCAGTTGCTCGTCGCGCTCGGGTTCATCCCACTCTCACAGGAGGAGGCACTTCACCTGCGCGGCGGGCGCCTGCGGAACGTAGTGCTGGATGACGTGCTCGCCGACCAGCTGATGCGCATCAACCGCTTCACGCATCGGGGAAGAGAATACAGCTTTGACCTTGAGGACGCGCACGAGGCGATGCGGCGGATCAAACCTACGCCCGACCGGATGAAGGGGCTCCGGGGAACGAACCAGGACATCTACGACTCGCTCGTCTTAGGAACAACGATTACGAAGTCCATCGATGGCGATTCAAAGAGCTACTCATTCCAATACATCGACTGGGAAAAGCCTGAGAACAACGTCTTCCACGTGACTGCCGAATATTCGGTGGAAAGGACCGCATCCAGCCAGACCAAGCGTTGCGACATTGTCGCTTTCGTGAATGGCATTCCGATTCTGGTGATCGAGAACAAGCGACCGACTGAAAGCCTTAAGAAAGCGGACAGCCAGCTGATTGGCTACCAGAACGAAGACAACATCCCACAACTCTTCCACTTCGCCCAGCTGCTAGTCTCTATGAACCGCAACAGCGCGCGCTACGCGACGGTCGGGACCAAGTCTAAATTCTGGGCCGAATGGCATGATGAAGAAGACACCGACGAGGCCATCGCGCCCCTCGCCAACCGCGTCCTTGTGGCGGCGGAAAAGACCTCGATATTCTCGGGCGACTTCGCAGGCGCGCGAGCCTACTTCGACGCGATGGCCGCCGAGGGCGAGCGCGCGGTCACAGCCCAGGACCGAACGATCTACTCCCTGTGCCGCCCCGAGCGGCTGCTTGATCTCATCCATCGTTTCACCGTGTTCGATGGCGGTGTCCGCAAAATTGCGCGCCACCAGCAGTTTTTCGGAATCCGCCGCGCGGTCGAGACGGTCAAGCAGCACGATATCAGTGGCGCGCGCAAGGGTGGCGTGATCTGGCACACCCAAGGTTCAGGCAAGTCGCTGACAATGGTCATGCTGGGTAGATCGCTCGCCCTCGAACGCAGCATCGAGAACCCGCGGATCATCATCGTCACGGACCGCGACGATCTCGACAAGCAGATCAGGGACACCTTTAAGTCCTGCGATCTGGAGCCAGTCCGTGCGACGAGCGGGGCTCACCTACTGGAGCTTGTCCAGAACAAGGCTCCGCTGGTCACCACGATCATCAACAAGTTCGACACTGCGCTGAAGCATAGCAAATTGGCGGACGACGATCCGAACATCTTCGTGCTGGTCGACGAGAGCCACAGGACGCAGACAGGGCGCTACGGCGGCCACAGCCAGTTCGCCGCCAAGATGCGACGCCTCCTGCCAAAGGCCTGCTATCTCGGATTCACCGGAACGCCTCTCCTCAAGAAGGAGAAGAACACGCTCTCTACCTTTGGGCGGCTGATCCACCGATACGCCATCGACGAGGCTGTAGCTGACGGCGCAGTCGTGCCGTTGCTTTACGAAGGGCGGCTTGTCGAACAGCAGGTTTCGGGAGCCGTGATCGACCGCTGGTTCGACAAGATTAGCGAGGGACTGACCGAAAATCAGAAGCGCGATCTGAAGCGTAAGTTCTCTCGGATGGACGCTCTGGCCAAGACCGACCAAGCCATTCGGGCCAAGGCGTTCGACATCTCCGAGCACTATCGCCAGCACTGGCAGGGAACCGGGTTCAAGGCTCAACTCGTTGCGCCATCGAAGGCGGCGGCGGTTCGCTTCAAGGAGATTCTCGACGAGATCGGCCACGTCTCGAGTGCCATTGTTGTCTCCCCGCCGGACGAGAACGAGGGCAACGAGGAGGTCGATCAGGAATCGAAGGATCTCGTGCGGAAATTTTGGTCGAAAATGATGGCGCAGTACAAGACCGAGGACGAGTACAACCGCCAGATTATCGATGCCTTCAAGGGCTCCGGCGATCCGGAGATCCTGATCGTCGTCTCAAAGCTCCTCACCGGCTTCGATGCACCTCGGAACACGGTGCTTTACGTCTGCAAGTCTTTGAAGGAGCACAACCTCCTGCAAGCAATTGCGCGCGTGAACAGGCTGTATGAGGACGGCGGCACAGAGAAGCAGTTCGGCTTCATCGTCGACTATGAGGGGCTGCTGGGCGAGCTGGACAGTGCGCTGACGACATACAGCGCCTTCGAAGGCTACGAGGCGGCCGACCTCGCCGGAACGGTTCATGACGTCCGCGAGGAAATCCGCAAGCTGCCCCAGCTGCACGACCAGCTCTGGGACCTTTTCAAGCCTGTCCGGAACAAGAAGGACATGGAGCAGTTCGAACAGCACCTCGCCGATGAGGCGCTGCGGCACGAGTTCTACGCGCGCCTCAAAGCCTTCAGCCGGTGTCTGCATATTTCGCTCTCGTCGGACAAGCTGTTCGATGTCTTCGATGAGGCCAGGATCGATGCACTCAAGCGGGACTGGAAGCAGTTCTCTGAACTGAAGCGGTCTGTCCAGCTTCGATACCAGGAGACGGTGGACGTCCGCGAATTCGAACCGAAAATCCAGAAACTGCTGGATGACCATGTCGTTGCGATGCCGGCGGAAACCATCATCGAGGTGGTGAACATCAACGATCCCGACGCTCTGAAGGCAGTCATCGAAGAGACCGGGGTCTCCGAGGCTTCAAAGGCCGATCGCATCGCCAGCGCGACCCGCCGGGCTATCACCGAGAAGATGGATGAGGACCCGACGTTCTACAAACAGTTCTCCGAGTTGCTCGAAGAAACCATCCGGGCCTACCGCGAGAAGCGGCTGTCCGAGCGCGAATACCTGAACAGTGTCGTGGATCTCGCGAGCAAGGTGGCCCGCAAGGATCGGGGGCGGGATGTTCCGGAGAGCATTAGGGGCGATGAGGATGCTCAGGCCTTCTTCGGAGTCCTGGATGGTCAGCTCAAGACCAAGGGCGATGATTCAGTGACCGGCGCCGAGGCCGCAGCGATCGCTCAACAGATCATCGACATCATCAAATCGCACCTAATTGTGGACATCTGGTCGAACGAGGTGGCTCAGAACAATCTGCGCAACGCCATTGATGACTACTTCTTCGATGTCCTGCGCGACGAGAGGGACATCGACCTTCCCGTAGAAGTGCTCGACGATCTCGAACTCAAGATCATGGACCTCGCCCGGGCCCGGTTCGCAGCATGACGCGGGAATTGCATTGCCTGCAGTACGGTGAGCAGGAGATCCGATACGAAATCGTCCGCCGCCCGAGGAAGACACTGGAGATCGCCGTCGAGCCGGATGCGTCGGTGGTGATCGCGGCCCCGGAGGATGCAACGCTCGACGCGATCGAAGCCAGGCTGCGGAAGCGCGCGGCATGGGTGACGCGGCAGCAGAGGTATTTTTCGCAGTTCCTACCGCGGACGCCGGAGCGCAGGTTCGTCGCCGGAGAAACGCATCTTTACCTGGGGCGCCAGTACCGGCTGAAGGTCGTCCCGCATGTCCAGGAAAGCGTGAAGCTGATCCGCGGCTTCATCGTCGTGCAGACTCACCGGCCGACGAGGCCAGAGGTGACACGCGAACTGGTCGAGGCATGGTACCGCGATCGGGCTCACATCAAGTTTCCGGAACGGATCGAACTCTGTCTCGGTCTGTTCCCGGATCCGGAGGCATTCCGGCCGAAGGGGTTCATCGTGCGTCAGACCCGGCAGCGATGGGGGTCCATGTCGCCGGCGGGACGTTTGCTACTCAATCGTCGTCTGGTTCAGGCCCCGGTCGATGCAATTGATTACGTGATCACTCACGAACTCTGCCACGTGGCCGAGCCTCATCACGGAGCAAAGTTCTTCGAACTTCTCTACAAAGTGATGCCCGATTGGGAGCGACGGAAGCAGCGGCTTGAGCGAGCCATGGCCTGAAAATTATCGACCCCAGCCGCAGCCAGATCGGAAAAACTCTGCTTGTGAAGCCGTTGGCCGTACGGGTGCGCTTCGGACGTCCAGTTTCGTGGTCAGGCTCAAGTCCATTCGATGCCGCATCGAGCTTCCGCAATCGGCTGACGACAAAAATTCACTCTCGTCAACTTATCGAGCAACCAGCTTTTGACCACTGTCCTCTCGCAACATCGCTTCCATGTCGTCCAGGCCATCGAAGGCGGAGCGCATTTGCGTCTCACCCACAGCGCTCGCCGCCTCTGCATCCGTGACTTGGCCCCCGAAATCCATCTCCATCTGCCGCTGTTCCTCTGCGACGACAGCTTGAACTACAGGTGCTGACTTCTTTGTGGCGACATCGGTTTGCCCTGACGACTGGCCATCAGCAGCCTGGCGTCCGGCCACCACATCGGCTTCAGATCCACGGGGCCCGTTCGGTGGCGGCGTCATTGGCATAGCACGCATACTCAGTGGCAGTGTACCCTGTGATCCTCCTCCCCCCGGCTCTGGAAACGGCAACTCACCCGTCTGTGCCGCGTGGATTGCCTTGAACAGGCGGTCGTCGAAATACCGGATCCGCTTCGCCCGGACAGGCATCTGGGCATCGATCACCATGACGATCTCGTCGAGTGGCAGGCGGCGCGCCTCATCTTCGGGGAGCAAGGAGCTTTCTTCGGTCCGTGTGGATTGGCTACGGCCCTCGAATGGGTTCTTTCCGATGGACTGGGAGCGCGTGACGACGGTCTTCGTGGTCTTGCCAACCGCCTTGCTCAGCTCCTCGACGGTCTTCTCATCCGAAGGCGTCAGGTACAGTTTCACGCCCGCGTTGCCCTGAAGAGCGCGGCGTGTGTTCTCGCCATAGATTTCATCTAGGGCGGGGATGGTTTGGGTGACCACGGCCAGATGGCCGCGATAGGTGCGCAGGGTCTCGATGCTCTCGACCACGATCGGCATTTTGCCCAAGCGATTGAACTCGTCGAGCATGATCATCACGGGCCAGGGCTCGTCCGGCCCGGGGTCCTTTTCCTGCATGGCGGAAAGCAGATCTGAAAAGAAGAGCCGGATCAGCGGCGCGAGGGGTTTGACCATTAGCGGCTGGACCACGAGATAAACCGAAAACGGCTTCTTGCGGATCATGCGGAAATCAAAGTCCGACACCGCCGTCGCCTCATCAATCGCCGGGTTCTGCCATTGATCGAGCCCCGAGGTCATTAGAAGCGACACGTAGGAGGTCAGCGTATCGTTGTTGGTCGAGGCGAGCCGCGTGAAGATCAGCTTGGCGGCCCTGTTCTCCACCTCATGGCCGCGCGCGAAATACTCCTTCTGCTTGTTCCCGCCCGAGGCGGCGATGCGGTAGATCTCGCCCAAGGTCGGGCGCTTGCGCTGGAAGGCCAAGAGCCCTGCCGCCACGAAGAGATCGATCCCGCCTTTCAGAAGCCCCTGCACCCGGTCGTTGTCGCTCTGCAGGAAAAGCGTCGCCAGAAGCTGCAATTCCATCTGTTGGCGCGCGGGGTCTTTCAGCTCGAAGATGCGCAGGAGCGGGTTGTAGCGATGCGTGCGCTTGCCCTCCCAATCGGTGGGGGCAAAGCGATAGACCTTGTCGCCCTGGGCGGCTCGGTGCCGGGCCGTGGCCTCGAAACACTCGCCTTTTACGTCTAGCGTCACGGCGGAGCCTTGCCAGGTCAGCAGGTTCGGAATGACAAAGCCCGTGGTCTTGCCGCGACCCGTCGGCGCCACGATCAGCGCATGCGGGAAGACTTTCGAGCAGATGTATTTGGCGCGGGACTTTGGAGCGCCGAGTTTGCCGAGGATAAACCCGGTGCCGGGCGCCCCGAAGAAGCCATTGGCCTGTTGATTGTCACTGAGAACTGACCCGGTAGCCCCATAAATTGTCACTGAGAATTGACCCATGTGAACACACTTCCCCGACGGTTTTGGTTGGGGGGATTTGGAGTGATCGACAT
>Ga0209345_10004956_pt1 | contig 12581 bp, 10 predicted proteins | sample Cruoilmetagenom7_FD_187294 | JGI IMG/M metagenome (GOLD analysis project Ga0209345, IMG submission 187294) | Oil polluted marine microbial communities from Coal Oil Point, Santa Barbara, California, USA - Sample 7 (SPAdes) (version 2) | ecosystem: Environmental > Aquatic > Marine > Oil seeps ...
AAACAACCAGACTGGCCGGGGTGATCAACAGATAATCCAAAGGTAGTGCAGGTCGAGACAAGAGACTAATGATACCAACGACAATCATAGGAATGCCGACAATGTGGGTCGCCACATTCTTACGATTGCGATGATAAGCCGCATACTGCGCTAAGTGATCAACGATGTTTTTCATAGGTTTTGCCAGTTGGTGCCTAAATAGAAGGTTAGATTGCTACGCGTGGGGGGGGATGTCAATTTGTGTTTCGGAACCATTAAAAAAGTGCGACAAATTGTCTCATATATAAACACCTATAGAACTTTTAGTGATAAGCTTATAACATAATGTTAGTTTGTCTGCTTAGGAGGCTGTATGTCTGCCAGTAAACTTATTTTTACCGTTATTATCGTATTTTTCTCTACGATAAGTTTAGCTTCTGATAATAAAACTTACGAAATAGCTGCAAAAAAGCTCCAACAACGTCTGGGTAAGGTACTTATGAGTACTATCCAAAGTGAGGGGCATATTGCGGCTATTGATGTGTGTAATGAGCAGGCGCCGGAAATTGCAAGTACTATTAGTGAAGAACTTGATTTGGTGGTGAGCCGTACAGCACTAAAAGTGCGTAATCAGGATAACAGGCCTACCACTGAGCAAAAGCGAGTACTAGAAGACTTTGAGTACCTGTGGAAGAAGAGCAAAGGAAAGCCACCCAGTGTTACTTATACCGACAGTAGCGAACATGAGGTATGGATGAAAGCCATAGTAATGCAACCACAATGCGCCGCTTGTCATGGTGCTTCGGTGGCTCCGGAGCTTAAAAAAGCCATTAGTGAACGCTATCCAAATGACGAAGCTACCGGGTTTGAAATTGGGGAAATTCGTGGCGCTTTTGTTGTTAGATCAAAGAACCATACAAAATAACCATTGATTTTGTATGGTTATTATTTAAGCTAGAATCAGTGCACCTAACCAGGAGATCATGCCATGGAGCTTGACCCGCTATTACTCTCGCGAATTCAGTTTGCGTTTGTTGTATCTTTTCATGCGATTTTTCCGGTGTTTACCATCGGGCTTGCGTCATATATTGCAGTCATTTATGGGTTAGCTTTTAAAACTAACGATCCCAAATGGGAACGATTAGGTGCTTTCTGGACGCAAGTGTTTGCCGTGGTATTTGGTATGGGGGTTGTTTCCGGAATTGTAATGTCATTTCAGTTTGGTACGAACTGGAGTAACTTCTCCCTCGCAACGGCAAATTTTCTAGGGCCTGTATTAAGTTATGAGGTCGTAACTGCCTTTTTCCTTGAAGCCGCATTCTTAGGTGTGTTGCTTTTTGGTCGCGGGAAAGTACCTAATGGTGTCCACTTTTTTGCTGCGCTGATGGTCTCTATCGGGACCTTTATTTCGTCTTTCTGGATTTTGTCCGCTAACAGCTGGATGCAGACCCCTGGAGGAGTCGAAGTTCATGACGGAATTTATCATGTTGTTAGTTGGGCCGATGCTATTTTTAATGACTCGTTCTGGTATCGGTTCGCGCATATGGCACTTGCCTCTTTCCTGACGGGCGGGTTTGTGGTTGCCGGAGTTAGTGCTTGGTTTTTAATACAGAAACGTGACACCGAACTGCACCGGAAGGCCTTATCTATGACCTTATGGTTGCTGCTGTTTCTGACACCTTTGCAAGTGTTTATTGGTGATTTACACGGGCTTAATACTCTTAAACATCAGCCGACTAAAGTTGCCGCAATGGAAGGTAACTGGGAAACGCAGAAAGGTGCTCCGCTGTTACTGTTTGCTATTCCGGACCAGGAGCAGCAGATGAATCATTTCGAAGTCGGTATTCCTAAACTGGCTAGTTATATTCTGACTCATGACTGGGATGGCGAAATACCCGGCGTTAAGGAAAAGCCGCCCGAGCTGCAACCTAATGTTCCTATTGTATTTTGGTCTTTCCGGATTATGGTTGCTATGGGCCTTCTAATGGTGTTGGTTGCAGTGATTGGCCTTTTCCTGCGGCGTAAGCGGGCATATATGAACAGCCGCTGGTATTTGCAAACATTGAGGTTAATGACCTTGAGTCCTTTCATCGCTGTATTGGCAGGCTGGTTTGTGACTGAAGTGGGTCGTGCGCCGTATTTAATTTATGGCGAAATGACGCATGCGGAAGGAGTAACCCCTTCACTTACCGGAGGTATGGCATTGTTTACGCTCATCGGTTACTTCCTGGTTTACGCCTGTGTATTTGCGGCCGGAGCCTATTATTTGACTCGAGTTATTCGAGGTGGGACCGAAGGTACCGAACAGCATGAGGACGATAAACATCGCCCGAAACGCCCTCTGTCAGCCGCTGAAGCAAGCTTTGATTAAGGATTGTAATCATGAGTGAACCAATTTTTGACTTAACTTATATATGGGCCGGAATCATTGCTTTTGGTGTCATCATGTATGTGCTGATGGATGGCTTTGATTTAGGCCAGGGGATTTTATTCATGTTTGCTCCAAGTGAACATGATCGTGACATTATGATGAACTCAGTTGCACCCGTCTGGGACGGCAATGAAACTTGGCTGGTATTAGGTGGGGCCGGGCTGCTGGCAGCTTTCCCTCTAGTTTATACTATTTTCTTGCCGGCATTATATATTGGAGTATTCCTGTTGCTTGCAGGGCTTATTTTCCGGGGTGTAGCTTTTGAGTTCCGATTTAAAGCGCACACTTCAAAGTACTTGTGGAACTGGTCTTTTGCGATAGGCTCAACGGTTGCTTCTTTTGCGCAAGGAGCGGTAGTGGGTGCTTACATTCAAGGTTTTGAAACCGAGAATATGCGCTATGTAGGCGGCGCTCTTGATTGGCTCACTCCGTTTACTGTTTTAACCGGGCTGGGGCTGGTTGCGGGCTACGCATTGCTGGGTGCAACCTGGTTGATCATGAAGTCTGAAGGTGAAACTCAGGCATGGGCTTACCGATTAGTTAAACCTCTGCTAGCTTCCGTGTTAATTATTTTTGGCATTATTAGTGTGTGGACGCCGTTCGTTGATCCGTTTGTGGCAGAGCGGTGGTTTACCGGTTTTACGCCAATCTGGTTACTACCGATATTGGGACTAGCCTGCGCTTACTGGATTTTTAACGCCGTTAACAAGAAGCGTGAAGGCACTCCATTTGTCGCTACTATGGGTTTGTTCATTTTTACATACTTAGGGCTGCTGGCTAGTAAATGGCCTTACGTAGTGCCACCGAGTTATACCCTGGCTGATGCTGCGTCAGCGCATGAGTCGCAGTTATTTTTATTACTGGGGTTGTTGTTTGTTATTCCCATTGTTCTGGTTTATACCGCTTGGACTTACTGGGTGTTCCGCGGTAAGGTCAAAGCCGATCAGGGCTATCATTAAGGCTCAAATTAATGAGTGCTAAACTCAGTCCGGAATTAGAGGCCGCTTCACTTTATTTGAAAGAGTTAGCGGTTAAGGTAAAACGCCCTATTCAGTGGGCGTTTTTCTTTGGTTTGCTAAAAACCTTTGCGATCGTTGTGCAACTTGGTTGCATTGCTTATATCGCGCAGTCGGTATTGGCTGAGAATCAACCAGTAGAGAGCTTAACAGCCGTATGGGCTGGCTTAATTGTTAGTACCTTAATAAGGGTAAGTGCACCCTACTGGCAACAGGGATTCCTTCAACAAGCAACCTTTCAGGCTAGTCAAGCAGCAAGAGCTCAATTGTTTGACTACTGGCGGAGGAAAACTCATGCAGGCATGCCGCCAAGTGCTGCTGACGGTGCTTTGCAGCTGGATCCTATAGAAGCACTTAAAGGCTATTTTAACCGATATTTGGTACAGCAGTATTTGGTGGTCTTCTCGCCACTGGTCATATTAATCATCTGTTTTTATATTAACCCCGTAGTAGGTGTTTTGCTCTTGCTCAGCGGACCGGTCATACCTTTATTTATGGCTTTAGTAGGAATTGGAGCTGAGCGCTTGAGTCAAAAGCACGCACAGCAAACTCACGCCCTGAGCCGGATATTTACTGATAAACTGCGTAATCTCGCAACTATTCAGCTGTTCGATGCAGGCGATGAGGCGCTTTCAGATGTTGCTACTGCCGGCGAGGAGTATAGACAAGCGACAATGTCGACCTTAAAGGTCGCTTTCCTTTCTTCTGCGGTGCTGGAGTTTTTTTCTAGTGTCGCTATTGCTGGCGTGGCCCTATATGTTGGTTTTGGCTTATTGGGCTACATTAGCTGGTTCGGAGCCGATGAACTGACACTGTTCAGTGGATTGTTCGTGTTGCTATTAGCACCAGAGTATTTTGCCCCTTTACGTCAGTTTGCCCAGAGTTATCATGATCGCGCCGCCGCTATTGGTGCTGCCAGTTTGCTGGCTGAGCCTTTAGAAAAAACAGAAACTGCGCGTCAGTCGGCGCTGTCTGAATCTTCTAAAGCAGTAATTCATTGGCACAACTTGTCGGTTCAGTTAACGCCAGAATTGGTACTTCTGTATCCCGATATGGATATCAGCGCCGGAACTTTAACTGTTCTGAGCGGCCCTTCAGGCAGCGGGAAAAGCACCTTACTTAAAGTTCTTCTTGGTCAACAGCCGTACTCAGGCACACTCGAACTGCAGGAGAGCTTTGGCAGCGAGCGCATTGCCTACTTTGCTCAGCAACCTTTTTTAACCGCAAGCTCCATTCGCAACAACGTAAATCTGTATCAAACGCACGCTGATGCCGACATTGTTGAGGTTTTTGAACAGTTAAACCTCAGAGGGTTATTACAACAATTACCCCAGGGCCTGGATACGCATCTGGGTGAAAAAGGTGTGGGTCTGTCTGGAGGTGAACGTCGTCGAGTAGCTTTGGCTCGTTGTATGCTGTCCGGTCGAGATTTAATTATTGCTGATGAACCGACGGAGAACTTAGATGAGGTTTCAGCAGAAGCGATTAGGCAGGCGCTGAAGCGGCTGGCCCAAAATGGTGTAACGGTCATAGCCGCTAGCCACGACCCCAAGTTAAAAGATGCTGCTGACCAGTGTGTGAATATTACTGTGGCAGAGGTGGGGCCATGATAAAAAGAGATTGGCGCCTGCTGAACCCCTGGTTGAAGCAACTTAGCAGCTACCGTTCACAACTGGTTATAGGCATTGCGTTAGCTTTAGCGACAGCGTTATTCGGAATAGGGCTGTTATCGCTGTCAGGTTGGTTCATTACAGCCGCTGCTTTATATGTCGGGTTCGATATTTATACCCCCGGTGGCGGAATACGCTTTTTCGCTGTAGCTCGCACCGTGAGCCGCTACTTTGAGCGGCTGCTGAACCACGATTTAGTGCTGAAGTTACAAGCTAGCTGGCGGGTTGCTCTATTCCGGCTATTGCAGAAAATACCGCTGCATAAAACTCTGAGGTTCCGGGTTTCTGACACCGTGCAGCAATTGACGCGAAATTTAAACGCAATGGATAACTTGCTTATCCGTTTGGTTATGCCTGCACTGGTTTTTATTCTGGCAAGCTTACTGCTGTTGGTTTTCTGGTCTTTCTATAATACCTGGCTGAGCCTGGTGTTGTTGTCTGGCGCGTTAGCGACAGGTTGTTGTGCGTGGAGACTGGCGGTCAAAAGCCGTAAGTTGGCAGTTAAGTCTTTACGCCAGCAACAACGCTTGCGCGATAACGCCATGAACTTCGCTGACTCGGTGACAGAGCTCAGTGCCTGGGGTTGTTACGACTCGCAAACAGCGAAAGTGCTAAATAAGTCAAAGACGCTGGAGCAGTTAGAAATAAAACAGTTACAACTGCAACAGCGGACGCAATGGATTACTGATGTTATCGCTCAATTAGTAGCCCTGTTGGTTCTGGTATTAGCTCTGGTTCAGTTTAAGCAAGGCCAAATTAGCGCCGCAGAAGTGATCATGCTGGCTTTGTCGGCACTTGCCTGGCAGGAATTGGCAAACGAACTTCCCGTACAATGGGCGGGTTATGGCAATACACTGGCGGCGGCAAGACGTTTATTGGAGTCAAAAACCAGCAAGCAGTCGGGCGAACCGCACCGTTCGGAAAAGCCTGAAAGCAAAGGGCAAGCCAGCTTTGTTACTATTCAAATTAAAGAACTCACGGTCTGGCGTCAGCAACGACCGCTTCTTGAAAAACTAAACATAAGCTTTAAACCGGGATTAGTGCATTGGGTTGAAGGCGCATCAGGAATTGGCAAAAGCACTCTGGCTGAAGTTTTAATGGGGCTCTACCCGGACAATTGGATACAAGGTGAGATAACGACACAACCCGATGTTTGCTTGCGAAATGAAGCCAGTTATTTAACTCAGGAAACCGAGATATTTGATGCCTCGGTTCGTGACAACCTAAATCCAAAACGCTTGTCTTTGCCGGAGAGCAAGTATTGGAATGTGTTAAAGCTGGTTCATCTGGATGAAAAAATTGCGTCCTTAGCAGACCGGCTAGATACCCGGATAGGCTCTCGCGGAGTAAAGCTATCCGGTGGGCAACTGCGTCGGCTGGCGCTGGCACGAGTATTGTTGCAGGATAAACCGGTGATTATTCTGGATGAGCCGTTTGCAGGTATTGAGCGTCATTTAGTTAAAGACATACTGGAACGACTGGTTGCTGAAACAGAAGACAAAACATGGATTATTATTAGTCATGTAAGTGTCGACGAAATCAACGCCGAAATTCCAGTAGGCCAACGCCTTATTTTATAGGAAGCAGTAAAAAACCGGTGGTAACTGCTAGATAATAATTACCACCGCTTGGAAGCCTGATAGTTACTTTTTCTTTTCTTTAAAATCACAAGCCTCCGGCGCAGACTGAGGCTCTGGTTTATGAGTTAAATGCTTCGGAGCCGCTAGCCATTCTTTTCCCTTAAGCATCAGATCCCAGTAGATCCAGGGCAGCATCTTTTCTTTAAGAAACCATGCAAGCCTTGAGGGTTGGGTACCGTTGACCAGCCATTGGGGTAAGGTTGGTTGTAATTTACCACCATAACCGAATTCGGCCAGTACAATTTTGCCACGTTCTACTGTTAGTGGACATGATCCGTAACCTTCATAAACGGCCGTTGGCGGACTACCCGCGAGCGTTGAGATAATATTCTCGGCTACCACAGGGGCTTGTTTGCGTACGGCAGCAGCAGTTTTTGCATTGGGTGAATTAGACACATCCCCGACAGCAAAGATATTTCCATAGCGCTTGTGTTGAAGCGTTTCGGGACTTACATCGACCCAGCCTGCAGTATCGGCTATGGAGCTTGAAGCAATAACATCAGGTGCAGTTTGTGGCGGGCAAACGTGTAGCATATCAAAGGACTTAACCACCTCTTTGATATTGCCTTCGACATCGGTAACTTCAAAGGTAGCTTGCTGATTCGGTCCATCAACCTTAACCAACTTATTCTGGAACGCGAGACTAATGTTGTACTTTTCTACATATTTCTCTAGAGCCGGGACGTAGTCTTTGACCCCAAAAAGTGCGGCACCTGCGGTACAGAATTCGACAGAAATATCTTTTAGAACATCACTGCGATGCCATTCGTCACAAGACAAATACATGGCTTTTTGCGGCGCTCCGGCACACTTAATGGGCATTGGAGGTTGTGTGAATAAAGCTGTCCCCGATTTTAACGACTGCACAAGTTTCCAAGTGTATGGTGCCAAATCAAAGCGATAGTTGGAGGTGACTCCATTCTTGCCAAGGCTTTCACGCAGGCCGGGTATAGCGTCCCAGTCAAGCTTAAGTCCTGTAGCTACAACTAATGACTGATATCCAAGTATATCTCCGTTTTCTAACACGACTTGCTGTTGTTCTGGAATAAACTGGCTTAAAGCAGTCTGATACCATGTGGCTTGTTTTGGCATAACAGAGCTCATTGCTCGCTTTGTTTGTTCTCGCTCAAAAACGCCGCCCCCGACCAATGTCCAGCCAGGTTGATAATAATGAGCTTGATTGGGTTCGATAATAGCGATGTCCAGGCTTGGTTGACGTTTTAATAAGCTTGCAGCGACGGCTTGCCCCCCAGCACCACCGCCCACTATGACGACGCTATGATAAATTGATCGCTTTGAAGTCGAGTGTGGCTGTTGGTTTCTCTCTTCTAGGCGAGAAAGTTGCCCGTTAAGGTCATAACCAGCCTGCTGAGCGATATTAAGAATAGCTTTCGGAGGGGTGAAGTGAGCTTCTGCGAGAGCCCACAAAGTGCAAGAACGAGTTCCTGTTCGGCAGTAGGCCAGTATGGGACCCTGAACTTTTTTTATAAGGGATTGAAACTCTGTAACATCGGCATCTGTTATTTGCCCGGAAAGGACAGGTAAATGTTCAAACGCGAGTCCATTTTCCTCGGCTGCCAGACGGATTGCTTCGGAGTTTATCTGATCCTCACTTTCATTGTCAGGCCGATTACAAATAATGGTTTTAAAACCCTTTGAGGCAGCAACCCCAACATCTTCCGGAGTAATTTGAGGAGAAACACTGATAAATGGGCTAAGGTTACGAATATCCATAAGTAGTCTCCCGCTTAAAAAAGGTTTAAAGGAATTTTTAAGTAGCGCTGGTTGTTATCTTCAGCGGGTGGCAGCTGGCCAGCTCTCATATTGACTTGAACGGAAGGCAAAATAAGGCGAGGCATGTTTAAAGTAGCATCACGCTCAGTACGCATCTTTACAAAATCATCTTCTGTTTTACCAGCGCCAACGTGAATATTGTTTTTCTTTTCTTCACCAACAGTGGTTTCAAATGCGTAGTGGTTGCGATCCGGCGCTTTATAGTCGTGACACATGTATAGTCGGGTTTTATCAGGTAACTCGAACACTTTCTGAATTGAGCGATATAATGTTTTTGCGTCGCCACCGGGGAAGTCACAGCGTGCGGTGCCATAGTCTGGCATAAAGAGTGTATCACCCACAAAAGCGGCATCACCTATAACATAAGTGAGGCAGGCTGGAGTATGACCAGGAGTGTGTAGTACGTGAGCTTTCAGCTGCCCGATATTAAAGTTATCTCCATCGGCGAATAGACGGTCGAACTGGCTACCATCACGTGCAAATTCAGTGCCCGCATTGAATGCTTTTCCAAACGTATCTTGAACTGTTTTTATATGTTCACCAATACCCAGCTTAGCCCCTGTTTTTTCTTGCAAGTAAGGGGCTGCAGATAAGTGATCTGCATGAACGTGGGTCTCTAGAATCCAATCAACGATCAATTTATTATCAGCAATATATTTAAGAATACTTTCTGCTGAACGGGTGTCTGTACGGCCTGATGCGTAGTCAAAGTCAAGTACCGAGTCGATGATAGCGCAGTGCTCCGAGTTGGGGTCTCTGACAACGTAACTATAGGTGTTAGTTGGTTCATCGAAAAAGTGTTTAACCAATGCTTTTTGATCCTGTGACATATCTCTAGCCTCTATTAAATGCTACTTATTCCAATAAGTGATAAGTATATAACTTTTAGTTCAAGATACTCGTTATGATGATTGCGATCAAATAACAATCAGTTATAAATATTCTATCTATTAGAACTAATTCATTAATCTAAAATATCGATTAAAGCAATCGTTGCTCCGGGCTCCCGCTTCGCTTGCTATAATAGCTTTTTGTTATATGCTTATAACCAAATCAAAGGAGGTGCATATGACAAGCATTATTCGTAAAAGTCCATCAACCGGCAAAAAGTCCCCTGATGTATGGGGTATTTATGAAAAAGATACTGGCTCAGTGCAGTATATTGTTGCTGATCCGGCGACCAAGAAAGCCTCTTTAATTGATGTGGTACAAAACTTTGATCCCCGCAGTGCCCGATCATCCTATGAAAGCGCTGACGAAGTTCTGAAGCTAGCAAGAGATAATGAATTAACCATCGAGTGGGTATTGGATACTCACCCACACGCGGATCATTTGATGGCTTCACATTATTTGAAAGAAAAAACCGGGGCCCCGAATGCTATAGGTGAAAAGACTTGTGCTATAGCCAAGCTTTGGAGTGACTATTACAACGTTTCTGGCCTTTTCGATCCTCGCAAAGATTTTGAGCATCTTTTTGGGGAAGGGGACAGCTTCAAAATCGGGGATCTGGAGGTGGAAGTTTGGTTATCACCCGGACATACATTAGGTTCAATTACTTATATTGTCGGTGATGCGGCTTTTGTTCACGACACCTTTATGTATCCGGATAGCGGCACATCCCGGGCTGACTTCCCGGGAGGCTCCTCGAAGGAATTATGGGATTCGTTGCAGCGGATCTTAAGCTTGCCAGACAATACCCGACTTTTTGTTGGACATGACTATGGCAAAGGCGGACGCGAAGCACAATGGGAAGCAACCGTTGCACAACACAAAAAATTGAATGTCCATTTGTCAGGCAGCGTGAAAGAAGAGGAATACCGCAAGGTCCGCGATGAGCGCGACGCGACACTGGCATTACCGGACAGAATGTTACACGCCCTGCAGGTTAATCTGCGAGCAGGTAAATTACCCCCGACTGAGAATGATGGAGAGCATTACTTCAAAATTCCAGCGAATAAATTTTAATTAACAACTTTTTTCAAAGAGAGGAAAACATAATGAGTTTACGTATAGGTAGTATTGCACCGAACTTCACTATTGAAACAACAACCGGAACCATTGATTTTCATCAATGGGCGAAAGGGTCATGGACTTTTTTCTTTAGCCATCCGGCGGATTACACTCCGGTATGTACTACTGAAATGGGACGCACTGCTCAATTGGCTCCTGAATTTGCGAAGCGCAATGTGAAGCCTTTAGGCCTTTCAACGGATACAGTTGATGAGCACCTGGGCTGGATCAAAGACGTTAACGAAACTCAAAATACTGTATTAGAGTTTCCAATTGTCGCGGATAAAGACAAAAAGGTGGCTGAGCTATATGACATGATCCACCCTGACGAGGATGACAACGCGGCTATTCGCTCAGTGTATATCATCGATCCTGACTTAAAGATTCGCTTGACGATGACATACCCCATGACAGTAGGTCGTAATTTTGCGGAAATTCTACGAGTGATTGATGCTCTACAGACCACCGATAAACATGAAGTTGCTTGCCCGGCCGATTGGGAACCAGGTAAGTCAGTAATCATTCGTCCGAGTGTCTCTGATGAAGAGGCGAAAGTTAAGTTCCCGCAAGGTTGGGAGACGCTTCGTTCATACTTGCGTTTGACCGATCTGGACAAATAACGACTACATAAAAGGTGTGACGATAATTTGAAAGGTCGCGTGTGAACGCGGCCTTTTTTTGTAATTCAAATTAGTTATAATGATATTCTTTTATGGAATATAAAGGGGTAAAGAAATGCTACTTGCGATATTGGGTGCTGTAGTTATTGGCCTGAGCTTGGGGTTATTTGGCTCTGGAGGTTCCATTCTGACTGTCCCTGTGCTGATGTACTTAGTGGATATGCCTGCTGGAGAGTCTATTGCATCGTCTTTGTTAATTGTTGCTGGTATCAGCTTATTTGGGTCGATTTCTTACATTCGCCGTAAGAATGTCAGCTGGCGGCACTTTTGGGTGTTTGGTATTCCAGGAATGGTAGGAACTTATGGTGGTGCATGGCTAGGAACTTTGGTCGATAGTCGTTGGCAATTGTTGACCTTCTCTTTGTTAATGATTGTCGCCGCTGGATTGATGTGGAGAAGCAAGCCAAAACCGCCGGCTCATGTCTATTCGATGAATTATGCAAAGGTAACTTTAGAAGGCTTTGTTGTTGGTATTATTACTGGTTTTGTCGGTGTAGGAGGGGGCTTTCTGATTGTTCCTGCCCTCGTTCTTTTGGCCGGTCTGTCTATGCCCGTTGCTATCGGTACAAGCTTGCTAATTATTGTCATTAAATCTATTGCGGGCTTCTTTAAATACTATGCGGTGATGTCATCAAATGATGTTCAATTCGACTGGTTAATCATTGGCATTATGATCCTCGGTGGTGTTTTTGGTAGTGTTTTCGGCTCAAAAATTGGGCGCAGCTTACCCAAAGAGCGGCTTCAAAAGGGGTTTGCAGTATTTCTGGTTTTAATGGGCATTTTTGTAATCGTAAAGTCAGTGATTTAAAGGTTATTTATCCTAATGACTACGAATTAGAGTTGTAGGCTGGTGTTTTTTTATTGCCCGACCGTTAACTTACCGCTAACCTAAAGCCTTTATTTTTATTAGGTATTAAATAGGGGAAGTTCGGTGGCGTTTGATTACGGTTCGATTGATCTAGGGTTAAAGAACCCGTTTAAAACCGAAGGCTTGGTAACGAGTGTTCGCGGTGTGGTGCAATCGCTGTTTGGTATATATTTATTGGTAGCAGGTGCCGGGGCCGTGAAGCCCGATGCAATTACAGGTTGGGTATTAGCTATCTTCGGGCTGTTATTGCTGGCTGGCGGTATTAAAGTGCTGAGTGGCGGTATTATGGCAATGTTGCGCTACTTTGTTGGTCGTAACCATCCTACATCACTGGCACGCAATTTTAGTAAGTCTGAGCGCAGCACCGCGCAGGAAGAGTCGCGTTACGTTGCTTATAACGATCAGGCATTGGAAGAAATGCTGATGGGTCGTAAGAACAGTACCTTTATAGAGCCAAAAGGCTTGTTGGCGCGCATTGCTCACACGGTATTTC
>Ga0209345_10004957_pt1 | contig 12581 bp, 11 predicted proteins | sample Cruoilmetagenom7_FD_187294 | JGI IMG/M metagenome (GOLD analysis project Ga0209345, IMG submission 187294) | Oil polluted marine microbial communities from Coal Oil Point, Santa Barbara, California, USA - Sample 7 (SPAdes) (version 2) | ecosystem: Environmental > Aquatic > Marine > Oil seeps ...
GATGATATTGGCTGCCTCCAATTCGGTTTCACCATCGGCTCCTGTTACTTTGATAATGGTTGGGGAAATGAATTCAGCTGTCCCAGGGTAATGGGAGATTTCATTTTTCTTTAATAGAAATTCAACCCCTTTGGTCAGGCGTTTGGATACCTGGCGGCTTCGTTTTACAGCTGCAGCATAATCGAGCTGCAAGTTATCAAATGAAATCCCGAAAGTTTTGGCCTTTTTGGTGAGAGTGTGGGCCAGGTCGGCGTTTTTCAGCAGGCTCTTGGAAGGGATACAGCCGACATTCAGGCATACTCCACCCAGAAACTCTTTCTCAATGATAGCGACTTCCTGCCCTAACTGGGCTGCGCGGATAGCTGCCACATAGCCAGCAGGCCCCGCACCAATTACAATCAGATCAGTTTTTTTCATAATAACCTTTTATTTTGAGTTGAATACAGTTCAGAGATTATTTTCCTTCTTGAAGTGATTGAACTTTGAATAGATCAGCTATTTCATTTAGAGGTGCGCGCGAGGTTAAATCAATACTTAAGGGGGTGATAGATACCCATCCTTGGGCAAGAGCATAGGCGTCGGTGTTTGTGCTTGAATAGGTTCCCTTTTGAGCAAAACGTTTAACCTTGGTTGGAGAGGAAAAAAAAGATTCCCGCTCCTCGATTTTGGTCCCGTAGTATTGTTTCCTGTCCAGGCGAGTTACGACGCACTTTGTTTCAGGTGAGGCGGACAACGGTATTTCTAGTTTAATCATATCCGCATCAAATGGCAGTTTTTCATTTAGTATGATTTGCGCTGTTTGGCGAGTGAAATGGACTGCGGAAGTAAAATCAACGGATTTACTATAGCTGTGATAATCCGTACCAGTAATTTCCTGGGAAACAGCCAGGGCAAGTACTCCCCAATCAGCAGCTTCAAGGGCAGCTCCAACTGTACCTGATGCAGTAATATTGGTGCTGATATTTTCGCCATAATTAATTCCTGAAACAACAAGAGCCAAAGGCCGGTCAGATATTTCTAATACAGCATGTTCAACCACCTGAGCCGGGGATGCTTCGATGCCATAGCCAATCCAGTTTTGATCTTGATAATTGACCTGGATTTCTTTTAAAATTCCATCGCCAGCGCCATAGGAGGTTCTGCTGCGGCCCATGCTAGTTTGCTGATCAAGAGGAGCAATAATTAATAATTCTCCGAGTGGGTCAAGCGCACTAGCTGCCGCGGCCAATCCGGGTGAGTTAATTCCGTCATCATTTGTTAAAAGGATTAATGGTTTTGTCATTCGTAAACCTCGTCAAGAGCCTGGTGAAGTGTTGTGATATTTTCGAATACGAAGTTAGGTTTTATGGTGCTTTTCTCTATCATTTTCCGAGAGGAAATTCCAGTCAGAACGGCAGCGCTGTGGATTCCAGATTGGTTTGCTCCCAGGATATCCGTGTCAAGGCGGTCGCCAACCATAAGGGTTTCTTCCGGTTTAGCCCCCACCTCGTTTAGAGCGGCTTCAAAGATAGCCTTATGTGGTTTTCCAACCACATAAGGTATTACTCCCGATGAAGCCTGCAGTGCGCCAATCACCATGCCGGTTGCCGGATTGATCCCTTCGGTAGTAGGATAGGATCCATCGGTATTGGTAGCCACAAAGGCTGCTCCGTTAAGGATCAGACGCATGGCAATTTTGATCTTCTGATAATTTATATCAAGGTCCATGCCAGCAACAACGGCGGCTATACTACCCTGGGGTTCATTCTCTCCGTGAGAGAGGTTGAACCCGGCTTCGTGTAGGGTGCTGATCAACCCGTTTGATCCAACTATGTGGAGGGAAGCGCCAGGTCCATATTGATCCAGCAGGTACGCGGCAGTCACAGTTGAACTGGTAAAGACAGATTCTGGTTGAACGTGAATGCCCATCCCGGCAAACTTATCCAGATAGTGCTGAACAGGATGGGAATTATTATTGGTTAATAAGGCCCAATGAACCTCTTTTTCTGCTAAGAAATCAAAAAGCGGGATTATCCCTTTAAGCGGTTGATTTGATTTCCATAGTACGCCATCACCATCAAAGAGGATGGCCTTATATTTCTTCAAATTCATTTTTTTTATCTTCACAATAATTTTCTTGTCAATAGCCCTAATTCTATCATGCGGTATTTTTTTTGGATCTGGCCGCGAGTTGGGATAATAGGGCCAAAAAAAGTCTAATCCAATCTTTGAGTAGAAAAACAAGCTGAATGTTGTATACTGGGCTATCAGGATTTTTATTGCTTTTTATAATGATAACTATTACTGGCATTCAAATATACCTGGATCAACGTTTGCGGCAGCAGATTCTTGAGGAGTGATCATGACCACAAAAATATTATTGGCAGGGGATATCGGCGCGACCAACACAAGACTAGCCTTCTACTCTGCAGATAAAGGATTATTCCAACCACGATATGAAACCACCCATGAAAATAAGGACTTTAAGAGTTTTGATGATCTACTTAAGAATTTTCTAAAGCAGCACAGGGTAGGGTTCAACGGGATATGCCTGGGAATCGCCGGACCTGTGGTAAATAACAAGGTTAAGATCACGAATCTGGATTGGGATATCGATGGAGATTATTTAAAACATAAACACAATCTACAAGGTGTTTGGCTTCTAAACGACCTTAAGGCTTTGGGCTATGCAGTGCTGAACTTACCCGATGAAGATCTTGAGGTCATCAGGAAAGGAAACAAGGTCAATGAAGCGCCAATTGCCGTAATTGCGCCCGGCACTGGTTTGGGAGAAGGCTTTTTGATTTGGGATGGCTACAAATATCAAGCTCTTTCCACCGAGGGCGGCCATACTGATTTTGGTCCGACCAATGATATTCAGGAAGGTTTGTTGAAATATCTGCACCAAAAGGGCATCAGGGCAAGCTATGAAAATGTTTGTGCTGGTCTTGGTATTCCCAATCTCTATGCGTTCTTAAGGGATGAAGGGTATTCTGAAGAACCGGACTGGCTGCGCGATGAGATCGCCCAGGCAGATGATATGCCCCCGGTTATTTTTAATGCTGCCATCGATGGGAAAAAGGATTGTCAGATATGCAGGATGACAGTTGATCTGTTTGTAGAAATACTGGGCGCAGAAGCAGGCAATCTGGCTCTGAAAATATTAGCCCAGGGAGGGATCTATGTCGGGGGAGGAATTCCACCGCGGATACTTCCTTGGCTGAAGAAGGCGGCTTTCCTCAAAGCTATTGATGATAAGGAACCCCATCAAGGGCTGATGGCCCAAATCCCAGTTAAGGTAATACTGAATCCGATAGCCAATCTGGTTGGAGCAGCGTTTTACGGATTGCAGGAAATGGACTAGCAAATAAAACAGGTAAACTTGGCATTTCTAATTAACCTGGTATCCTTCCATAATTAGCTCACGATAATGTTGAATTTGGTATCATACATATAGATAAGTTCTATGGAATGCTATGGAGATTTGTATGAGTAAACCCTCATTGGGTTGGATCGCACAAATGGTAGCCCGATATGACGTAAACGAAGAAACCATCCTGAATGATAATGACCTGTTTATAAAAAAACTGGAAGGCAAATTTGACACGATCTGGATGGACGATCATTTCCATAAAAACCAATCACCGACTCTTGAAACCTGGACTACCCTGACCTACTGGGCTGCCAGATATCCTAAGTACAGATTTGGTACGGCCGTCCTATCTCAATCTTTTAGAAATCCGGGGATGCTGGCAAAAATGGCAGCGACATTTCAATTTCTGACAAGTGGACGCTTGATCCTCGGGATTGGAGCCGGATGGCTGGAAGAGGAGTACCACGCTTTTAATTACCCATATCCTCCCGCTAAGATCCGACTTGAACAGCTGGAAGACACTGCAATGATCCTGAAAGAAATGTGGAAAAGATCTCCTGCTACTATGGTTGGCAAACATTACTCGGTGGTGAACGCTTATTCAGAACCTCTTCCGCAACCATCTCCCCCTCTCCTGATAGGTGGAGGTGGAGAAAAAGTTACCCTTAAAATAGTAGCAAAACACGCTGACTGGATGAATGTCCCCCTAATCAATCCCCAAGACTACGCCCACAAATTGGAAGTTCTAAAAAAACACTGCAAGGATGTTGGGCGGGAATATGATGAAATCACAAAATCCGTCTGGGTTTATGTTCACCTGAGTGAAAAAAAGGAAGAACTGCCGATTCCGGAGGACCGGTATGTGTTGGCGGGGAATCCTGAGCAGGTACTGGCTGGCCTAAAAGCATATCTCGACCTGGGCGTTGGACATCTAATGCTTCGTTTTATAGATTTCCCGCTGACAGATGGAGTTGATCTGTTCCTCTCTGAAGTGTATCCGCATCTATAGAAAAATTATTAGATATAATTTAGGGATTCTCAATAGAACATGACAAGATCGTTATGAAATAAATAATAAAAAATAGATTGGAATAAAAAATGGATAAAATAGACAAATTAGCTATCAACACAATTCGGACTTTGGCAATGGATGCTGTACAGTCAGCTGGTACCGGACACCCCGGTACAGCCATGGGTGCAGCAGATAGCGTTTACACTTTATGGACCAGGCACTTAAAACACAATCCCAAAAACCCGGCCTGGTTGAACAGAGACCGATTTGTATTATCGGCAGGACATGCATCCATGCTCTTGTACAGCATGCTCTTTTTGACCGGATATGAACACCTTACTCTCGATGAAATAAAAAGATTTCGACGTTATGGGGGTTTGACACCTGGTCACCCGGAGAACTACCTGACCGCAGGCGTGGAAGTTACCACAGGGCCATTGGGACAGGGTTTTTCGAATGCAGTAGGTATGGCTATAGCGGAAGCACACTTAAGCGAATATTACAATCGCCCGGGTTATAACATTATTGACAATTACATATATGCATTTGCCGGAGATGGCGATTTGATGGAAGGCGTGTCCCAGGAATCTGCATCCCTGGCTGGCCATCTGAAACTAGAAAAATTGATAATCATTTACGATGATAACCGGGTAACCATTGAAGGTGATACCGGAATTACTTTTAGCGAAGACCGCGCGAAACGCTTTGAGGCATATCATTGGCATGTCCAAAAAGTTGATGGGTATGACACAGAGGAAATTTCCGCGGCGATAGAAGCGGCTAAAGCCGATCCCCGCCCCTCAATCATTATGAGCCGCAGTCATATTGCTTATGGCAGCCCTAATAAACAGGATTCTTCCTCGGCGCATGGAGCACCCCTGGGCGAAGAAGAAGTTCGATTGACGAAAGAGAAGTTAGGCTGGCCTTTAGAACCGGCATTTTTTGTTCCTGATGAGGTGCTGACCCATACCCGGACAGCGGTTCAAAAAGGGGAGAAGGCGGAGAAAGAATGGCAGACGTTATTTGATGATTATAAAAAAGAATATCCTGAATTGGCTTCAGAGATGTTAGATGCCTTTGCTGGGGTTTTGCCAGCAGGCTGGGATAAGGAACTGCCGGAATTTTCTCCAGAAGAGGGTCCGATGCCTGCCCGGGTAGCGAGCGGCAAAGTGCTCAATTGCCTGGCCAAGAAAATTCCTGGGATCTTCGGAGGTGCGGCCGACGTTGGACCATCCATCAAAACTATTCTTGATAATACCGGGGACTTTACCGCCGATGACCGCACAGGACGGAACATGCGTTTCGGTGTTCGCGAACATGCCATGGGCGGAATATTAAACGGTATCTCGCTTTATGGTGGAATGATCCCATATGGTGGGACGTATTTCATATTTTCTGACTACATGCGGCCAAGTATGAGAATGGCAGCGTTGATGGGATTGCCGGTTATCTATGTCTTCAGTCACGACAGTGTCCTGATTGGCACTGATGGGCCAACCCATCAACCAGTTGAGCATATTGCTTCCTACAGAGCCGTACCGAATATGACAGTGCTGCGACCTTGTGACGCGAACGAAGTGACAGCTGCCTGGCGGGTCGCGTTGGAGAATAAAACCGGCCCTACGATGCTGCTCCTGTCCCGACATGCCATTCCGATCCTTGGAGAGACCCAGAAGGACTGTTACGAAAATGTATCCAAAGGTGCCTATGTAATATCTGCAGCTGATCAGAATCCAGACCTATTGTTGATGGGGACTGGATCCGAAGTTCATCTTCTCCTGGATGCACAGCAAATCCTGCGGAAAGAAAATATCCATGCCCAAGTGATTAGTTTCCCGAGCATGGAAATATTCGAACAGCAATCGCAAAAATATCAGGACAAGATAATTTCCAAAGATGTTCTCCCACGCCTGGCAGTAGAAGCAGGTAGTTCAATGGGCTGGTGGAAATATGTTGGCAGTGCGGGAGATGTCTTCAGTGTGGACCGATTTGGAATTCCTGGCTCAACAGAAGATGTGATTGAATTCTTTAATTTCACGGGTGAAGGTGTAGCTGAACGGGCGAAATGCTTATTAGGAAAATAATCGAAAAATGGCTTCTATGGATCAAGATTGAGTAGTAAAATAGGCCATCGAGCATGCTGTACTAAATTTATTTCAGATTAGGAACAACCTTATTGGATTGGAGTAAATATGCCAGAAGTCAAACTAACTATTAACCATGAAGTAGGCCTTCATGCCCGCCCGGCGTCTATGTTTGTTCAAATCGCCGCAAAATTCTCAAGCGATATTGAGGTCACCCATGGAGAAACCACAGCTAATGCCAAAAGCATTTTGGCGGTTCTTACCCTGGGAGCTCATCAGGGCGCCGAGCTCTTGGTCAGGGCCGAAGGCGCTGACGCAGAGGATGCCCTGAAAGCGCTGGAAGAGCTAGTAGCCGATAATTTTGGTGAAATCTGATGAAATCGATTTCTGGAATTCCCGCTTCGTACGGCATTGCGATTGGCCCGGCATTTGTTTTTGATCGAGCCGAAATCGTTATTGAACCCCATAAAATTGAAGATCCCGCGGCAGAATGGCAGCGATTTGAAAAAGCACGTGAAGATACCCTGAGTCAGCTGGACGAAGCTTACAGAGTAACAATGGAAGATTTGGGAAAAGAAGAAGCGGAGATCTTTAATGCCCAGAAATTGATGCTGAGTGACCCAGAGTTGATAAACACAGCAAAATCCAGAGTTGAAAACGATTTAATCAACATTGAATCTGCTTTATATGAAACAGCAGAATCCTTTGCCCGCCAGCTTGAAGCAATTGAGGATGAATATCTCAGCGCAAGGGCGTTGGATATCCGTGATGTCTCTTCCCGGTGTCTGCGAAACTTACTGGGATTAAACGAATCTCCGACCGCAAATTTAACAACACCATCCATTATAGTTGCCAAGGACCTGACACCATCAGACACAGTGCTGCTGAATAAGGATTTTGTATTGGGTTTCTGCACTGCTGAAGGAGGTTCAACCTCCCATACAGCGATTTTGGCACGAGGTCTGGGTATCCCAGCAGTTGTTGGAACCGGCACTGGGCTAAAGGAAATCAAATCCGGTGATAATCTGGTTATTGATGGAGATGGTGGTGATGTAATAATCAATCCTGATAAAAAATTGGTCAAGGAATTTTCAGCCAGACAATCCCGGCTCAGTGAATTGCAGGCGGAAGCTGAGGCGGTGAGTCATCAACCCGCCATAACTACCGATGGACACCAGGTTGAAGTAGTAGCGAATATCGGCAACGTGGATGGGATTCAGACAGCAAAAGATGCCGGCGCCGAGGGCGTGGGCTTGCTGCGATCTGAATTTCTGTATCTGGAACGCCAAAATCTGCCCTCCGAAGAGGAACAATACAAAAAGTATAAAACGATAGCGGACGCATTTGGGGAGCTGCCGGTTATCTTGAGATCATTGGACGTGGGCGGTGATAAAGACATTCCTTATATAGATATGCCGTCGGAAGCCAATCCCTTTCTGGGTGTCAGGGCAATCAGGCTCTGCTTAACCCGCCCGGAATTATTCAAACCGCAGCTGCGGGCTGCCCTCAGGGCTGGGTATGGGAATAACCTGAAATTGATGTTCCCCATGGTTGCGACAGTGAGTGACGTTGAATCCATCCGAGAAGTTCTAGAGGAATGTAAGGAAGAATTAAGAGCGGAAGGCCAAAATGTGGCAGAAAAAATGGATATTGGGATTATGATTGAAATTCCTTCGGCGGCTGTTTTGGCGGATCAATTGGCCGAAGTAGTTGATTTCTTTTCTATCGGCACCAATGATCTCAGCCAGTACACAATGGCTGCCGATCGCACCAACGCCCATGTAGCTACTCTCGCTTCCGGCTTTCAGCCAGCAGTTTTCCGCTTGATTAAGATCGTGATCGATTCAGCACATGCCAAAGGCAAGTGGGTCGGATTATGCGGGGAAATGGCGGGGGAATTACTCGCGATACCTATTCTGCTTGGATTGGGCCTGGATGAATTCAGTATGAATCCTCCTGCGATACCTTATGCTAAAAGATTAATCAGCTCGATATCCTACGAACACGCAAAACATGTCGCCGAAATAGCTATCCAGCTCAGATCGGATCAAGAAATCAGAGACTATATCAAAAAAGAAGTTCCAGAAGTAAACCCCGGATAATATCATCATGCGAACCTACCCAGAATGTTATGGTTGTGTTTTGCAGCAAGCACAGTCAGAAATGGATCTTATGGGTGTAGATTTCGACACCCAGGTCACTGCTGTCAAGAAGATGCTCTGCATCCTTAGTGAGGCTGAAGGATCTGAAACACCGCCTTATCTGTCGAATCGGATCCATACAGTCCTGCGGGATATCCCCGGGTATTCGAATCCTTACGCGGAAGTAAAAAGGAAGAGCAATCAAATTGCCTTCGAATTCCTGGATAAATTACGGGATCTGGCCAAACAGGGTTCGGATTTGCTTGAGCAGGGATTGAAAATCAGTGCTGCCGGGAATATTGTAGATGTCCTCAATGCCCGAGAATTCCATCTCTGGGAAGAAGTAGAGAATGTAATTCGCCAGGACTTACTTGGTGGTGGACTTGAAAACTTCAAGAAGATGCTTTCTGAATCTTCTTACTTGCTTTACCTGGCAGATAATGCGGGGGAAACCGTTTTTGACAAAGTATTTATCGAAACCCTGGATCTTCCTGTGATCTATGCCGTAAAGGGAGGGCCAATCTTAAATGACGCCACACTGGACGATGCCTCGGCTGCTGGTATTGATCAGGTTGCCGAAATTGTAGAAACAGGCTCAAACGCACCAGGCACGATCTTGAAGCTATGTTCTCGGGAATTCCAGGATATTTTCAATGATGCGCCTCTTGTGCTGGCAAAGGGACAGGCAAATTTCGAAACGATTGAAATTCCGGGGGAGAAAGTATTCTACCTGCTGAGAGCGAAATGCCCCCTTATAGCGAGAGTGATTGAATCTCCTCACGGGAGCCTGGTCTTGAAGCAGAATTTCCCTATTGAATAATGATTCTTTGCATTAAAGTATCAGGGGCATATCAATTAGATATGCCCCTGATTGTTTTTAATCAGCTATCGTTGTTGTGGATTATCCACCGAACAATCTGCCGATCAAACTGATCAAGATTCCAACCCACTGGAAGTCTGCGTCACCATAGGTGGCGTTTTCAAGACCTAAACTTCCCATTGCGGGGAGCAACAGGGCTGCGCCAAGGCTGATGATAATTCCATTGACGAAACCGCCGATAATTGCGCCGCGCCGACCGCCAAAGGCGTTACCAATCACGCCGGCACCGCCGCCCACGAAGAAGTGGGGTACCAGGCCAGGAACGATTGCGGCCAAGCCGATCGGGCCCATGATCAACAGCATGACCACGCCAGCTACGAAGCTGGATAGGAAACCGATGATGACTGAGTTAGCACCGAAGGGGAATACCACGGGGATATCCAGAGCTGGTTTTGCGTCGGGTACTAACCTTTCAGCGATTCCTGAGAAAGCAGGAACGATTTCTGCCAGGATGACGCGAACACCGTAGATCACAACTGCCACACCGGCAGAGAAGGTCAGCGACTGGATGAGCAGGAAAACGAACCAGTTTGAACCTCCACCCAGAGCTGCTCGGGAAGCGCCCGGCAGGAAGAGTGCTGGCACCAGGAAGATGATCAACATGATCAATCCGGTGGAAACCAGGGACTCACGCAGGAAGCCTAGTCCTTTCGGGAAGTCCATATCTTCGGCACTGGTTGTGTCAGGATCACCGCCGGTGACTTTGGCTACCCAACCGGCAACAACATAGCTCAGGGAGCTGAAGTGACCGATGGTCCAGTCGTCATTTCCGGCAACTTTAGTGGCCAGGTGCTGGGTCCATCTGGGCAGGATAACCTGCAGGAAGCCTAACACGACACCACCAACTAACCAAAGAACAACACCATTCAAACCAATTACGGAGAAGGTAACAGCCAAAAGGGTGGCCATGTACAGACTGTGGTGACCGGTGAGCCAGATGTATTTAAAGGGTGTAAAGCGGGCGAAAAGGATATTGAACACAAAGCCCAATACCATGATCAGAGCGGCAGCTTGTCCCACTTCGCCAACGGCGATGGCCACAATGGCCTCATTGTTGGGGATAACACCCTGAACGTTAAAAGCTTCTTCGATCATTGGGCCAAGAACATCAAGCGATCCAATGAGCGTGACAGCACCGGCAACCAGAATGAAGAAGCCAATTGAGGCTTTGATTCCGCCAGCCAGGGCATCTGAGAAGTTCTTTTCTTTCATGGCTAAGTATCCGACAAAGGCGACCAAACCGGTCAATATTGCCGGGACACTAAGCAAGTCAACTAAAAAACTAATTACTTCGGACATATCTCTCTCCTTGAAAAATTGCTAATCTAATTTCAATGCCGAGCGAACACCTTCGGTCAATGAGTCTAAATCCATGAAGTTCGCAACAGCTATGATTGGTGCGGTAACATCTCCGATGCGGTCAACAAGTTCGTTTGAAGTAACGATCAGGTCTGCATTAACTGCCATCCCTCTTGCTGTGCTGATATCGGCAAGGTCAACATCAGCATCGATATCGAGGTTCTTAATCACCTTGTCGAGTTGCATCTTGAGGAGCATGCTCGTACCAATTCCCATACCACAAACTGCGAGTATTTTAAGCCTTTTTGCCAATTCTTTTTCCTCCTTGCATAAGAAAAATAAGACCGGTTCAGAGATTTTTTCCGTTACCACCTCCTTTATGTTTGGGGATGCGGACTAGTCTCCATATAGAATTGCAGTTATCTCATTCAATGATTCCGCATTTAATAACTTGTCGAATTGATCCTGATCGGTCAGGATCTCGGCAATTTCTTTTAATGCCTCAACGTGTTCAGAATGATCCAATGCTCCCAGCGCGAATAGAACCCTGACGGGATCATTGGCTTCATTTCCGAAATTTATAGGGGGATTTAACTGGGCAAATGCCAGACAGGTGGTTATCACACCATCTTCTGGCCGGGAATGGGGAATCGCTACACCAGGGGCGATTACAATATAAGGCCCCAGTTCTTTCGCAGTAGCAATCATCCCTTCGATATAGCGTTCTTCTACAACACCTGTATCAACCATTAATCTACCAACTGTGCGAACCGCGTCTTCCCAATCATTAACCTGGACGTTCAGGGCAATTCTTTCAACTGGCAGTAATTCTTTGATGTTCAATCGATTTTCCTTTAAAAGCTTATAAAAAAATAATCAATTAACTTATTTACTAACGTTGCGAACGTTACAACACAGTTTTGATATATTAGTTACTAGCTTGTTTTTCGGATATCCAGATCATATAATGCCTGAATATTCTCCAGGGGAGTGTCTGCCTGAATATGATGGGTTCCGGCCATCACATAACCCCCATCCTTTCCAAGTTCCCTAATGCGGGTTTTTGCCTCCTGCTGGACATCACTCACTGTTCCGCGGGGAAGGGTTTCAATAATATCAATCCCCCCATGAAAACAAAGCCTTTTACCAAATTGAGCCTTCAATTTTAAAGGATCCATCCCCTTGGCATCCAGCTGGATTGGATTAAGGATATCGACCCCAAGATCGATCAGATCTGGTATCAAGGGATGAATTGCTCCGTCACAGTGATACATAACTTTCAAATTATGAGATTTGGCAACTTCAATGAGCCTGGCATGATGTGGTCTGATATTCTTATTCCACATATCTCTAGAGATCAGGAGCGATTCCTGGGAAGCCAGATCGTCATAAAAATAAACCGAGTCGATTCGTCCCCGGGCGGCAGCTAAAAATCGTTCGGTCAGTTCAACGTAAATGTCTGTCAACCTTTCCATAATGTAGTTGGGCAGTTTTGGATCGATTATCAGGTCAATAAAGAACTTCTCCATACCAGCCAGCTGCCAGGCTACCTCAAAGACCGATCCGATCCGATAGCGGATATGATAGGTGTTGTTTTTATCCATTTGATCAAGCAGATTTGCCACTAAAGAAAAATCCCACCAATCCGGTTCCGGCCAGGGGTGATCCTTCAGATCGGCCAGGGTTGTTGCAGCCTCAAGAGGGTAATTAGTAAGTTCTTCATATGTGCCATATGGATGGCTGGCCAGTATAAATTGACGGCCCCAGATATCGCAGAGCAGGTTACCTGGAGTAATTTGCCTCCACATACGAT
>Ga0209345_10004959_pt1 | contig 12577 bp, 5 predicted proteins | sample Cruoilmetagenom7_FD_187294 | JGI IMG/M metagenome (GOLD analysis project Ga0209345, IMG submission 187294) | Oil polluted marine microbial communities from Coal Oil Point, Santa Barbara, California, USA - Sample 7 (SPAdes) (version 2) | ecosystem: Environmental > Aquatic > Marine > Oil seeps ...
TCTTGGAAAAATTGCAAAAATATTTTCCAAGTTTGAAAACATTTCATTAGAAAAAACAGGATCACAATTTTGGTGGGTTGCTGGTGCATTTGTAGAAGGATTGTCACATGGAAATATAAAATTAGGTGTTTCCACACAAATGTTGTTGGGTGTAGTAGATCGCTATATTAAAAATATCGTTGAATCTAAAGGAAAGGGATTGAGTGAGAAAGCACCGGATGAGTTATTGAAAAACCTGCTTTACTATATTGGCCAAAGCAATAGTAAATCGCCAAGAATTGAAGAAGTATCTAATGCTTATCACCTGGAAGAAGCATTTCAACATACGAGTGGATCCATTACATCAGACCGAGAAGCATTAGGAGTTGCATCATTAGCAATAGCGGAAGAATTATCTGTAATAAAAAGCACACTTGATATTTGCATGAAAGAAAATGATCGGGATATTTTAGAGCTAAAAAAAATAATACCCGCATTGAAAAAACTATCTGACACACTTGCAATTTTGGGTATGGGGAACCAAAGAAAATTGATGCAAGATCAAATTGTTACTCTTGATTGGTGTGTAGAGAATACTGAAGATGAGAATATTAATGTTAAATTATTGGACGTGGCCGGTTCGATATTGTACCTGGAATCTTCGCTAACGGCTTATCGTAATGCTGATGAAGATGGTTTTAAAATCTTAGCTGACACTGGAATGGTCGTTTCTCCAGAACAATTAAATGAAGCGCAAAATGCGGTGATAAGAGAATCACGTGCAGGCCTGGAGGATGTTAAAGACGCTATAGTCAATTATATGGTGTCTCAATGGGATAAACAATGTCTTGAAGAAATACCGGACACTTTGTCAGAGGTTCGGGGTGGATTGATGATGGTGCCATTAGAAAGGCCATCAAAAATAATTGATCAATGTGCCTTGTTTATTAAAGAAAAGCTAATGGATGGAAGCGAAAAACCTGCATGGGATGATATGGACACCCTTGCAGATGCAATCAGCGGAGTTGAATATTTTCTTGAGTGTTTGTCAGAAGATAGCCACACAGATGAATCGGTTTTAAATATTGCATCTGATAGTATTTCAAAATTAGGTTATATCGTCGAAAATGAAAAAGTTGATGAAATAAGTAGTAAAGTTGAAATTAATGTAGAAAAAGCAAATGAGCAAGAAGAAGTAGAAGAAGTAGAAGAAGTAGAAGAAGTAGAAGAAGTAGAAGAAGTAGAAGAAGTAGAAGAAGTAGAAGAAGTAATAGAGAATCAAAACCAGGAAGATGATGACGAGATTATTGATGATGAAATAATTGAAATATTTATTGAAGAAGCTGGAGAAGTTCTTGAAACGATCAATGAAATGCTTCCAAAATGGGAAGGCAATTGGGACGATGAAGCGTCAAAAACCGAAACGAGACGTGCTTTCCATACCCTAAAAGGTAGTGGCCGCATGGTGGGTGCAAATAAGGCAGGTGAGTTAGCATGGGCTGTTGAAAATATGATGAACAAAATCATTGACCAGGTAATTCAGCCTAGTGAAGAAATGTTTGTGTTAATCAATCAGGTAGTTGAACAAATACCAGGATTAGTAAAAGCATTTGAAGAGCGCCGTGATCCAGAACTGGATCTTACATGCTTTATGGACGCAGCAAATAGTTTTGCCGAAGGAAATATTCCGGATCCAATTAATATAGATTTTATTGGAAGTGCAGATGTAGAAATAGACGGTGGGAATATATTAGATATTGAAGAAAGTTATGACGTTGTAGATGAATTTTCAACACTTGAGGTAGAGACAGGAACAGTTGGAGATGCTGAGGAATTAGAGGAAGAAGAAATTGAAGTTCAACAAGAAGATATTTCACTTGAGTTAGTTCTACCGGATGAGCTAAGCATTAATCTTGAAAGTGAAATTGAATTAGATGATGAAACTAGTTTGGTTAACGAAACTGGTAATAACCTTGCAAATGACGAATTAAATAGAACAGTTAACTTAGAGCAGCCCGAAGACTTTATTGATTCAGAATTTGTAGAAGCTATTATTCCAAATGTAGATTTTTTAGAAGATCAACTTTCACAAGAGTTGGAATTTGAAGATAAAATAGAAGCTTCTCAAGCAAATAATATAAATGAAGAAAGTGAGAATGTTGTTGTCGAGAGTGAAGAGGAAGAAGATGACGAATTACTGGAGATAGTTACTAATGAAGTCTCTATTCATTTGATGGCTCTTCGGAAATTTATATATCAATTTACTATCGAGCAAGAAAATTTTTATTTAACAGACCCAGTGTTGAGAGCATTGCATACTATCAAAGGTAGTGCCCGAATGGCTGGAATAGGCGCCGTGGCAGAAATTGTTTCACCAGTAGAAAAACTTAGTAAGGAAATAGCAGCCTTAAACATACCAATAAAAGATGACTTTATAGAGTTTTTGAGATTATGTGTTGATTATGTTGATTATAGAATTTCAAATCTGAAAAGCAAAAAAAATACTCCATTTCCGAATGCTGAAGGGTATGAATCTGAACTTGAAAAAATAAGAGAAATTTACCTAAGTAATGTCGCCAAAGAAAGTAATAATGCAGAGTTATCTGAGCAGGTTCTATTGGTCATATTAAAAGAGAATATAACAGAAATATTTGACGCAGAAAAAATAATAAATGAATGGCACGAAAAAAATATAAACTTAAATGAAGTAGATGCGTTAATAAAAGAAATAAAAATATTGGGTGAGAGCTCTGAAAAGGCAGGCCTGGATTATTTAGAATCATTATGTAGTCAACTTATTGACACCTATAGTGCTTTGATTACAAATGATTTGTCAAGTGATGATGATCTATTTAAGTATCTTGGAAAAAGCCATATAAGATTAATTGAAATGATAGATGGTCTCGCTGCAGGCCAGTCTGTTAAGCCGGCATTAGAGGAAATAGAAAACCTTAAAAGTTGGCTTGAAAATGCAAGCAACTTGAGTGCTCCAGGTATTGTTAGTGAACAACAAGAGCAATTTAATATTGAGGGTGTGGAATTTGAATTGGAAGATGTAGAAGAAATAGAAGCAGTAGAAGCAGTAGAAGCAGTAGAAGCAGTAGAAGTAGAAGACTCAGCTGTATATGAGCCTGAGATAACAAGTGATTTTGTTGATGAAGCAAGCGACCTTTCAGAAGAGGCCCCAGAATTGAGGGTGGAAAATATACCCGATAGAGATCCGGAAATTGTTGAATTATTTCTGGAAGAAGCTACTGAAATACTTGATGAAAGCAGTGTCGTGTTAGAACGCTGGATGGCAGAACCGGATAATGTGACTGATGTGGCTGAATTGCAAAGACATTTGCATACTTTAAAGGGTGGAGCCCGAATGGTGGAGATTCCTGAAATTGGCGATTTAGCCCATTATCTGGAAAATCTGTATGAAAGTTTCGCTGAAGATAAGCTCCATGCCTCTGACGTTCTTTTCGATATATTGCATCGTTGTCATGATGGTCTCTCAGAACGAGTCGATAGTTTTAGAATATCTAGTATTTGTGAAAACCCAGATTCATTAATTGCTGAAATAAAAAAATATGAAAAACAAGGATCGGATGTAGACCCAGCTACCGCGGTTTCAGATGAACAAGAACTAAAAGGCGGTGTTTTTGATAAAGTTGAACAAGAAAATGAATTAAAAGAAAATGGCGCAGATGAAGAAATATTTGAAGTATTTATGGAGGAGGGGGAAGAGCTACTAGAAAATATAGGTTCATCAATTCAGTCCTGGAAACAAGAAGCCAACAATCCAGAATTTCAGGATGATATAAAAAGGCATTTACACACTCTTAAAGGAGGAGCGAGATTATCTGAACTTAAGATGTTGGGAAATGCAGCACATGAGTTTGAGAGTTTTTTAATTGAATCAAGTAGGGATAAATTAGAACTGGACGACCGTTTCTTTGAGACCGTAGAGAACCAATATGATCTAATTTCTCAAATGTATGAATTTATTTTGAATTGCGTTAAGTCTGGTATTTTGGGCAGCAATGTATCTGTTGAAGAAGATGTAGAAGAGAAATCTAAAACAGAAAATGGTCTTGAATTGGAGCTGGAACCTGATTTGAATGATGAAGATGCTCATTCAATGGATGAAGCTGAAGTCGAAAGTGATATAAATAAAAAAGAGGTAAGCGGAAAAACAAAAGAAGAATCCGAAGCAATTATTCTTGCAAATATTGAATTCAAAAAAATGCAAGAGTCTCAGGCTGAATCAGAACAAAATGCGGCTAAACAAGCTGGCCCTCAAGAAATGGTACGCATTTCGGCAGATTTATTGGAAGACATGATTAACCTTGCGGGTGAAACCAGTATTAGTAGAGCCAGGGTTGAAAAAGAAGTAACGGATTTTTCTTTTACCCTGGAAGAAATGGGCACAACAATTGTTAGGGTTCAAGAGCTTTTGCGCAGACTTAATCAGGAAACTGAAGAGCAGATCTTGTCTAGACATGAAGTAGCAGGTGGCGATACCTATGCGGATTTTGATCCGCTTGAGATGGATCGGTATTCTCAATTACATCAATTATCCAGGTCAATGTCAGAAAGTTCGGTGGATTTGCTCGAGCTTCGTGATGCAATGATTAATAAAACCCGTGATGTTGAAACCATCCTCTTACAGCAATCCCGTATTAATTCCGAGCTTCAGGAAGGTTTGATGAGTAGTCGCCTGGTGCCTTTATTACGGTTGGCTCCAAGGCTAAGAAGAATAGTTAGACAGATAGGTGGCGAACTTAAAAAACCGGCTGAACTGGAATTATTAAATGCAGAGGGTGAATTAGATAGAGTAGTGCTCGAAAGGATGGTTTCTCCCCTTGAGCATATGTTAAGGAATGCTGTCGATCACGGCATAGAGTCAAAAGAAGTTCGTAAGAAAAATGGAAAATCAGAAACCGGTAAAATAATTCTTGCCCTTTCTAGAGAAGGATCAAACGTAGTTTTGACATTGTCTGATGATGGCGGCGGCATTGATGTAAATATAATAAAAAACAAGGCCATTGAACGTGGTCTGATGAAAGAAAATTCTGAATTAACAGAAAATGAAATATTGCATTTTATATTTGCTGCAGGGTTTAGTACAGCTGCTGAAGTAACGCAAATATCAGGACGCGGTGTTGGAATGGATGTTGTTTATAGTGAAATTAAGCAACTAGGCGGTACAGTAAATATTAGTTCAAAAATTGGAATAGGAACGACATTTACAATTCGTTTACCGTTTACAGTATCTGTGAACAAAGCTTTGATGGTGCAGGTTGGTGAAGATACTTTTGCGATTCCATTATCTCATATTGAAGGGATAGTAAGGATTCAGCGGACCGAACTAGAGTCATTTTATGATTCAACGTATACAAAAGCATTTAATTATGCGGGCCAGGATTATAATTTACGTTATTTGGGTGCTCATGTTCATCGTGGTGCAACTCCAAAATTTCTTCAAGACGAAAAACCAGTTCCCGTGTTACTCATTCGAGGTAGTGAACACAGTATGGCATTACATGTCGACCATGTGCTTGGAAGCAGGGAAGTCGTGGTGAAATCTGTTGGCGTGCAATTAAGTACCGTCAATGGAGTGTCGGGAGCAACTATTCTTGGTGATGGTAGTGTGGTTATTATTCTTGATGTATCTGAAATGATCCATTCTGAATTTGCTGAGAAAGAAATAGATGAAATTGAAGTTGAAAATATTGTTGATGTAAATAAAGCTCCAATTGTAATGGTTGTTGATGATTCGGTTACTGTACGTAAAGTAACTTCAAGAGTTCTGGAAAGAAATGGGTTTGAAGTATTATTAGCAAAAGATGGGGTTGATGCTATTACTCAATTGCAGGAACACACCCCGGATTTAATGTTGCTTGATATAGAAATGCCAAGAATGGATGGCTTTGAAGTTGCAACTCAGGTTCGTCACGATCCACGTTTAAAAGATTTACCGATTATCATGATAACATCCAGAACTGGTAAAAAGCATCGCGAGCGTGCCATGGCTATAGGCGTAAACGATTATCTGGGAAAACCATTTCAGGAAACAGGATTGCTCGAAGCTATTAAGCAATTTATTCAAAGAGATGAGTTGGATGAGTAGTTTCAAATCAGACGATAAATTTAAAGATAAAGATAAAGGTATAGGCATAATCTCAGACATTACTTTGCATCGACATTTATTACAATCGGCTCTTATGTCGGCAAATTACAAGGTCAGATATATACATGACCCAGAAAAAAAGAAATTAAACAATATACCTTTTGATATTATAGATGTTTGGTTGGTTGATTTATCAGATGGAAGTGAATGGGAAGAACTGATAGCGGACATTATTGAAAATACAGACGCCCCGGTTCTTTTTGGAGAAGATACTGTACCACTACACGGAACTCCCGCTTTTAATCGTTGGAAAAAGAGATTACTTGGGAAAATTAATGATTATATCGGCCCCCCCCTATCATACAGCCAGTCAATTGAAGATGAAACTGCTGAGATAGGTAAATTGCCAGCAGAAAAACCCACTAAAGTACATCTTCCCAAAGAGCTTGAAAATCAAAATAGTAGTATTGAAACTGCAGAACGAGTATGGGTACTTGCAGCCTCATTAGGTGGTCCAGCAGCTGTAAAAGAGTTTTTAGAGTATTTACCAAACGGATTACCCGTTGCGTTTATATTGGCTCAACATATCGATGGTGGATTTCAAAAAGTTTTGTCCCAAGTGCTTGAACGAAATACAGAATATAAAATTATAACTACCTGCGAAGGAGAAAAAGTTAATCACGGTAACATTTATGTACTTTCCGTAGAGCATTCGGTAACTTTTAGTGCAAGTGGTATGATTTTATCCAGTAATAATCCCTGGGAAGGACCGTATTCTCCATCCATTGACCAGGTTATAGGTGCTGTCGCCGATAGATGGAAGAGCCAAAGTGGAGCAATCATATTTAGTGGGATGGGAGAAGACGGTACTAAAACTGTTCCCATAATGTATGAATCTGGTGGTCTCATTCTTGCGCAAGATGAAGAATCTTGTGCAAATAGTAGTATGCCAGACGCCATAAGAAATACTGGGTGCGTCTCTTTTAATGGAAGCCCTCAACAGTTAGCTTATCAATTTGTTGATTTGATTCGAAAACAATTGGCTGTGGCAAGTTAATAGCTTTAATGCAATATAAAATAAAAATGGTTTTGGATACTGACAAACTGTAAAACAACTGGAAAAAACTATGACAACATTAAATGAAAAAAAAGATGATAAAGATTTTCCAGACCAACTTGCCAGTTTATTAGTTAAAGTAAGTCAGGATGTGTTGTTGCTGCCCAATGTTTCCGTAGCTGAAATTATAAATTTTGGTAATGTCAAAGAGCTTATTGACAAACCAGATTGGTATATCGGCGATATCAATTGGAGGGATCTTGAGTTGCCATTAATTTCTTATGAAGGAATGAAAGGCCAGGGGATTTCAAAACCAAAGGATTCATCCCGAATTATTATTTTAAATGGTATAAAAGGAAACAAATTACTTCCATTTTACGGTCTTGTGAGTCAGGGCATTCCAAGGCTTAGCAGGGTTTCCCCAAGGGAAATTGATCAGGAAGAAAAAAGCGGTGACCATACTGACTTTATAAGTTTAAGTTTGAACGGAGAAAGCGTTACCATACCAGATCTTGAAAACATAGAGCAAATGCTTATAGATGCGCTGTAACTGATAGCCTAAAAATCTAATCGGGTCACGAAAGCACTTGCTGCGCCCATGGGCTGGGCTCCAGGCGCTTTTAGGCAGACTCCCTGCGAATAAATAATAAAAGCTATTCAGCGGAAATCCCCCCACAAATATTGAATTATACTGATGGCAGTCGTCGTAGCTGTTTCAGTTCTGAGAACTCTTGGCCCAAGACTGGTTTTGTTGAATTTGTTTTTAGTCGCAACCTGGAGTTCATTCTCTGAGAATCCGCCTTCGGGACCTATGGCAAATGCAACAGATTCAGGAATATCATAGGATAAGCCGTGGGTTTCTTTCCCAGTATCAAAAATTAATTTTAGATCAGCATTAGTTTCAATTAACCAGGTTTTTAAATGAGTGGGTGGATATAACTTGGGAATAATATTTCGATGACATTGTTCACAGGCGCTGATGATGACCTTTTCCCAGTGCCGCATTTTTTTTTCTAGTCGCACTTCAGATAACTTAAGACCGCTAAAATCAGATTTGAGCGGAGTGATTTCTGAAATTCCTAACTCAACAGCTTTTTGTATTGCAAAATCCATACGGTCAGATTTAGAAATTACTTGTCCAAGATGTGTTTTTAAGCTAGATTCTTTTTGACTTGTATAAGAATCTATAACCTTGACAATGGAATATTTTTTATTTGCAGAAGTTATGACGCAATTGAACTCTATTCCGGTACCATTGAATAAGATCAGTGAATCATCGGCTTTAAGGCGTAAGACATTAAAAATATGATTATGTCCACGACCATCAAGTTGATAGTCCTGGCCAACTGAAATAGTAGATTTTTGGTAAATTCTCGTTAAGCGCATTAAAATACGAAATCCTGAAATAAATTATAGAATCTAATTTTTAACTGCGAAGTTAATGCCCTGTTCAGTAATCCTTACTAACATATCTATTTGTTCTTCAGAAATAATGTAGGGCGGCATAAAATATATTACATTGCCTAAAGGGCGTAGTAAGGCGCCCTGCTGTAAAGCATATTCGTAGACGCGCATGCCTCGTCTTTCTTGCCATGGAAACTCTTCACCAGACTTTTTATTTTTTATCATTTCTATGGCAAGGACCATTCCGCATTGCCTGACTTCAGCAACATTGGGGTGGTCACCTAAATGACGGGCTGCCTTACCCATATAGCTTGAAAGAGACTTATTTTTTGTAATGACTGAATCGGATTTGAAAATATCCAAAGTGGCGAGAGCCGCTGCACAGCCCAAAGGGTTGCCGGTAAAACTATGGGAATGTAAAAAGGCTTTCAGGCTGCTGTAATCATCATAAAAAGCCTGGTAAATGCTTTCTTTGGTTAATACCACTGACAAGGGCAAGTAGCCACCGGTAAGTCCTTTGGAAAGACAGATAAAATCAGGCGAAATATTTGCTTGCTCGCAGGCAAACATACTACCGGTTCTGCCAAAACCAGTAGCAATTTCATCGGCTATTAAATGAACATTGTAACGATCGCAAGCCTCTCGTAGTTTTTCCAGGTATATGGGATGATACATGCGCATATTTCCAGCGCATTGTATTAGAGGCTCGACTATCACTGCGCATGCCTCATGGTGATGAACCCTTAAAAGTTCTTCCATGGCGTCAAATTGTCTTAAGGAATATGCTTTCCAGCTTTCTCCAGCTTCACGGTAATAACAGTCGGGGCTGGGAGCAGTAATAACATCCAGTAAGAGTGGTTGGTATATTTCTTTATACAGGGCTACATCACCCACTGATAAAGCTGCTAAAGTTTCACCATGATAACTATTCCCCAGATTAATAAATTTGGTTTTTTGGGTTTCTCCAATATTTTGCCAGTAGTGAAAACTCATTTTCAGAGATATTTCAACGGCAGAAGAGCCGTTGTCAGCATAAAAGCAACGGCTTAGGCCATCGGGGGTGATATCTACTAATTGCTCAGACAGATTAATGATGGGTTGATGAGAAAAACCTGCAAGAATTACATGTTCCAGTGAATCGATTTGTTGTTTAACCGCATTATTTATTCGCGGGTTGGCATGGCCAAAAATATTCACCCACCAGGAACTTATTGCGTCTAAATAACGATTACCATCAAAATCTTCAAGCCATATTCCCTGACCTTTCCTGATGGGGATAGGCGGCAGGCTTTCATGGTCTTTCATTTGTGTACAAGGGTGCCAAAGTGTTTTAAGGTCTTTTTGGATTAAATCAGCACTTTCAGACATTGGGTTCCCCTATTAAATAAACTAATTGAATTGTACGGCAACAAATAGTATTAAGAAACTACCAGTATAGAGATTTCATCTGGAAATTTAGATTCAATAAGAGTCTGATTCTAGCGAATACCTGGTGTTTTATCTGAGTGAATTCTGGCGCATGGGCAAAATCTGAAGACGCTATATATAGTTGATGGATGAAAATACAGTGCCAGGCATCCATGTAATGATTGTTTAGTGCGGTAAAAAAGAACTGGAAAATTGATGACCGAATACATAAAAAATATTGGGGTTGATGCCTTTGAATTATGGGCTTTTGTTGCCGGGTTAGGCGTGTTTTTATTTGGTATGAGCCAATTAGAACTTGGACTTAAGGCGTTGACGGGCCGTCAAATGAAGTTGTTTCTAAAAAGGCGAACTAGTAACTCTTCAAAAGGAATCCTGGCGGGAACTCTTTCAACGGCAATTTTGCAAAGTAGTTCAGTAGTTTTACTAATGGTCTTGGCCTTCGTGGGTGCGGGTGTTTTACCGATGAAAAATGCCCTTGGGATTATACTTGGGTCAAACCTGGGTACTACATTAACAGGGTGGATTGTTGCAACCCTTGGGTTTAAGGCTGATTTAGAGGTATTGGCATTACCCTTGATCGGAATAGGAAGTTTTGGATTGTTGTTTTTTTCTGATGAGCAAAAACAGGCACATTATTTCAAAATTGCTATTGGCTTTGGGTTTTTATTATTTGGCCTTAATTTAATGAAACAGAGTATGGAGCAACTATCCGGTGCTCTTGACCTTCAGTTACTACAGAACTATTCGCCCGTATTTTTTTTAATGGTAGGTATGGTCTTTACTGCGATTATTCAATCAAGTTCCGCCACCATGATGATTACGCTGAGTGCCTTGCACTCAGGCATGATTGATTTACATAGTGCAGCAGCTTTGGTGATAGGCGCAGACCTGGGAACTACAGGTACGGTATTGTTGGGTGCGGTAAAAGGGTCGGCAGAGAAGAAGCAGGTTGCTGCGGGCCATTTTATTTTTAATTTAATAACCGATTTGCTGGCATTTTTATTATTACCATTATTGTTATATCTGATGAGCTCTGTGTTGTTATTAAAAGATCCTCTTTATGCTCTGGTAGCTTTTCATAGTAGTTTTAACTTACTAGGCATTCTTATTTTTCTACCCTTCATTGATCGATTTGCAAAATTTCTTGAACCGAGGTTTCGTACTTCTAAAGGAAAAATTTCAAAGTATTTGAATATAGAGCTTGTGGAGGATCCAGATGCAGCAACGTATGCACTGAGAAAAGAAAGTAGAAGAATTCTGGAGAGTGTGTTGGCATTTAATTGTAGAACGTTAAAAATTGAATCTCCGGTCAGCTATGGAGCGAATGGAGTGCCTGGAATGGGAGATAGTGGCCAGGGCCTGGCTAAAAGGCAATATAGTGAGCAGTATGAACTACTAAAAACCATGGAAGGAGAGATACTGGCTTATGTTATGAAAGTGCAGCAAGGGAAGGTAGAAATAAAACAGGGCAAAGAGTTGGAGAAATATTTATCGAGTGTTAGAAATACGGTTGCAGCTGCAAAATGCCTGAAGGATGTACGTCATAATTTAGTTAATTTTAGACATTCATCTAGAGACCAGATTAATAATTATTATCTATTTTTAAGTGATTTTATGAAGAGGTTTTATCAGGAGTTAAACGATTTGTGGGATATTTCACCAGAGGAGGCAGCCGATAAACTGCTGGCTCTACATAAAGATAATGATCAATTTCATAATAAATTTTTAGAAAAAATTTACGCTGACGTTGGTCAATATCCGATTCTTGAGGTAGACCTATCTACTTTATTAAATGTTAACAGGGAATTATTTACTTCCAACCGAAACTTGTTGAAGGCATGTGAGTTTTTATATTTAAATCCTGAAAATGATGAGTTGCAAGACGCGAATAAGCCTTGATTTGTTCAGAGGCTCTCTAGCCCGGATATTTCATGAATACGTGAAAATTCACCTTGTAGCGTATTCACAAAATATTCGGACTAGCTTAATCCAAGGTTCTCCCAAATAGACGATGTGGCTTCGGCCTGGTTCATGGTGTAAAAATGTAAACCAGGTGCCCCGCCATTCAATAAGGTTTCACACATTCGGGTTACAAAGTCAGTTCCAAAAGCACTTATTGCATCTTTATCATCTTCGTAGCTTTCAAGTTTTCTTCTAATCCATTGGGGTATTTCAGCGCCACAGGCATCTGAAAAGCGAACGAGATTTGAAAAATTTGTTATAGGCATAATGCCCGGATAGACCGGAACGTCTATACCCTGCTTGTGAATATCTTCAAGATAGTAGAAGTAGGCGTCAGGGTTATAAAAATATTGGGTTATAGCGCTATTGGCACCGGAATTGATTTTCTGTTTAAAATAGTACAAATCAGATTCGTAACTTATAGATTGCGGGTGGATTTCCGGATAAGCGGCTACTTCAAGATGAAAATGATCCCCGGTATTTTTTCTGATAAATTCTACCAATTGGTTGGCATGAATCATTTTTGATTTTCCTGAACCCGATGGAATATCTCCTCGCAGGGCAATAATTCTATCAATGCCAATAGACTTGTAATAATTCAGAAGCTCCAGAAGTGATTCCTGGTCATC
>Ga0209345_10004960_pt1 | contig 12575 bp, 9 predicted proteins | sample Cruoilmetagenom7_FD_187294 | JGI IMG/M metagenome (GOLD analysis project Ga0209345, IMG submission 187294) | Oil polluted marine microbial communities from Coal Oil Point, Santa Barbara, California, USA - Sample 7 (SPAdes) (version 2) | ecosystem: Environmental > Aquatic > Marine > Oil seeps ...
ACCTAAACCAAACACCTAAACCAAACAAATATAGAAAAACGAAAGGAACAAGAAGAGCAAGCAAACAGCAGCATAAAAGCCCTGTATTGTTAAGTCCATGCTTAGAATGTAAAACTCTGTCGCTCATTCTCAAACACTACTTTGGATGACTACTCAGGTTAATCTAAACATACTAAATACCAATCCCATCAATGCTATAGAGGAGAAACTGTATGCTTGCATGTATACTCAACTCACAATCTCCCCTACAAATAAAAGATAGGGGTTATTCAAAATATATAAGACAATAAATCCATTTAAATCAATAGGATATTTAATATATCTAACAATTTAGATTATATTCAATTGTAAAAATTTACTACCTATAAGCCACCTGAGAAAACACCATGAGCTTTGCCACATTTGGCCTATCACCAGAAATCCTAGAGGCATTGGATCAACAGGGCTATGGCACCCCTACCTCTATTCAGACCAAGGCAATTCCACAGATATTACAGGGCAAGGATGTCATGGCTGCAGCCCAAACAGGTACTGGTAAAACCGCCGGCTTTGTTTTGCCAATCCTGCAACGGCTCTCCAAGACAGAACCCGTTCGCGCCAATCGAGCTAAAGTTCTAGTACTAGCACCGACCCGAGAGTTAGCTGCCCAAGTCGCAGAAAGTGCCGCCACTTATAGTCAACATTTACCCCTAAGGACTGCAGTAGTTTATGGCGGGGTAAAGATAAATCCACAGATGATGAAGCTGCGCAAAGGCATCGATATTCTGGTCGCCACCCCGGGACGGTTACTTGATCTATACAAACAAAATGCAGTGAAGTTTGAGCAACTGGAGGTATTGGTATTGGATGAAGCCGACCGCATGCTTGATATGGGCTTTATCAGTGACATACGCAAAATCCTGGCACTGCTGCCCCAGCGTCGCCAGAACCTAATGTTTTCTGCAACTTTTTCTGCGGATATACGTAAGCTCTCCAAAGAATTATTTAACAACCCCGTTGAAATCTCTGTTAATCCACAAAACATCACAGCCACCACAGTTAAGCAATGGATTTGCCCCGTAGATAAAAAACAAAAGCCGGCGCTGCTTACAGAACTGATCCACCGCCACCAATGGGGCCAGACCCTGGTTTTTACCAAAACAAAAAAAGGCGCCAACAGCCTTACCCGCCACCTACAAAGTAATGGGCTAAAAGCTGCCGCAATTCATGGGGATAAAACTCAGGCTGTTAGAACAAAAACCCTATCTGATTTTAAAAAGGGGTCAATAAACATCTTAGTCGCAACCGATGTTGCTGCACGAGGGCTGGATATTGAGCAATTGCCCCAGGTAGTCAATTTTGACCTACCTATAGTGGCTGAAGACTATGTACACCGCATCGGACGCACAGGACGAGCTGGCCTAAAGGGAGAAGCCGTATCACTGGTCAGTGCCGACGAATTTAAGCAACTTACCGAGATTGAACGACTGATAAAACAATTGCTCCCCCGAAAATTAATTGATGGTTTTGAACCAAACCACAATGTACCTGACTCAAAACTGGACCTTCGTCCTCCCAAACCTAAGAAACCGAAAAAGCCAAAGAAACCAAAAACTGAACTTGAGGTAAAGAATAAAAAATATCCCGATACTCAAAAGGTAGAAGCGAGGAACTCTGGCAAGAAAAAACACAAAGGGCTGAATCTTCAGGCTAGAAAAAAGCCTTCAAGCTAGTCCTTTAACACCTAGCCCTTAAAGTAAGTCCTACTCCTTATTTTTTAGCATCTCTCCAAGACCCGAAAAGGGGTTATGGGTAGCAGCACTTTTCTCGGTTTCAGTGGAAGTATTACCGTATTCAGCTTCGGTAAAGCGGGAATGTTCATTGTCGTGACAGTAAAGGCACAGGAGCTCCCAATTACTGCCATCTGAAGGGTTGTTATCGTGATTGTGATCCCGATGATGCACTGTTAACTGGGTGAGATTTTGTCGGGTAAACTCACGGGCACAACGACCACAGACCCAAGGGTACATTTTCAAGGACTTTTCACGGTAGCCCTTTTCCCTGTCCTCTCGCGCACGGCGAGCTTCAGCAACAACCGTATTAAGTTTTCCTGAAGAATCATTGGTCGACATAATCTATCCTCTAAAGACTAAATTGCAATGCACTAAACTGGAGTACTCAGCAGTTCATTCAAGTGGTGATCAACCTGTTCTGCATATTTTGGATCCATACCAAAAAGCCCCAAATGTCCCCAGTCACTTTTAATCACTCTAAACTCACTATTGGCGACCATTTTTTGGTGGTCTTCACAATCTTGTGGGGGGAAAAACATATCTGCATCAATGGGCATTACGAACACCTTAGCTGTAACTCGACCCAAAGCCTTTTTAAGGTCACCCCCAGTATTTCTACTGACATCGCCACGCTGCCATTTCCAGGCCAGGCACAATAAGTTATTGGGGTCCATTGGCAAGAAATACCCCTGAGTAAACCCTACATAAAAATCTTCAAGGGAAGAAAAACCGAGTTCACGCCATAACTCCTGCTTAAACATTGCAGTGCTATAACCCATCACAGACCAAAGGTCCGCATGACGGCGTAAACCTCGGTGTACCGCATGAGGTTCTTTGTACCAACCACCCTCCCATGCTGGATCAGACATAATCGCTTCATTCAATGTTTTTGTGTACAAAAAATCGTGGGGTGTATTTTTAGCTGTTCCTGCAATAGGTGCTGCGCGCTTAACCATTTCGGGATACCGTACCGCCCACTCCCAAGTTTGTTGAGCACCCATAGAACCACCGACAACTAATGCAAGGGAATCCAGGCCAAATTTTTCTGTAAGCAATTGATGTTGTGCACGAACATCATCACCAATTCTTACATGGGGGAATGCCGCCATCCCAAAAGGTGCGGATGTATTCTGGGGTGAAGTAGATAAACCATTACCTATTTGATTAATGATAATAACGAAGTACTTATCCGGGTCTATTGCTCGACCCTGCCCCACATAGACCTGCTCCATAATTTTACTGGTACCGGAATACCAGGTTGTTATGAGAATGGCGTTATCTTTACTGGGGTTTAAGGTACCAAAGGTGGTGTAAGCAAGCTGACAGTTTCTAAGAGTGCCGCCACTTTCTAATTCGAAATCACCCAGATCATAAAGCTCATAAGGACCATGATTTTCTTGTGAGTAATAGTTATTAGCCAACATCAACAATTCCCCCCCCCTTATTTAACGTGTAATAAGGGCGTACTGTATCAGCAAGTTATATCTAACTAAAAGGTACAAAAAAACCTGTGGTCTTAACGGAGAAATTAGAAGAACTAAAACAACTCAATGCCATAAGGTGTTTCCAGCTTCATTCGCCATTCACCTTTAGATTTATAAACCCAGCCCTGAATTTCTACATTCTTACCTTGTAGACGCTCAAACCACTTTCGGGAAAATCGATGTTGATGCTCAGAGTAAAGCATCACAGTAAGATAATTATCAAGCTCCATGCGCCAATGCTTACCAGTATTGGCAGTTGTTACCCTGCCACGTACACGCTGGAAACCTCCTCGCCTAATTAGCTTGGCTTTAACGGGAGAAATACCTTTGCTGCTCCACAACCCCAACTGATTATCCTGAGCGTGTTGTTCTGCCTGATCTAAACACTCAACAAGGGAAAGATTGGGAGGAATGGCCACGTGATAACCCAACCCCAGTTGTAGCAGATGCTGCTCCAGACTTTCTCCAGACTCATTATATATATGCCCCAACCAGCGGCCATAGTGATCTTTGATTTCGGTATCTGTTAACAATTCGGTGCGTTTAGCTTTATTTAAAAAAGCCCTAGCAGCCTGTTTTGCCTGTTTTGCAAAAAGCTCATCTGGCCTCCCTTCACGAGCAACTTCTGTGGCATTGACACCAAGCAAACGAACTTTACGGCCATCGGATAGTGTGAGGGTATCTCCATCATGAATACTAGAAATCCTAACCACTTCGGTTTTTCCAAAGGGAACACACTGTTTTAAGAGGTTGGACTTTAAAGACCGGGAGTTTTGTTGAGATGATGTTGGCTGTTGATCTGTTAGTTGTGGAGAACCGGACTGTAAAACTGGCCTCTCCTCTCCACTCTTTTCATCTAAACTACAGCCAGACATCACACCAAAAACAACTAGGGCAAAAACTCTTAATACAGAAGCTTTTGACCTGGAAATAAAAAACGCGCTCAAGGTCTTAGCCCAAAGCGCGTTTCGGTTGCCTATAACGGCAAACATTATATGATACTTAATCGAATTATTTCTTAGTAGCACGACCCGCAAAACGCTTGTTAAAGCGATCGATACGGCCACCGGTATCTGTTACTTTCTGCTTACCGGTATAGAAGGGGTGGCACTCGGAACACACATCAAGGTGAATGCCAGTTGCCATAGTGGAGCCAACTTCGATAACGTTGCCACAACTACAAGTTGCAGTCATCTTGCCGTAATTTGGGTGAATTTCAGATTTCATGTTCTATTAGCCTCAATGTCTTGCATACCGCCACCCAATCATCATACTGTTGGGCACCATATGTCGCTCTCAAACGGAGCGGGCATACTACCAGAAAACAGCTTGTATTCAAGGTTTCAGCATAAATACGCAGTAATGATCAACCATTAGTGGCAATCCATGAGCAGTAACCCATGAGCAGTAAGAATAGCCCCGCCATTTATCGTGTTGCTGTGCCTTCTCCTCTGCGGCGCTTATTTGATTATTTGCCCCCAAATGATGATGCCAATAACAGCATTAGCTATGATCTACGCCCTGGCACCCGAGTCATTATTCCATTTGGCCGCCGAAAAGTTGTGGGTATTATCGTCAGCCGCACTGATAAAAGTAACTTCCCACTGTCACGGCTAAAACCTATTGAGACTGTCCTGGATAATGAACCTTTGTTGCCAGTCCATCTATTTGAGCTCTACGTATGGGCTGCCCGTTATTACCAACATCCCATCGGTGATGCACTGATCAATTCTCTACCCTCACTACTTCGCAAGGGCGAGGGCATACCCTCACAGGATAAAAAATACTGGCAGCTAACAGACCTTGGTAAAGGGCTACCGGAAACTGCACTGAAACGCGCACCCAAACAACAGCAAATACTTAACTTGCTTCAGAAGAATGGCGTAGACAGCAGACTGAGCCACGATGCACTAAAAAGATTGGAAGTTTCCTCCTCAGCACTGAAACAATTACAAGAGAAGAGACTGATCGAGTCAATCCTTACCCCCCTAAAAACAAATTGGCCTTCAGAAACAAATAGCCCTGTGGAAACAACTCAGGATGATGCTCAAGAAAGCCTATTAGCAGAGCAACCCTTAGAACTATACCCTGAACAACAAGAGGCTCTTGAAAGTATAGAACTGCACGGCTTTAAGCCCTACCTGCTATACGGCGAAACCGGCAGTGGTAAAACCGAAGTCTATCTGCAAGCCATTGAAAAAATACTGCGCTATGGCAAACAGGCGCTGGTATTAATCCCAGAAATCAGCCTGACACCACAGACACTCAAACGCTTTGAACAGCGTTTTAATTGCCCCATTGCCCTGCTCCATTCAGGGCTGACTGATCGGGAAAGAGCGATAGCCTGGAATGCAGCTCGTACAGGCCAAGCGCCTATTGTCCTTGGCACACGTTCTGCCATCTTTACACCACTAAAATCACCCGGATTGCTGATAGTCGACGAAGAGCACGATAGCTCGTTTAAACAACAGGAAGGCTTTCGCTATTCCGCTCGGGATCTAGCCGTGATTCGCGCCCAGAAAGAGTCTATTCCTCTTATTCTGGGTTCGGCCACCCCATCACTAGAATCTCTGTATAACTGCGAGCAAAACCGTTACACCAAACTGATGCTTTCCTGTCGACCCGGCAATGCTGTACAACCTCGCTGGCAACCCGTAGATATCCGTAAAGCCAATCTATCCAGTGGCTATTCCAAAGAATTAATTGATGCCATGGCCCAAACATTGGCTGATGGAAATCAGGTCTTGGTATTTCTTAATCGCCGGGGTTTTGCGCCCACGTTAAGCTGTCACGAATGTGGCTGGATCGCCGACTGCCATCGCTGCGAAGCAAGGCTTACGGTACACCGTAGTCCTAACCGATTACTGTGCCACCACTGCGAACACATGGAACCAGTGCCCATAGCATGCCCCTTCTGCCATAGCGCACAACTGCAATGTATTGGCCAAGGCACTGAGCGCAGTGAAGAAATTCTAGATGCTTTGTTCCCCGACACCCCCATTATTCGGGTAGATCGAGATACAACCCGCCGCAAACAAGCCATGAAAGAAGTGGTAGCACAGGTGAACCGTGCTGAACCCTGCATTCTCATCGGTACGCAAATATTGGCGAAGGGCCACCATTTCCCCAATGTCACCCTAGTAGCGATTTTGGATGCAGACGGTGGGCTGTTCAGCCCCGACTTCCGTGCGCCGGAAAAAATGGGGCAGTTAATTACTCAAGTGGCAGGTCGTGCAGGTCGAGGTGACAAACCGGGTACCGTGATCTTGCAAAGCAATCACTGTGATCACCCCTATATTGCCACCCTTACCAATAATGGCTACAACACCTTTAGCCAGGAACTCATTAAAGAGCGAGAGCTTGCCCAACTTCCACCCTACCGCTATATGGCTCTAATTCGTGCCGAAGCGGTGAACGGTGAAGCAGCTGTCGAGTTTTTAAAACACTGCCGCCAAAGTGCAGAACATTTACTACCCGCCACAGGCAATGTGAGCTACCTGGGGCCATTACCTGCACCTATGGAAAGGCGAAGTGGGCGTTTTCGCCATCAGCTCAGTATCATTTGCAGCGATCGCAGTACCTTACAGCGAATGCTAGCTACCCTCTGCCCAGAACTGGAACAATCCCAATTAGCAAAACGAGTTCGCTGGTCAGTGGATATTGATCCACAAGATATGACTTAGCCGATAGCTCTAATCTGTAGTTAAGCCTGTAAACACACATTCATACCTAGCGAGTATCGTCACTTCCCAATACAATAACGCCATCACAGGAGTTCGATCACCGTATGACCAGGGATTACAAAAAGACGACCAAACGCAGTTCCCCACGCAGTCCGTCAAGGGGGCATGCTAAACGGCAGCCAAAGAAAAAGCCTAACCAAAGTCCACCCGGTTGGCTTTGGTTATTTGCTGGCATGTTATTGGGTATTCTTATCATGTCATTAACAAAACTCTCTGAAATACCGAGTGATCAAGATACCGAGATTGTCGATGACAGCTCTGGTACTGATACAGAAGATGGCAAAAAACCTCGGTTTGATTTCTATACCTTACTGCGTGAATCTGAAGTCATCGTCCCAGACACTCCAGATACTAGCTCCTCTACTCAATCAGCCAACCCAAATGATGTATTCCTACTTCAAGTCGGCTCCTTCAAAAGCAACCGAGATGCCGATAGCCTGCGAGCACGTCTGTTATTGCTTAACCTAGACGCTAAAATTGAGAAAGTTAGTCCCCGAAAAAATGAAACCTGGCACCGAGTTATTGTTGGGCCATTTATCGACCGATCAGAACTGGCTGATGCAAGAGGCAAATTGGCCAGTAATGGAATTGATTCATTGTTATTAAAAAGGAAGAAGTAATATCTATCGTCAATAGGCGAATAAGGCATTAAAACCATAAAGATCTAAAATCTTGCGGAGACTAAACAATGGAATTACGTCTAACCCCAGTTATTACTCTTTTTTTCTCCTTCTTATTTCTTATTACATCTGTAAACGCCCTATCCTTGGAAGAAGAATGGGGAGCCTGGGTTAAAGATCGTCATGACGACATTAGCTGCCCTTGGGGTGCCAATAAGCAGAGTGCCAGCAAACGAGGCGCCAGCCAAACGCCTACCAGAGTGTGTGTATGGCCTGGGAACCTGAGTCTTTCTCTTGAAAAAAACGGCCTGAGCTTTATTCAACAAGTAGAAGTGTTCTCCAAACAAGCGCGAGTATTATTGCCCGGCAACGAACAGCACTGGCCTACAAAAATAACTCTTAACCAAAGCCCCCTTAGCCAAAAACCAGCGACAGTTATTGAAGTCTCTAAACTGCCCTATATTCAACTAAATAAGGGCAAATACGTCATCAAGGGACGATTTAACTGGAAGACCAGGCCTGCATCTTTAACTATTCCCGCGAATATTGCTTTTGTTAATCTTTCTGAGCAAGGCAAGAAGTTGCAGATTAACCGGCATGGTAACCGCCTGATATTTGTCCAGCGCAAGGATAATAGTCAGGAACAAAAACGAGACAGTTTGAGTGTTAAAGTTTATCGACAATTAGTGGATGGCATTCCACTCTCTTTGGAGACTCGCTTAGAGTTATCCGTTAGCGGTAAGCCGAGAGAAATCAAAATTGGTCAGGTTGTATGGGATGGCAGCGAAGTCTCCCAACTTAGAAGCAATCTGCCCACACGAATCGAAAAAGATGGCGACATTCGGCTACAGGTAACTGCAGGTAAACATCATATTTTAGTGTTTACCCGATTTACTGGCGACATAGATACCATCACGCCTAAATCCACCTCAGAAGATTGGCCTGCCTTTGAATATATTAGCTTTTTATCGAACACCAATCTTCGCCAGGTAAAACTCACCGGTGCGACTAGCATTGATACCACACAAATTAATATTCCATCTGATTGGGCAAATCGTCCCACCTACAGGCTGGACGCTGACACAACGCTAAAAATTGAAACTCAATACCGAGGGGATGATTCGCTCTCAGCCAACCAGCTTAAAGTTCAACGCAATCTATGGCTTGATTTTGATGGATCAAAAATCACAGGGCTAGAAAATGTTAATGGCAAGATGAATAAGGATTGGCGTTTGAATGCGGTAAAAGATACCGCTATTGGTCGCGCTACAGTAGAGAATCAACCTGTACTCATTACTGAGCACGATGATCAGCAAGGCCTTGAAATTAGAAGTGCCAACATTAATCTCAGTGCTGTCACCTTAATAGGCAACCCAAAAGAATTTTCCGCTTCTGGCTGGGATTCAATAGTAGACAACTTCTCAGCCACATTGCACTTACCCCCAGGCTGGCGGGTACTTTATGCTGACGGTGTTGACCGTATATATGGAACATGGATCAGTGAATGGGATTTGTGGGATTTATTTTTAATATTAATCATCACCGCAGTCACTCGCAAACTTATTGGCAATAAGGCCGCCCTCTTGGCTTTGGCGGCTCTGATTATTGCTTATCATGAGCCTGATTCTCCTCTAATCGCAATTCCTCCATTATTGGTATTGCTTGCCTTACTCCCAGTTACCGGTGGTAGATTCAAATCTTTTCTTCGTGGATGTACGATATTTTTTGCCGCCATTTTTGTTGTCGGCCTTATTGGTTTCGCTATAACATCATTCCGCTTGGCCATTTATCCATCACTCGAAAAGTCACAAGTCAGTCACTTCAACCCATCATCAAGATATGATTATGCCAGTGTGTCATCACCTGCTGCAGGTGCTTCTATGGAAATGATGGAGCTAGAACAATCGTTAGAAGATGGGTTGTCTCGCACACAAAATAGAGCCAATACAAAAAGTGCAGCCTTTAAAGAACAAAAAATAAAACGCAGTATGTATCAAGTTACTGAAAATGACCTTGTGCAGACTGGGCCTGGATTGCCTACTTGGGAGTGGAACCGCATCAGTTTTAATGCCAATAGCCCAGTAGACAAGTCACAGGTTCTATCCATCACCTACTGCCCTCCATTTTTTACCAGTTTATGGCGTGTTCTCAGTGTGTTGTTCCTGGCAGCCTATGGCGTGTTAATTATCCTCAAAGTGATTCCAGTACTTAAGTCGAAGGATACTGGTACCGATGGGAATAAAGCGCTACCGGGCAATACTGCATTAGTGGGTACTTTGGGGGCACTGTTTATTGCCGGTATCGCAATGCTCACACCAACCAATAATGTGATGGCCAGTGATTACCCCCCTGAATACTTGCTAAAAGAACTAGAAACCCGGTTAATCAAAGCGCCTGAATGCTTACCCAACTGTATTTCCCTCAACAATGGTTCACTTACAATAAAAGAGAACACACTGAAACTTACATTTGAAGCCTATGCCCAGGCTGATGTGATGATGGCATTACCTCAGGTCGGTGGAAATTGGCAATTATCAGCGATAAGTCTCGATCAAAAATCACAACCAACAGCTAGGCGGGATCAAAATAAAAACAGCTTGCTCATGAGCCAAGGCCATCATAAAGTTTTACTGGTAGGTAAAATATTGGGCGACCAGGCATCAATCTCTTTTCCAAAGCCCATACACAATTTTAAAGCCACATCCTCAGACTGGATAATCGATGGCCTTATTGATAGCCGCGTATCAAATAACTCTTTAACACTTCGCTCTACCGTTAGTATCAAAGAAAGTAAAAAAGATACATTAACTCCCGACCCTATATCACCACTTGTTACCGTACAGCGTACTTTTGTTCTTGATAAAGAATGGCGCCTGGAAACCAGTGTGACCCGCTACGCTCCAAAGAATGGACCAATCGCTGTCAGTATTCCTTTGATAGAAAGCGAAAAGGTATTGGATAAAAATATCACTATCAAAGAAGGCAAGGCCCAAATACAACTCAAGCACAATCAAGGAATTATCCGATGGAGCTCTTCGTTAGAACCTCAAGAAACTGTGTTGTTGGAAGCCATACCATCTGAATATTATTTTGAAGCCTGGCGCATTAAGCCTTCATCTCTGTGGCGTATTAACTACAGCGGTATCCCCCCAGTAAAAGGCGGTAATGCACTCAGCTCTCTAGAGCCTCACTGGCGCCCCTGGCCTGGCGAAAAACTAACGGTGAACATTTCACGTCCAGACGGCGTAAAGGGCCCGACCCATACCGTTGAGAAAGCAGAGCTAAAATACAGCCCTGGGAACCGCATCCAGAAATCAACGCTGTCACTATCTATTCGCTCAAGCCTTGGGGAGGACTATAGTTTTTCTGTACCAGAAGATGCAGAAATATTGTCCGTTAAAAATGGGAATAAAAAACTCAATATTCCCAGTACTAATGAAATTACAATCCCCCTACAACCTGGATTACAAAATGTAACTGTAGATTTTCAAGAGAAAAAAGAAATGGGTTGGAATGTAGCAACACCTTCCATTCATTTACCAAGTACGGCCACTAACATCAGCCTAACCTACTCCCTGTCCAAGGACCGCTGGCCGTTATATTTCAATGGCCCCGCTATCGGCCCGGCCATGCTGTATTGGGGCATACTGGTTGTTATAATTCTCTCTGCCTTTGCACTCACTATCATCATTAAAAAATGTCGTCTCAATGTGCCAATTAATATCATTGGCTGGCTGCTCTTGGGTATTGGACTCTCAACGGTTAATAGTTATGGCGTTTTTGCCGTTATTATCTTTTTTATTTTAGTGGCCTATCGGAAGGATTATATTGATCCGACCAGGCTCAGTGGCACCCACTTCAAACTGTTACAAACTGGCATCGGATTCATCACCATTGTTGCAGCACTCTCTGTATTATCGGCAATTCCCATGGGATTATTATCAGACCCCGATATGAAAGTTGTTGGCAATGGCAGCAGCTCCCACTTCTATCGCTTTTACCAAGACACTGCTGCTTCGAGTAATTTCCCCATATCCAACGTCATCAGCCTCCCAATTCTCGGCTACAGAATAGTGATGATGTTGTGGTCTTTATGGCTAGCCACTCGGATTATTGTCTGGGCTAATTGGGGTTGGAATGCATTTAGTGCTGGTGGTATTTGGGAAAATGAAATTAAGATCTTAGATAACTAAAAACTACCTAGAATTTCAACACCATCATCAAAAACCCTGAAAAGGCGGCATTGGATGGCGACAAGCTGGGGTCCACTTCTTTCTTTGCATCATTAATTAATTTTCGATATTTTTTATAAAAACCCCAGGTTGGTAAAGGCTTGTACGCAGGGTCTTCGATATTGAAATGTTTAAGAATACCTTTTGCCGTGGTGGGTTTTACAAAGACTTCTCTGTTGGGTTTGTAATACGCTGGAATAATACTAACGAGGCTCCACTTGGCCAGTTTTTCTGTGGCCAAAATGCTCACCATGGCTTCAAAACCTACTTGCTGCTTGCCATGTAAAATTTCTCTGAGTGCATTGACTAAAAATGCTTTTTCGTCAGTATTTAAACGCTGAACAAAGCCTTTAAATTTAGGCTTTTCGAACATGGACACCATGGATGAACGACTGACAACTTTAACCATATTGTCGGCGGTAGCTATTACATTTGAGCACGCTTCTTTGGAAAAACACTCTTTGGCCATAATCACCATTTTGTCCATTCGGTGTTTTTTTACTGTCTCAATGATCGCTGGGTTATTAAAACCACCTGGGTATTGAGTAAGAAAATCTGCTTCAGCTTGGTGAAGTTTATTAATCTCCAACATGTAAGCCCTCCACCTCTATAAGCTAGTGATGTCTTTTAAAGATACCTATGATTATTTAGGTCGACTTTTACCCTTTTGATGTCGTTCAAAATTCTCCGTGCTTTTATCTTTGCTTTTACGTAGAATTTTGAA
>Ga0209345_10004962_pt1 | contig 12573 bp, 7 predicted proteins | sample Cruoilmetagenom7_FD_187294 | JGI IMG/M metagenome (GOLD analysis project Ga0209345, IMG submission 187294) | Oil polluted marine microbial communities from Coal Oil Point, Santa Barbara, California, USA - Sample 7 (SPAdes) (version 2) | ecosystem: Environmental > Aquatic > Marine > Oil seeps ...
CGAGCCTCATTCGGACCGTGAGTTGCTGCCCTTTTCTCAAATAGACCAACTCTATCTCATCGCCGACCTCGAGATTTTCCAAGATGTGCCTGATATCATCAACGGAACTTACCGTTTTGCCCTCGATCCCAACGATAATGTCACCGCTAACGATTTCACCGCGATACTGACGGGCAGCCTGCAGCCCCGCCTGGTGCGCAGGTCCCCCCGTCTCAACTTCGCCAATGAGTATACCTTCTCTAATCCCGTACCTGGCGGCATAACGCTCATCGACCAGGGTCACACCGATACCTGGTTTGATCAGCCGGCCGTTTCTGATCAACTCCGGGACCACCTGGTTGATTTGTTCGACCGGTACGGCAAAACCAATTCCGGCATAGGCCCCAGAAGGACTGTAAATAGCGGTATTAACTCCTATCAGTCGGCCGGCACTATCCAAAAGAGGGCCACCAGAATTTCCAGGATTAATTGCCGCATCGGTCTGGATCACTCCTTTGATAATTCTGCCGGTGATCGCATTTATTTCTCGGCCCAGTGCCGAAATGATACCGGAGGTAATCGTGTGGTCAAGACCAAAAGGATTGCCGATGGCAAACACTTTCTGGCCGACAAGCAGATTGTTGGCCTCGCCGACCGATATCGGTTTGAGTTTTTCCTTGGAGGCGCTGATCTGCAGAACTGCAAGGTCCCTGTCCGGGGCAGCTCCCACCAGGACGGCCTTATGCTCTGACTGGTCGGAAAGGGTTACCCTGATTTGACTGGCGTCGGAAATAACGTGATAATTAGTAACTATCCTGCCTTCATTGTCCCAGATAAAACCTGAGCTGGCATAGGCCAGTGCATCATTTCCATCGTAGGGATAACTTCTGGTAAAACCACCAAAGAACTTCTCAATATAATCGGTAACATAGGCTTCATCTGTCCACTGATGACCGTCAGCACTCAATATACCACTGCAATAATAATTATCCATTAAGACATATGTTTCCGCCAGTTTATGGTGATTTGGGGTTACCTCTCGTCCAAAGTGGACAAGGTTGATATCCCCATTGCCCTGGGGCATATCGCCAAATACCTGGTCGTATGTGCGGTTCTCTTTGATGATGTAGACCACATGTTTAAAATGTGATTTCTGAGACTGTATCTGCGGGACCGGTACCAGGTCTTTCATCTCAGCACCTGACCGGGTGGCTGTCATCTTCTGCACAAAAGTATTATTCTGGTCCACCGTTTTTGTCATATCTGCAAGCTTGACCATGTCAGGCAGGGGGATCATGGAAACAGATCCCATGTGGTCATGGGAATTATATCCAGCCCTGTCCGTTCTCTGATTTCTTGAACCGGAACCCTTTGCATTGGCAACATACATAAAATTTGATTTCTCATCAAGGATCACTGATGCAGGATACCATCCGGTTGGAATGTATCCGATAACCTGGCTGGGTGTTCCGACACGTATTACACATATTGCGTTATCCGTGCCATTGGCAACGTATAACATTTTCCCGTCCTGAGATATTGTCAATGCATTAGGACCACTGCCGAAAGGCAATTCCTTATCCAGGTGTACGGAGATTTTTTCTACTACTTCATCCGAACTGGTATTTATCACCGAAACAATATCGCTGTTTGCACAAGCCACAAATAAACGGGTACCGTCAGGACTCAAAACCATCCCGCTGGGATGGAGTTCTACTTCAATATTTTTAAGGGCAATTTTAGCTTCCAGATCTACTACGGTTACACTGCCATTATTGGCTATGCCGGTTTCAGGATCGACCAGCACCTGGCTCCCGGAAGTATTATAGGTGGATTCATCCTTACCTGGCCTTCGACCTCCCCAGTTGCTCACATAAGCTTTTGAATCAGTAGCCAGTACCACCTCGTAGGGTGCTATCCCCACGGGAATTTCCTTCACGGCTTTATCTGACATATCCACAATTGCCAGGGTATTGTTCCTGCTCAAAGTAACATAAGCTACATTTTGTTGCTCATTAATTGCCAATCCCCCGGGGACAGGGTTCCCCCCTATTGATGGAGCTGGCAATTTGATAGAAGTCTGCCATCGCATGATCTGATTATCATCCAGTTCGGCAATGTGCAACTTATCTTTTGCGTCCGTTGTAAATATCCTGTTTCCATCTTCCGAGACAGATAGTCCAGTAAATGAACTGCCGCTTCCTTCGTAAGGCAATGATTGTAAAATGGTCCTATCCCGGATGCGAATAATATCCAGTGACAACCTGTCTTTCACTACCAACAGCTTCCTGTCCGGAGTCAATGCCAGGTCAACAGGCCTGCCCGGGAAATAAACCTGAAGTCCGGCAGGTCGTAACAGTTGATTGGTTGGGACCAGAATACTACCGTCAGGTTGGAGACCAACCTGTATGTTTGTCACCGGCTTTTGGGCTTCTAATGTCAATATTGGAAGCAATACAAACAATGCAAAAAATGCAGCTGAAATAATTCTGTTTCTTCTTTTCATAACTTGATTTTATGATGGAGCTTTTGAATCTTATACAGTTAACAAGATACAACCATATTCTTAAAAAACAGGACATCCCGAGTACTGTGATTTTGGAATCAATTGTTTATTGTGGATGCTGCCTGAAAGGAAACTGCTTAATCAGACAATAAAAACACATAAAAATCGATAATTTAAAGGAGATACCGGAGAATTATCTGGAAAGAAGATGTACATTGAAATCTAGGATAACAATTTCAATAAAATCATTATGCGTCGATTAACTTGTTTACTATTGCTCGGATTAGGCATCCCGCTCGGCACATTTGCTCAATCCGCCGCAGAGGTCAAATTTACCAAAAGAGACAGCACAGCTGCTGAGCCAGTCCTTTTTTCTACATCATCGGCATCAGCCTACATCATTGATCTGTTGGAGACGGAGCATCTTTGGAGACCAGCCAGCGATACCACAAAGCGTTCGCTGGTAAGGCTGATTGATCATTTCAAGGAGCCTTACGATAGTTTCGAAAGGCGTCTTTCCAGTATTAATTATAATGCGATTGAACTTGAACAGGTGGATATTGTTCGAAATGACACCCTCCCACTGAGGTGGCTCAATGACTCAACATTCATTATTGATACCGTAGGGCTGAATAAAGAACCTTTGATTTTACAAAAGACTGTGTTGAAGGAGATTACGTACAATTCTGCGCTGGATTCAGTGGAGGAAATAACCCATATTGATACCCTTACAGCCATTCTCATCGATTCTGTATTATTGGAGTCCATGAAAATACAGCTGCACCAGATAACCTTCGACCGTATCGAACCCCCATTCCTGCCTTCCGGTAGTGATAAATCGGTCAGGTTCACAGCTGATTCCGCAGATATCATTGTATCGGACAGGGCTATGGCCATTGTAGCCGCAGAAGAGTCACCCTTCTATATTGTTTCCAGTGACAGGATGCTGGATTCTCTCCAGTATGCTATTGAAACGCTATTATCACATACAGCAGAGCGTGATTCAGTCCTTTTATATTTTAATGATATAATGGGACAAAAAACGCCCTTCTGGCTAACCCAGGGAAAAAATGAGCTTTACAGGTTTTGGGTCAGGAATTATGAGAATGACTCTATCACCCTTTGGATAGGCAATCCCTCCAAACAAGATATTATGCTGATCCTGGAAGAGGACCTTGACGTTGTACGTCTGGAGAAAGAAGATGTGGATCATGTGCCAATCATCAGTTTGGAACCTGAAGTTTCGCTGGCTGAGATGGAGCCATTGGAAGAAATCCCTGTATACTGGGATTATAATTTTTCAAGTACATTTACGCTGAACCAGACTTATTTCTCCAACTGGTCAAAAGGAGGTGAAAATTCCTTTTCGGGTTTGGTGGATATGAATATCGGTGCGATTTACACCAACACCGAGGCCAAAACACAGTGGACCAATGCCGCCCGTTGGAATCTTGGTGCCATTATCACGGACCAGTATGGTTTAAGGACCAACGCCGACATGCTGGAATTCAATTCAAAGTACAATAAGGTCATCAAGAAAAAGATCGATTTCAGTGCCATTTTTTACATGAAAAACCAGGTCGCCAGGGGATATAATTTTCCAAACGATTCTGTAATTGTGTCCAAGTTCCTGAATCCAGGTACGTTTACCATTGGCCTGGGGGTTGAATACAAACCTTTTAAGAACACGACAATTAACTTTTCCCCCTTATCGTACAAAAATACCTTTGTCCTGGATACGGCGAATATAGATCAGACTTTGCACGGGATTCCAGCTGACAAGCGTGCCAGACAGGAGATGGGGGGGCAACTCCTGATTATGAACGAAGCAAGCATCTTGAAAGACCTTAAAATAACCAACAAGGTCCGCTTGTTCTCTGGTTATCTGAATAAGCCCCAGAATATAGATTTAGATTGGGAAATCAATCTTGAACAGAAGATCAACTGGTATTCTTCAGTCACCCTGAATCTCCATATGATATACGATGACGATGTCCGATTCCCGCAGTTGGATGAGAGCGGTCAACCCATTCTGCTGCCGGATGGAAGTACTTATAAAGTTCCCAGATTGCAATTTAAACAGTATCTCGGCTTAAGCTTTCTGTTCAGTTTCTAGGGAATGAATGCAACATTCCTTCCATGTTGTCCATCTTGTCGCTTATGCCGAGGACGCTATAAAGCTGATATAGTTTTGTAATGATATACTGGTTGTCGGGGTCCTTGTCCAGGGCTTTCTCGAACCAGGTAACAGCTGTTTCAAATGCTTCTTCCGATTTTTCTTTCTCCCTGGTAAAGGCACGGTTATTGGTTATGGTCCTTGCATTCCTTTCAATTTCCACACCAATGTTATAATAACATGTACCGATGTTTGCATATATTTTTGTTTCGCCCGGGGTTATGGTGAGGGCCTTCTTATAGGCATCAATGGCCGTTTGGTACTGCTCCCTTTTCTGATAGATCAGTCCTTTTGAATAGGGGAAGATAAAATTTGAAGGGTTTTTTGAGGAGGCATCATCCAGCAGGTCTACAGCCTTATTGTCATCATTGGTTTGAAAATACAGATCAACCAGGAGCAGGACCAGATCTTCATTATCCTCATAGCGTTTAATCCCTTCCGTCAAAACCTTTTCGGCAGCAATAGTATCAGCTTTCCTGAGATAAACGTTATACAGCAAATGAGGCACATTGGTTGAATAGTCATCTTTATTGATCTTGTTGAGATACTCTATGGCCTTTCCCCAAGCTTCACTCTCAAAGGCTGCCAGCGCCGTATTATACAACAGGTTCGTATCTGTCCTGATAGGAAGAATGGGACTCTGGTGTATCTGGATAGCCTCTTCAAATGCCTTGAGGGCTTTCTCGTGTTCACCTTTCCGGAAATGCTGCGCCCCTAAGGCCTGAAAGTCATTGGCCAAAAGTACATAGCGTGGGGCTAATGTTTCATCAAGTTTTCCCCTTTTGTCAAGTGATCGGGCCTGTTGATAAGAACTAAAGGCCAGGAAGAGCTGGTCGGGGTAGAGTTCATATTTTTTTTGATCCTTCTCGGCTATCCCTTTCTGGTAGGCAGTCTGGCATAACAGTCCCCTGGCATACCAGGTCCGGAACCATTGTTTCGTTTTCTTGTCATCGATGGCTTCCTCAATTTCCTCTTTTGCATCTTTATATTTGCCGGTCTCAATAAGCTGAAATACAGCTAAAACCTTGCTTTTTTGTGCCGGAGACAAAAGGTAGCATCCAAAAAAAATTGCTATTATAAAAATCAATCTTTTCATTCAGTCCGCTTGAAATGGTAACTACGGAATAGACAACGAGAAGGTTCTGGTTAATATTTCCCGGACCTGTCAGGAAATTTTACAGCAGCGTATCCTCACACATTTTGATGCCGCAAATATAAGTAAACTAAACTGCTTTGCTGTTTCCTCAGAACAGTAATGTTTGAAAATTCGATCCTTGTTTTGTTGTTGGAAGTAAGTTTATCTTTTAATGACTTGCCCGGAAAATGTTCCATATGCTGAATGTAACTGCAGCACATATGTTCCTGCCGGAAGTGGATTCCTGTTTTTATCTGTTCCATTCCATTGTATGGATTGGTCACTGGAGGATCCGGGTACATAATCTAAGACCCTGAGCAACCTTCCTTTCAGATCATAAATCTTTAACTGGGCAGGGCTTAATTCTGCAGTATTAAAAGTTATGAATGTCAGGTCGGTAAAAGGATTGGGATAAATTACCATCAGGTTTGCCTGTTCCTCTTCACTTAATCCGGTTACATTAAAGGTGAATTTGGAGATTTTGCCAGAACCTCTTTCCGCAATATAAAGTTCGGTGCTGTTGAGCTCCAAACCATTTGGATTACTTAAGCCCCCTATCACCTCTTTGCGTATCGGATCGGCAACGCTAATATCAATTTTTACGACAAAGTCATTTCCATATTCAGTAATATACAGGTCATTACCATCAAGGTGCATAGCCATTGGGCCAAGTATACCTGTGGCAACATCTACCGGGATTGGAGATGTATCAGTAATAACAATTTTGGAAATTTTGTTAAGGCCAAATTCTGCAATATACAGGTCATTGCCGTGTAAAACCAGTCCAGCAGGTTTATTCAGTCCTGAAACCACTTCCTCAGGGGATGGAATAGTATCCGTAATGTTTATCCTGGAGATCGTATTTGCCCCGAACTCTGTAAAGTAAAGGTTATTGTTATGCAGGGCCAGTCCACCAGGTGATGATAATTCCATAACCACATTTTCTACGCTGTAAGGATCTGATCCGAGATCAACTTTTGAGATAATTCCGGCGCTGTTTTCTGCGATGTACATGTCATTGCCATTGATTAGCATGGCAAGCGGACTGCCCGTCAAAGAGTCAACTTTATCTACTGGGACTGGAGCTATAGCTGTGATATCGATGGTGGATAATTTCTTGTCATCCAGTACTCCAATAAACAGGGTATCCTCATAAAGCACCAGACCTCCAGGTTTGTGTAATCCGATAACCACATCAGAAAGTTGTGCGTTGACAGTTAGCACAACAAATACCAATAAAGGTGCCAGTTTCCTCTTCATAGGTTCACTTATACATATGTATATACAATATACGGAATAATATTCGACATTTTTTCACCATGAACGTTATTTAGAACTAACTTAGAAAATCCAGTTATCGGTTTGCATCAACCGGTGGAAGAGCTTACTGAATATTTTTCGGCTTATCGTTAAAAAACCCCTGAAGATCATTTGTCTTCAGGGGTTTATACTATGCAGTACATTTTGTCCTACAAGCTCTTCCACTTACTGCATAGCAGTGACAGTAACTTTAATAACCTCACTGACAGAAGGGTAGGCAAATCCATCATCAACCATCATAACAACTCCATTTTCGTCTGAGCCACCATTTATCCTGGGTGGCTGGTGCAATCCAGCACCCGGATACTCATTCACTTCCGTGCCCGCATCCCATAACATTAACTGGGATGTGACATCCCCACTTACTTGAGTGCCATTATTCCATAGGGCAATCCCGGATTCACCGCCAATGGAGAAAAATAAATCATTTGATTGAACGAACATGGTAGCAAAACTTAACCATTGGTCCTCTTCTGCAGTGAATGTGAATTCATATTTGCTTCCGTGGAACAGGGGACCGGGACCGGATGATCCGACAGGGGTATTGAAGACACCGCTTGAGGCAACTTCGCTTTTCGATCCCAGTGAAGCTAATAAACTTGTCGGATCTCCATCCTCGGCAAGTCCTTCAAGCCCTTCCCCATAATCCGACATATTATTGGAGAAAAGAACCATAGAGCCCATGGAATGAACTGCCCAGGCACCCGGTGCCAATGGTGAGACCAAACCGCTGTTTTCAGAAAGGTGATCATAAAGCCCGCCCGGATTTCCATCTTCCGCCAGGGCTTCCAGTCCCATGTCAGGTACTGTCATTCCTGAGGTAAACAATGCTCCTGCATATGAATGTACAACCCATATACCCGGGGCTATAGGCGTAGTGCTTCCTGGCAGGTTTTCTATCCTGAGCGTAAACGTAGATCCTCCGTCATTCGTTATGGTGACCATAAGTGTCTGGTCTACATCCGGGTAGGTAAATCCGTCACTGACCTGGCTAATCTCCTTCACGGTTCCCATTTCGTCCATTCCAGTATTGGGGCCCGATTGGTTGGCCGGCTGGTTGGGGCCAGCACCGGGCTGCTCATTTACTTCGGTTCCTGCATCCCAGAGATAGACCTGTGAGGTCAGGTCTCCTGATACAGGGTTATCACCGTCGTATAATGCCAGTCCATTTTCATCGGGACCAAAAAACAAATCGTTGGAACCTACGAACATGCTTGCAAAGGACAGACGGCTGCCTTTGCCAGCATTAAAGGTAAATACATAAGCATGCCCCGGACCAGCTCCACCGGGTTCAGAAGCTCCCTCCGGTGTATTGAAAACGCCGGATGCAAAAAAGGAAGATTCCTCCATCACATTTTCAATACTTACCAAGAACTTTCCAGAAATAATCATTTCTTCATCGTTCTTATCGCACTGTACGAAAAGAACGGTGGACATCATTAAAACAAACATTTTGATTTTCATAATCGTGATTTTTTGATTTTCAGCAGCTAAGGTCTGCTGAATAGATCACGGGAATATCACGAAAACATCATATTTTTCTCAAAAATTTATGCCGTAACAGCCATTGGCAGGCTGAAGGCAAAGGTGGTCCCTTTACCGGGCTGGCTGAAAACCTCAATAATTGAATTGTGCAGGTCGATGATCCTCTTAACTATGGCAAGTCCCAGACCTGTACTTTCTTCATGATCAAGGTTTTTATAATACCGCTCGAAAATATAAGGCAGGTCATCCTGGCTGATGCCCATACCAGAGTCGGATATTCTCAATTCAACTTCTCCGGGTTTTTTCGTATTTATCTCTATGCTGATAACATCATTCTCCCGGCAAAACTTGATTGCATTGTCCAGAAGATTTTGCAGGGCCCTGTCTATAAGAGAAAGATCTGCCTTCACAAGGGGGATGTCCTTCGAATACACTACATTGATATTAATTCCCTTCTTCTGTGAAAGGATGCGGTATTTATTTACTACATCCTGTACCAGTTCACCGATGGAGAAGGGTTCCGGCTGCAGGTCCACCTGTCCCGCCTGGAGTTTTGATAACTCGAATAGGTCAGCAACCTGGTTCTTCAGACGTTCACAGCTCCTGACAATGATATCCAGGTATTTCTCGCGTTCATTGTCAGATATTTTATCCTTCTTAATGATAAGGGTCTCGGCATAACCCTGTATGGATGCTACCGGGGTCCTAAGATCATGAGATATATTTGAGATTAATTCTTTCCGGAGGGTATCAAGGTCTTCCAGGGCCTTGATATTCTTCTGGATCTCATCTGCCATGTTATTGAAAACCAAACCTATACTTCCGAACGCTGTTTCATGCCTGGCAGGGATCCTTGCTGTAAGATCTCCAGACTGAAATTGCTGTATTCCCCTGATAACCACATTCAGCCGTTTTGTAATCAGCCATATGGCGATGAGTCCCATAATAGCCGTAATAATCATCACAGCTATAATTGTGCGAATAGAGACACCAAGAATATAGCTTCCCAGCACCATCTCTGCAGCAGAGATGTATTCCTGGCTGGCCAGGACGATGTATATATATCCTGCCAGTTTTTCATTTTCAATTATCCTGGCAGCCGAAAATATCTTGGACTCCCCGGGATTCCTCGGATCATCTCCCAGGATTATCCCCTTATCAGGATTATCAATGAACTGGAGGATGGGATTAAGACCAACCTTATCCATCTGGACCACAGAATCCGGGGCGACGAAGGTTAAGATGCTACCCTCACCATCAAGGATGTAGACTTCCACACTTGGATTGATCACCATCATTGAATGAATGATATCCTGTATGGCTAACTCGTTAATTTCCCCGTTCTCAAATAATGGGATTACCACGTTTACGGTACTGGCTGCAAGTTCCCGGTTGAGTTCCTGGTTTACCTCAATGGAATAATCCCTTGATGCATTCACAGAGATAAGCAGGGTTATGGCTGCAAACAACATCAGAACCAGCAGGAAAATAGCTGATATCTGGAGGTATAATCGGTTGAATGTTCCTTTTTTTCTCATAATTCTCGAAATTTATATCCTACTCCCCAGGTAGTCAGGATATATTCCGGCTTTTGCATATTTTGTTCAACTTTCGAACGCAACCTGTTGATGTGTGAGTTAACCGTATGTTCAAAACCTTCGAATTCATATCCCCATATCTTGTTCAGCAATTGCATCCTGGTATATGTCTTTCCAGGGTTGGAAGCCAGCAGGACCAGGAGGTCAAATTCCTTGGGAGACAGATCAATATTCTCGCCCCTGATCCTGACCTTTCTCATGCCTTCATTGATCATCAGATCCCCTATTTTCACTTCTTTATCCATCACTTCTGTCTCCTGGCTGGTTAAAAACATCTCTCTGCGGCGCAGCAATGCCTTAACCCTGGCTACCAGTTCCCTTATACTGAATGGTTTGGTAAGATAATCGTCAGCCCCGATCTCCAGTCCCAATACCTTATCAATCTCTTCCGATTTGGATGTAAGTATCAAGACGAGGCTCTGGATCTTTTCCATTCGCAATTTTTTACACAGCTCCAGTCCATCCAGGTAAGGCAGGCGGAGATCAAGAATGATCAGATCAAACTTCTCATTGATGGCCTTCAGAAGGCCATCTTTCCCGTCGTAGGACTGGCTTACATCCAGGTCCATGTCTTTCAGATGGATAGAAATAAGATCCGAGATTTCTCGGTCATCCTCTATGATTAGTACCCTGCTCACAGTGATCAAGTTAAAAAATATCCGAAAGATAGAAACGAAGTATCACAAAAGAATCACAGAAGTATGATAGAAGTTTTATATTCGCGTTATATCCCTGTGATTTTTTATGCAGATATTTGCACATAAGTTCAACAAAAGGTATCAAATAACTGTTATAAGAAAACAAAAGTATAGCATGATAACAAAGGCAATCAATATAGTAATACTGGCCTTAATAAGTCAAACCATTATGGCACAATTATATAATAAGCTCACCCTGGAAGAATCCAGGGTCATAGATAACAAAGGAACCGAAAGGGCATTTACCGGAGAGTATACGGATAATAAAGCTGCGGGGACCTATATCTGCAGGAAGTGTAATGCCCCACTTTACAATTCAAATGATAAGTTTGAATCAAATTGCGGTTGGCCATCCTTTGATGAAGAAATTGAAGATGCTGTGGTTCGGGTACCTGATGTAGATGGTCGGCGTACTGAGATTACCTGTGCTAATTGCGACGGCCACCTGGGCCACGTCTTTATGAATGAAGGATATACCGCGAAGAATACCCGGCATTGCGTTAACTCGATATCCATGGTGTTTATCCCCAAAGTAGATCCCCTGCCCATGAAGATTGAGACCTATGAGAGGACTGAAACGGCTTATTTAGCCTCGGGATGTTTTTGGGGAACGGAATACCATCTTCAGAAAATGCCCGGTGTTCTTTCAACGACTGTTGGCTATACAGGGGGAACCGCAAAAAATCCCAGCTACAAAGAGGTTTGTACCGGCCGTACCGGTCATGCAGAGGCCGTAAAAGTCATATTTGATCCTTCTAAGGTAACTTACAGGGAGCTTGCAAAGATGTTTTTTGAGACCCATGACCCCACCCAGGTAGATCGCCAGGGACCGGATGTCGGGACACAGTACCGCTCAGAGATCTTCTATTTGAATAAAAAACAGCGTAAAGTTGCTGAAGAGCTAATTGGGATATTGGAAGGAAAGGGACTGAATGTGGCCACCGGGATCACACCTGCATCAGCATTTTTTGAAGCCGAGAACTATCACCAGGATTATTATAAAAATAACGGGCACACACCTTATTGCCATATTTATACAAGCAGGTTTTAATTTAATCTTCCCTGCTTACCAGTTTATTGATTAAATGTAATAACTGGGTTCGGCTGTTCACACCTGTCTTTTGATAGATATTGTAAATATGATTTTTGACTGTATGTACGGAAATATATAAAGTGTCTTCAATTTCCTGGTTTGATTTTCCGTCCTTGATCAATTCAATAATCTGCTCTTCTCTATCTGTCAGGCCATATTCTTCAATAAAATTTTTCCGGAGAACAAAAGATTCTCCTTTGCCGGTAATTTTTGCCTGGTACTTTAGATAATAATAATGAAGCCAGACAGCAGGACATAAATTGATGATCAGTAGTATCAAAGTATCAAATTCCACTATTCCCCGGTGGAGAATATAAAAATCAAGATGTGAAATAGTAAATCCTGTGTACCCGATCAGGAATATTGCCCCAAATGCCTGTATCTCCAACCTAGGTTCCAGCTTTTTATTTCTATTACTGGTAACCAACAGGTTGATCAAATTGAAAATGATAATTAAAATCATCGAGAAGATCCAGACCTCATGCACCAGGTAAAGCAAGTTTTCATTCGAGGTACGAAAATAGTCTATGATGCCAATTATCGATAATAAAACAAAGGTGGAAAACCATGCAATTAATAAACG
>Ga0209345_10004963_pt1 | contig 12572 bp, 7 predicted proteins | sample Cruoilmetagenom7_FD_187294 | JGI IMG/M metagenome (GOLD analysis project Ga0209345, IMG submission 187294) | Oil polluted marine microbial communities from Coal Oil Point, Santa Barbara, California, USA - Sample 7 (SPAdes) (version 2) | ecosystem: Environmental > Aquatic > Marine > Oil seeps ...
GCTTAATTGTAACCCAGTAAAGGCGTAATTTGCATACAAGAATTTACATCCTCAGGATCCACTCTGCCAGAACCAATACCAAGGATATCATGATCAGGTAAGTTTTAATAAATTACCATAAAATAATCTCCTTAAAACATTATAAGTCAAGCCGTAAGCTTACCGGAAAGAAAAACCTCCGATTCCCCTTATATAAGGAATTTCGGAGGTTTACATTGTACCCGGAGTGGGACTTGAACCCACACGGCCATCACTGGCCACTGGATTTTAAGTCCAGCGTGTCTACCAATTCCACCATCCGGGCATTTATGCATGAGTTTGAGTGTGAGTATGGCAAGTGTGTATCCATCAGATAGCTGCAGGTGAAAAAAAAATCCCGCTGACGGGATTTTTTTACTTTTTTGAGCGGGAAACGGGATTCGAACCCGCGACCCCGACCTTGGCAAGGTCGTGCTCTACCACTGAGCTATTCCCGCGTGAATGTGTGGGTAGGGTGTGTGCAAGGGAAGGCAAATTTAAGGGAATTTTTGTAAAGAGCAAAAATTTTCACAAGCTCCAAAATCAGATGTTTGAAAAAAGCTGATTACATCCCATATCATTCCAATCCTGTTATTTTTTTGATCTCATTTAATTTGTTCAATGCCTCAATCGGAGTCAGGTTATTTACATCCAGGTTCTGTATCTCATCCCTGATCTGTTTGAGGATTGGATCATCCAACTGGAAGAAACTCATCTGAAAACCTTCCCGCTGTGAAGCCAGGTCTCCTACCGGCTTGGTAAGTGAATGTTTCTGATGAGACTTCTCCAGTTCTTCTAATATTTCATTTGCCCTGTTCACTACCGAACGGGGCATGCCTGCCATCCTGGCGACATGTATACCAAAACTGTGTTCGCTACCACCCCTTTCAAGCTTTCGGATGAATATGACCCTGTCCTCCAGTTCATGAATAGATACATTATAGTTCTTAACCCTCTTAAAACCATTCTCCATCTCATTCAGTTCATGATAATGAGTGGCAAACAACGTCTTGGCCTTGTACCTTGGATGTTCATGGATGAATTCCACCATAGCCCATGCAATGGAGATCCCGTCATATGTGGCTGTACCCCTTCCTATCTCATCCAGAAGGATCAGGCTCCGCTCAGAGAGGTTATTCAGTATACTGGCAGCCTCGTTCATCTCCATCATAAATGTGGATTCCCCGAGGCTTATATTATCCGATGCCCCTACCCTGGTAAATATCTTATCCACCCAACCTATCCTGGCCTCATCTGCAGGTACAAAACTCCCCATCTGTGCCATCAACACAATCAGTGCTGTTTGTCTTAGCAAGGCAGATTTTCCGGACATGTTGGGTCCGGTCAGGATAATCACCTGTTGCTCCCGCGTATCAAGGCTCACATCATTCGGCACATAGGATTCTCCCATCGGCAATTCTCTTTCAATCACAGGATGCCTACCCTGTTTAATCTCAATCATTTCTGAATGGTTGACCTCGGGCCTGATATACTGGTATTCGGCCGCCACAAGCGCAAAAGACAATAGGCAATCCAGCCTGGCTGTCAGGGAAGCATTCAATTGTATCCCGGGAATATAGTCTATAACGCTGATCACCAGGTCATGGAAAAGGTTTGCTTCGAGAGCCAGGATCTTTTCCTCTGCTCCCAGGATCTTTTCTTCATATTGTTTTAACTCCTCTGTTATATATCTTTCCGCACTGACCAGGGTCTGTTTCCTGATCCATTCTTCCGGCACCTTATCCTTGTGCGCATTCCTCACCTCAATATAATACCCAAAAACATTATTAAATCCAATCTTCAGGGAAGGGATACCGGTCCGCTCACTCTCCCGTTCCTGTATCTGTCTGAGGAAATCCTTTCCTGAATAAACAATTTCTCTCAATTCATCAAGTTCTGAAGATACACCACTGGCTATCACATTGCCCTTGTTTACCAGCGAAGGGGGATCATCCTGCAATTCCCTTTCAATTTTTTCCCTAACCTCAACACATGGATCAATCTGTTCCCCGACGTTTTGAATGCCCTTATCAGAAGTGGACAGGCACTTTCCCTTAATCTCCTCAAAGGAAGCCAGGGCAACCTTAAGCTGCTGCATCTCCCGGGGACTGACCTTCCCGGCGGCAACACGGGAGATTATCCTTTCCACATCTCCCATTTTTTTTATCTGCGGAATAAGGTCCTCCTTCAAATCGTCATGTTCAAAGAGGTATTCAACAATATTTAACCTGTCATTAATGGGCACGATATCCTTTAATGGCAAGGCCATCCAGCGTTTCAATAACCTTGCTCCCATGGGGGACTGTGTCTGGTCGAGCACATCTATTAAAGTTCTGGCGCCGTCCTGCAGGGCATTGAACAATTCAAGATTCCGGATGGTGAACTTATCAAGCCAAACATATTTGTCTTCTTCTATCCTGGTGAGTGAGGTAATATGACCCGTCTGATGATGCTGTGTGATCTCAAGGTACTGAAGGATGGCACCAGCTGCAATAATGGCATAGGGCATATGTTGGACTCCGAAACCTTTCAGAGAGCTTGTTTGAAATTGATTAAGCAGGCGGTCATTTGCTGTTTCTTCCGTGTACACCCAATCATCAAGAAGGAAGGTATTGAACCTATCCCCGAAGGTTTCCTGGAATTCCTTTTTATGACTTTTTTCAACCAGTATCTCCTTGGGATTGAAACTATTGAGTAGTTTATCAACGTATTCAGCATTGCCCTGTGCAGCCAGAAACTCCCCGGTAGAAATATCCATAAACGCGACACCTGCAATATGCTGATCAAAACAAATGCCTGCCAGGAAATTATTCTCCTTGCCTTCCAGGACATTCTCATTAAAGGATATGCCTGGGGTAACCAGTTCCGTAATGCCCCTTTTGACAATTTTTTTGGTCAGTTTTGGGTCTTCCAGTTGCTCGCATATGGCAACCCGCTGTCCAGCCCTCACCAGCTTTGGCAGGTACGTATCAATGGCATGATGAGGAAATCCGGCTAATTCCACATAGCTCGCAGCCCCATTTGCGCGGCGTGTCAGGGTTATTCCCAGGATGCGGGATGAACGGATGGCATCCTCACCGAAAGTTTCGTAAAAATCCCCCACCCTGAACAACAGTATCGCATCAGGATGTTTATGCTTGATGCTGTTGAACTGCTTCATTAATGGAGTTTCTACATATTTCGTCGAATCGGACACGTAGGCAGCAGATCAGATGGTTATTGAAAACAACAAAAATATGGGAAAAAGATCCTGTATAAAAGTAATGATGGCAGGTTGTTAATAACTTTCACCTCGTTCGCAAACGTACACAGGTGTTCCAATCCGAACACAATTGATGAAAAATGCAATTTAACTTTTCGTTAACATTTGTCTGAAAACCTGTCATTTATATAATTTGGCACAATTCATGAGAATTTGAATCCTGGTTGTTCATAATAATTTATTATTCACTAATTAACTTGTAAAAAAAATCCCCGGTTTCGGAGCAACCGGGGATTCAGATTCAACATCTTAAGAGTATTAGAGTAGAAAGATGAAGAATAATTGCGGTTTAAAGATAATCTTTTCTTGATAAAAATTCAAGGTTAAGGTTAAATTAAATTATTCATACTCAAACCCCTTTTCTTTAGACAGCAGTTGTCTTCTCCTTTGATTTAAGCACGAAAATTTGTTGAATTGCTCCAGGTACCCGCTTCATTATGAAACGGGTACCTGTTTTACAGGCAGTTTAGTTTTATAAAATTATTACTTGCCGGCTTACTGGCAAGGATGAACTGCTATGCAATAAACTCAAAGTTTAACCCTAAAACTAGCGTATGAGAAAGTATGTACTAACATTTGTGTGCTTATTTCTCGGGGGGATTCACATTGCACTTGCACAGGACCGGCAAATTACCGGTACGGTGACTTCAGCAGAAGATGGATCTACATACCCGGGAGTAACTGTCATGGTCCCAGGGACCACGATAGGTGCAATCACTGATCTGGACGGTAAATATACCATTACCATTCCGGATGATGCCACCAGACTTGAATTCAAGTATGTCGGTATGAAAACCGTTTCCATGCCCATCGAGAATCGATCCGTGATCGACATTGTGATGGAGGAAGATATACTCGGACTCGAAGAAGTTGTGGTGGTAGGTTACGGCCGGCAGTTGAAAACGGATCTCACTGGCTCTGTTGCCAAAGTCTCCACAGAAGATCTTAATGATGTGCCCACCGTCACCTTTGAAAATGCCCTGCAGGGCATATCTTCCGGAGTTCACGTCGAGCAGTCCAGCGGAAAGCTCGGGGAAGCCATTAAAGTCCGGATCCGTGGTTCCAGTTCCATTTCAGCAGATAACCAACCGCTGTATGTTGTTGACGGAATACCACTGTATACAGAGGACACCGGGACCACCAACAATCATCCCACCAATCCACTTGCCCAATTCAACATGAACGATGTTGAAACGATCGAGATCCTGAAAGATGCTTCCGCAGCAGCCATATACGGCTCCAGGGCTGCAAACGGAGTCGTCATGATCACGACCAAACGGGGTAAGGCTGGAAAGACGAATATTGACATCAACTTTTCGCATGGTGTCAGCAACCGGGCCAATGTTGTTGGATTCCTGACAACAGAAGAATACCGGGAGATGTGGGATGAAGCAGGTGAGAATTACCTTGCTCTTGATGATTGGCTTGGCCTTGGTGACATGGAGACCTACCGGGATTTTGTGAATGGTTACTGTCCGGGATACCTTGATTCAGAATACGGCCAGACCTTTAACACAAACTGGGAAGAAGAAGCCTTCCGCACAGGGAGTGTTACCAATTTTGATCTGTCTGCAAGTGGGGGGAATGAGAGGACAAGTTTCTTCACAGGAGTCTCCTACCTGGACCAGGAGGGGATCCTGATCAATAACCGTTTCAGGAGGGCAAGTGCACGCCTGAACCTGGACCATTCAGTCTCGGACAAACTGAAGATCGGAATGAACAGCATGATCTCAAGAACCCGGCTAGACAGGGTGTCAAATGACAATGCATTTTCCACTCCCATGCAGCTGGTAGCATTGCCACCTGTACAGCCAAAAATTGATCCGGAGACCGGGGAGCTGAATACAAATACACTCTACTTTAACGGACTTATCGATGCCCGTGACAATTACGCTAAAAACGTGGCGTACAGGGCACTGAATAATATGTACCTCAACTGGGAATTCGTCAGGGGACTGGCATTCCGGTCTGAAGTGGGATTTGACCTTCTCACACAGAAAGAAGATCAATTCCAAGGCAGGGTTACCCAGGATGGGGCTCCTGATGGAAACGGTCTGGCACGTTCGGTAAATGTGATGAAGCTAACGACCAATAATTACCTGAGTTTTTCACGGGATATAGGTGAGAACCATGCATTAGAAGCGGTGGCCGGAATGAGTTTTGAGAATATCCAAAGGGATCTACACTGGATAAATGCAACCGGATTTCCTACGGATGCCTTCCAGACCATTGCCAGTGCAACTACCGCCAGTGGCTTTACTTCTGAGGAGACTGCCTTTGCCTATCTTTCCTATTTTGGCCGTGCAAATTATAAGCTGATGGATAAGTACCTAGTGACATTGAGTGTGCGTCATGATGGCTCATCAAGGTTTGGAAAGAATAACCGTTATGGTACATTTCCTGCCGCTTCAGTGGGCTGGATCATGTCCAGGGAGAATTTCCTGCAAAATGCCAATTGGATCAGTTTCCTCAAACTCAGGGGCAGCTATGGAGTTGTAGGAAACTCTGGCATAGGTAATTATGATCACCTTGGCACATACCGGGGAGCGGATTATGCAGGTACTTCCGGGATCAGGCCCTGGAGCCTCGCCAGTCCCAACCTGAAATGGGAAACTACCACCCAGTATGATATCGGAATTGATTTTGGCCTTTTGAGGAACAGGATCAACGGTGAAATCGATTATTATTACAAACATACAACTGACCTCCTGCTGGCCCGCACGCTACCGTCTACGTCTGGATTTACTTCTGTAACGGAAAATGTCGGATCATTGGAGAACAAAGGATGGGAATTCGTAATCAATACCAGCAATCTTGTGGGACAGTTTACCTGGAATACCAGCTTTAACATTTCCCAAAACCGAAATAAAGTGCTGGATATTAACGGTCCTGATATAATTGTAGCAGAAAACCGTGTCCGTGAAGGAGAGCCCATTGGAGTATTTGTAACGAGGAGTTATGCCGGTGTGAACCCGGATAATGGTCATGCCATTTATTACCTTGAAAACGGTGAAACCACGGACGATTATAACCTTGCACCAAACCTGGTGGTCGGTAGTCCTAATCCCGATTTTGTAGGAGGGATGACCAATACATTCACATACAAAGGATTCGACCTGAATATCCTCATATCCTATGTTCATGGGAACAGTGTATATAACGGTGGCGGCCAGTGGCAATCTTCAAACGCATCTGGCTGGCTGGATAACCAGACCAAAAACCAGCTGAATAGATGGCAAAATCCGGGTGATGTTACAGATGTGCCTCAGGCAGTATTCCTTGGGAATGAGTTTTCAGGGACCAATGCTTCCTCAAGGTACCTCCATGATGGCTCGTACCTGAGGCTAAGGAGCGTCAGTTTCGGTTATTCACTTCCTTCATCAGTCGTTGAAAGGATGCGCCTGAGAAGCCTGCGGTTCTATGCTACAGGTACTAACCTGTTTACCTGGACCAGCTACGAAGGTTGGGATCCGGAGGTTAATTTCCTTGGAACTAACTATTCTACGACGACCATCAACATTGCTCAGGGGCAGGATTTCTATACAGCTCCACAGGCCAGGACTATCACTGTTGGTATAACGGTAGGATTATAATGAATTCAGCCAGTAAAACTCAAAATCAAAAGAAAATGAAAAAGATATATGTGAAATATATGATTGCGGTACTGCTGTCAGGATTCATGGTTACATCCTGCGACAAGTACCTTGACATCAAGCCAAGGCAGCAAGTCAGTGCTGAAACAGCCATCACCACTGGAGAAGACGTCCAGCTCTTATTGATCTCAGCCTATGAGGGCATTAAAGGGACCTTTGGCAACAATGAAAGTGGTGAACTATGGGGAGGTGGATTCAATTTTGCCAGTGAACTCCTGGCTACTACTGGGGATGTTTCCTGGGTCGGTTCTTTCGAAGAACAACGCGAATACAACCGAAAAGCCATTACCACCACCAACCTGTTGGTCAGGGATGACTGGATCAGGGCTTACGAGGTGATCAACATAACCAACACTGTTCTTGGCGTTCTGGATGTGGTAGAAGATGCAGACGAGAGGCAGCGGATTGAAGGTGAAGCAAAGGCTATCCGTGGGATGGTTTACTTTGAGCTTGCCAGGTTCTGGGGACTCCCCTACGAAACCGGGCAGACCAATGACCAGCTTGGGGTTCCCCTTATCCTATCCGCTACCGTTGCAGCAGACGATGTAACCTTTCCAAGCAGGGCTACTGTAGAAGCGGTTTACGCCCAGGCCATCGCAGATCTTGGAGATGCAGAAACGGCGTTGGCCGATTTTGCAGGGAATGATGGATACATTTCAACCTACTCGGCAAGTGCCTACCTTTCAAGGATCTACCTGCAACAGGGAAGGTACGAGGAGGCTGCTCAAAAAGCAGACAGGGTAATTCAATCCGGGGAATATGTGCTCGTTGAAGACCCGTTGGAAGCATTTAACAATAAGGGTTTCGTATCAGAAGATGTTTTCGCTGTCCGTCAGACTGAGACCAGCAACCACGGTGAAAGCAACGGTGGCCTTTCGACTCATTATGCTTCCCTTGCAGGCCAGGGAAGAGGTGATGTGGAAATCAACTCTGCCTTCCTGGACAATTATGGTCCGAATGACCGGAGGGGTGGACTGATGACGGAAACCATACCCGAAGTAACACAGATTGACAATGTCACCGATATGTATTATATCGGTATTGGGTCAACCAATTCAGGGTTTATCAACTGTGCAAAATACGGTGACAGCCGCAGGAACTTCCCGGTTATACGTTTGGCGGAGATGTACCTGACCCGTGCTGAGGGTAATTTCGAGGCCGGAACGAGCCATGGTGCCTCACCACAGGATGATGTCAATACTGTCAGGGTAAGAGCCCAGACGAATCCACTTCCCAGTGTCGACAGGGATGCCATACGCCAGGAGAGATATTTGGAGATGTGCTGGGAAGGATTGAGGCTGCATGACCTGAAACGATGGAAGGACAGTATAGGAGAATATCCCTATAATGCAGGTAACCTGATCCTCCCAATCCCAGAACGGGAAATGGAGGCCAATCCAGATAAGCTTGTACAAAATCCATATTACACAGGAGGCTAGAGATCCATTGCCGGATGTTTCCTTGTGTAGGGGGTTGTCTGATGACAACCCCTTTTTTCATGTCATTCATGTTTAACAACTCATGAATTCAAAGAAGAATTCTAATCCGGGATATTAACTTTAAATTCCTGAAGGAAACCCAGAACTAAATGCAACATATTCTCATTCTTGGAGCCGGTCTCTCCTCTTCAACCCTGATAAAGTATTTGCTGGATCACTCGCAGGGGAACAACTGGTGGATTACACTTGCTGATATTAACGAAGAACTGGCCCTTAAGAAGATAAACAATCATCCTAATGGCAAAGGGATGAAATTTGATGTTAAAGATGAAGGCCTCCTGGGTAAAATAGTCGATGCTGCTGATATTGTAATCTCCATGCTTCCTCATCGTATGCATTTCCCGGTAGCTGAAAACTGTGTAAAAAGCAGGAAACCACTTGTAACAGCCTCCTATGTTTCTGAAGAGATCAGGGGACTTGATGCAGAGGCCAGGAAACAGGGGATTATCCTGCTGAATGAAATGGGTGTAGATCCCGGCATTGACCATATGTCAGCCATGCGTATTATACACAGGATACGCAAAATGGGTGGAAAAATTGATGTATTTGAGTCAAATACTGGTGGACTTGTAGCACCGACCTATGATAATAATCCATGGCGCTATAAATTTACCTGGAATCCCAGAAATGTTGTTCTGGCAGGTCAGGCAGGGGCCAGGTTCCTGCACAATGGAAAATTCAAATATATTCCCTACCATAAGCTTTTTCAGCGCTACGAGATAATCAGGGTACTCGACCTGGGCAAATTTGAAGCCTATCCCAACCGTGATTCCCTGACCTACCAGGATGAATACCAGTTGCATGATCTGTCAACTATGTTTCGTGGGACCATCCGCAGGGTCGGATTTTGCGATGCATGGAATGCCCTCGTACAGTTAGGGGCCACAGATGATTCATACGAGGTCGAATTCCCAGGAGAAATGACTTACCGTGATTTCACTAACAGTTTCCTGGCTTACAATATCGTTGATCCAGTTGAAAAAAAGCTGGCAAGCTACCTGGAGATCGATCCGAATGGAGAAATCATGCAAAAGCTTGCATGGCTCGGATTGTTTGACCGGAAAAAGGCAGGAATACAGGACCGTACCCCGGCCAGGATCCTTCAGTACCTGCTGGAGCAGAAACTGATACTGGAACCTGATGATAAAGATAGGATCGTCATGCAGCACCAGTTTGAATATTTTCTTAGTGGGAAGAAAGAACGCATCGTTTCATCCATGGCATTTACGGGAGAAGACCCCGTCAATACTGCCATGTCCATCACTGTGGGTTTACCGGTGGCAATTGCCACAAAACTGATCTTACAGGGTAAGGTCAAACAAAAAGGGGTTCATATCCCCATATATGAAGAGATCTATGAACCTGTACTGGATGAACTGGAAAGCTATGGCATTCGTTTCCTGGAAGAATAATAAACGCTGGTCAGCCATCAAAACGCAAGATAGAACTCCCTCGTCAACTCCCTGTAAGCACCAGTATACGCATGCCTTGTATCACCTTCGATAGCTATCTCAGATTCCTGAACCCTCTCAGCCGGACGCCTTTGGAACTCAAGTAGATGCCTTTTTGCTGGCAAATTAATGGTTGGACAAACCCTACATATCCTATGCAGAAACAAACCCTTATCTATGCCAGATTTCTGCATCTTTTTACTTTCTTCGGCCGGCAGGATCACACAAAATTTTCCTTCTGGAGCAAGTAGTATTCTCACACCCGATATAAGTTCCCCCAGGTTAAGGTGGGTATCATGCCGGCTAATTTCTTTCTCCTGTCTGTCCGGCTTCCGTGAATCACTGAAAAAAGGCGGGTTGGAAACGATCAGATCAAACATAGCCGGTCCGGTCTCACAGAAATCCTGGAATGACTGCTTGATCACCGTGATCCTGTGTTTCCATGGTGAGATGCTGACGTTATCCATGGCCTGTTCACAGGATCCCTTATGGATTTCAAGGGCTACGATACGGGTATTTGTCGTGGGACTGGTAGCGGTGCGTTGAGCCAGCATCAATGCGATGAGGCCAGTCCCGGTGCCGATATCCAGGATGGATTCAGCATTCTCTACACTGGCCCAGGACCCCAGCATTACACCATCAGTCCCAACCTTAAATGCTGATCTGCCCTGGTTGACCAGGAACTGCTTAAATTGAAAATAATCTTTTGGCATCAGTAATTTTCAAATATTCCCAAACCAAATAATGCGAAATCATATTTTACCGGATCATAGGGATCGAAATCTTTCAGTACGGCTGTAAGCTCCTCCACTGCTTTCCAGTCATTTTGTTTTCTTTCCAGTAATCCCAATTTTCGGGCTACATTTCCAGTATGTACATCCAGTGGAAGGTAAAGATCAGCAGGACTGATTGCATCCCATATCCCAAAATCCACCCCATTCTCGTCTTTCCTTGCCATCCATCTCAGGAACATATTCAATCTTTTTGCTGCAGAACCAGCAAGAGGACTTGCCAGGTGTTTTTCTGTTCGCAGGGAGTGTTTAGGGCCGAAAAAGATATCTCTGAATCCCTGTATCGCGTGCTTTATGCTCCTGCTTTCATTATACCCAGCCAAAAAAATGGGATACATACCACCCTTATTTTTGTAAATATCATGCAATGACCAGATAAAGAAATGGCAATCCTGATCGTTGAATGTGCGATGTTTGAATCCATTGAAAACTTTTAAGTCATCTTTCTTCAAATTCATTAAAAACTCGTAGGGATTATGATCCATTCTCGATATCAGATCAAAGGCATTCTTTATGATGGTATCTCTTCTGCCCCAGGCAATTGTGGCAGTCAGAAAGGCAGCTATCTCTATGTTCTCCTGCCTGTGGAATTGATGGGGCACCTGGATTGGATCGTCCTGGATAAATTCAGTCCGGTTATACATCCTCACTTTCTCCTCAAGAAACTGCTGCACAGCACCCAGTAGTTCAGTGTCCATATTCTTATGCAAATAAATCTTGACAGGATTTCCAGGGAATTACCTGATTTCAACTAATAATCTGCCCGTCCTTCAGGCGGATCTTTCGGTCAGACATGCCGGCTAGTTCCATGTCATGGGTCACGATGACAAAAGTTTGCTTAAATTTTTCCCGGAGTACAAAGAACATCTCATGCAATTCCTTCTTATTTTGGCTGTCCAGGTTTCCGGAAGGTTCATCTGCCAGGATTACGGCCGGCTCGTTAATAAGTGCCCTGGCGACTGCAACCCGTTGTTGTTCCCCGCCAGAGAGCTCTGAGGGTTTGTGTTCCAGCCTGTCCTGCAGGTTGAGGAAAGCCAGCAGTTCCCTTGCCTTGGATTCTACTTCCTTTCGGGAACGCCTGGCAATATACCCAGGAATACATACATTCTCAATGGCACTGAATTCAGGCAGCAGATGATGGAACTGAAATACGAATCCTATTTTTAGATTCCTGAACTTTGCCAGTTGTTTTTCACGAAAGGAATCAATGTCTTCATTATCGATCCAGACTTTGCCCCTGTCTTTTTGAAGGAGGGTTCCGATGATCTGCAACAGGGTCGTCTTCCCTGCCCCACTGGCGCCAACGATGGAGATGATCTCAGCACTGCCGATCTCCAGGTCAATTCCCTTCAGTACCTGAAGGTCTCCAAAAGATTTATTGATATTTTCTGTCCGGATCATTCCCCGATCTAAAAATTTATTGTAGAACAATGTACAAATATATCAAATAGATGGAAAGCATGACCAATCCTTTCCAGCGTGAGAGAATTAATTTTGGCGGGATAAACAGCATCCCCATAAGGATCAAGGCAATTCCGAATAACCAGTATATATCGAAGGAAAGGATCAGGGGATTAACTTCGAGGGGTTTGACCATGCTGGTGATTCCCAGGACAAAACCAAGGTTGAAAATATTAGAACCGATTATATTGCCGATGGAAATATCAGTGTGTTTTCTGAATGCCGCTATGGCTGAGGTAGTAAGCTCCGGGACACTGGTACCTACGGCGATCAGTGAAACGGAAATAATCCTCTCACTTACACCGAAATCCCTGGCAAGGATAACTGCATTATCCACCAGCAGACTCGCCCCCAGTGCAAGTCCTCCTGAGGATAATATAACCAGAATAAGAGCGGGAACTATCTTCATTTCCTTGTGATCTTCCTCCTCATCCCGA
>Ga0209345_10004964_pt1 | contig 12572 bp, 11 predicted proteins | sample Cruoilmetagenom7_FD_187294 | JGI IMG/M metagenome (GOLD analysis project Ga0209345, IMG submission 187294) | Oil polluted marine microbial communities from Coal Oil Point, Santa Barbara, California, USA - Sample 7 (SPAdes) (version 2) | ecosystem: Environmental > Aquatic > Marine > Oil seeps ...
TTAGGTTAATAGATTAATATAACATGTTTTATATTATTTTTTTGATCATTTCTTGCCGGAATTTTTCATAGTAAAAAAAAAAGTATACTTTTATCCTACTAAATTGGTAGGATAAGTGTAAAAATAGATGAAATTCAACACAAAAACAAGATATGGATTAAGAACCATGCTTGAACTTACCTTAAATGCAGATAGGGAGGAGGGTACGCTTCAGAAGGAAATCGCGGAGAACCAGGATGTATCTATTAAATATCTTGATCATATTATAGCTGATCTTAAAGCTGCTGGTTTAGTTGTAAATGTTGGCGGGAAAAAAAGTGGTTACAGATTGAACAGACCCGCTGAAAAAATCACCATATATGATATATATGTAGCCTTCGAGAATGAACTTGTCATAATAGATTGTTTGCATATCAATGGTGAATGTCCCAGGAAAGGAACATGTGTACTAAAGGAATACTGGTGTGAATTGAATCAATCCATTAAAACAAGTATGGCATCCCAAAACATGAAAGAACTTGCCGAAAAACATAAGAATGCAAATAATTAAGATAATTTCCATCATTAACCATTTATCCATAAAAATTTAGAACTATGAATTTAAAAAGATTCCGAAACCTGATCGTTTTTTCACTTGCGTTGATGTTAATGGCATCTTGCGGTGGTGATAAAAATGGTTCAAAAGGACCATTGGGTGCAGGCGATGCTGCACAGAAAGTTTACGTGGCACCCGGAGAATTCGATGAATTCTATGCCTTCATGTCCGGTGGATTCAGCGGCCAGGTCAGCGTGTATGGACTTCCTTCAGGGAGGTTGTTTAAGGTCATACCCGTTTTTTCTGTGGATGCTGAAAAAGCATGGGGTTTCAATGAAGAAACCAAACCTATGCTGGAAACTTCGCATGGCTTCCTTCCATGGGATGATTCACATCATCCGGAATTGTCTCAGACAGACGGTATTCCTGATGGTCGTTGGTTATTTATCAATGCGAATAATACCCCTCGTATTGCGCGGATAGATCTCACGACGTTTGAAACCGTTGAGATTATCGAACTGCCTAATTCTGCAGGAAACCACAGTTCTCCATTCACCACAGAAAATACTGAATATGTGGTGGCTGGAACAAGATTTGGAGTACCCGTCCCGCAAAGAGACATGGCCATATCTGACTACGCAGGTAACTACAAAGGAGCCCTTTCATTTGTGAAAATTGCTGATGATGGCAGAATGGATATCGCATTCCAGGTCCTGATGCCGGGCTATAATTACGATCTTGCCCATTCCGGCAAAGGGGAATCTGATGGGTGGACCTTTTTCAGTAGTTACAATACGGAAGAAAGCAATACACTGCTTGAAGTGGAAGCTTCCAAACATGACAAGGATTTTATTGCAGCTGTCAACTGGAAACTGGCCGAACAACTCATTGCTGAAGGAAAATTTGAAGAAATGAATTCATCCTACATGAGGAATTTCTATGATGAAGGGACCCAGATGGCCACTTCGGAAACATTAACCAAGGTGAAGGTACTTAAACCCGAAGATTGCCCGGGACTGGTTTATTTCCTTCCCACCCCGAAATCTCCCCATGGAGTGGATGTGGATCCCACAGGGGAATACATTGTAGGTAACGGGAAGCTTTCGGCAGATCTCACGGTTCACTCATTCACCAAGATGATGACTGCCATTGAACAGGAAAATTTCGAAGATGAAAAATATGGTATTCCTGTCCTGAATTTCGATGCCACCCTGGCCGGAGTTGTAAAGAGTACCGGACTGGGACCGCTGCATACCGAATTTGATAACAATGGAAATGCCTACACTACATTCTTCATCACCTCTGAGGTCATCAAGTGGAAGGTTGGTACCTGGGAGGTTTTGGACAGGGCCCCATGCTATTACTCGGTAGGACACCTGATGGTGCCTGGCGGGGATTCAAGGCAGCCCTGGGGAAAGTACCTCGTTGCCATGAACAAAATTACCAAGGACAGGTATCTCCCCACTGGTCCGGAATTGAACCAATCTGCCCAGTTGTTCGATATCTCTGGTGACAAGATGCAGTTGATCCTTGACTTTCCCACAGTTGGGGAGCCCCATTATGCCCAGGGAATTGCAGCTGAAGTAATCATGAACAACTCAAAGCAGTTGTATAAACTTGAGGAGAACCATCACCCTCATGCGATCATGTCTGAAGAGGATACCAAGGTAGTCAGGGAAGGAAATGTAGTGCGTATATATATGACCACGATTCGCTCACATTTTGCCCCGGATAATATTGAAGGTATCAAAGTGGGAGATGAGGTGTATTTCCATATTACCAATCTCGAACAGGATTTTGATGTACCTCACGGATTTGCTGTAATGGGTATGCAGAATGCCGAATTGCTGATCATGCCTGGACAGACAGAGACATTGTTGTGGAAGCCCTTGTTTGAGGGGGTCATTCCCTTTTATTGTACAGATTTCTGTTCTGCGCTACACCAGGAAATGCAGGGATATATACGGGTCTCAGCGAAAGGCTCAAGTCCTGAAATGAAATGGAGTGTAGGAACTTATGAATAATACTTTTCCGGACAGGTCCCGCAATAAATTGTTATTGGGTTATAAAAACTTTCATGCGGGACCTGTTTTTGAAATTTTCTCTTCCAGGTCAGAAAATAGCTAAAACAGATTAATGAGATCAAGGACTAGAATTTTCATGCTGGCTGCGGCAGTTGCTCTGCCCATGATGTTTGTTTTTCCCATATGGAAAATAACACTTGAAGCACCGCAATACCCCAAAGGATTAGGCATGTATATATGGGTTAATAAGATCACTGGATCTGAACCGAACACATTGCAGAATATTAATATTATGAACCACTATATTGGCATGAAGCCAATTGAACCGGAATCTATCCCTGAATTGAGGTTCATGCCATATATTATTTTAGCACTATCAGGTCTAGCATTGCTTTTCGTCTTTTTGAATAAATGGCAACTGAACCTGATCTGGTTTATTCTGATTTGTGCAGCGGCAGCTTTAGCCCTGTATGATTTTTATTTATGGGAATATGATTACGGGCATAACCTGGATTCTTCGGCTGCCATTAAAATTGAGGGCATGGCTTACCAGCCGCCCTTGATAGGAAAGAAGAAAATATTGAATTTTTTGGCCATCTCATTGCCCAGAATGGGATCCCTCTTCCTGGCACTGTCCATAATATTGAGTGGTATGGCCGCGTATTTTGGAATAAAAAGCAGGCGAACTGCCGAATGATAAAGATCAATGCCATAGCATTAACCGTTATTTTTGGATTCATGCTTCTGAAGCCGGCCATCCCTTATGTGGAATACCTGTTACGAAAAGATTTCATTATTGAGAATTTTTGCATTAACAGGAACAGGGAGGAATTAAAATGCAACGGGAAATGCCATCTGAAAGAGCAGGTAAAGAAAGAAGCATCGCAGCAACAGGAAAAGAATGCACCTGTTCCTCTCCCAAACGAGATAAATGAAGCAACAGATTATCTAATTGGGCAGAAACTGGCAAACAGTCCCTATTTGGACCATGCATTAATAAAGACATTTTATAAATTTAATTACACTTTTCAGTACGTTCCGAGCATATTTCATCCCCCAATGTAAGGGTTATTCCCCTGAACCTCAAAGATATACCTTAACATTGTTAATTGTCAAAGATGAATAAAAGTATGCACAAGAATGTAGTTTTATATGGTTTACTATTTGCAATATCAATAACGCTAATCTCCTGTGAGAAATCAGATAATCAGGGAGATCAGAACGGAGACCTGGTATTAATTTCATCCGGGATTTCTACCGATCAATCATTTAAGGTTGATTTATATGCACAGGATACCCTGTTTGAAGGATATAATAAGGTGTTTTTAAAAATTACAAATCAGGAAGCGAACCAGGTCGTAAATGAAGCGGAACTGAAATTTAAGCCCATGATGGATATGATTACCATGAAACATTCGGCACCTTTTGAAAATCCTGCTGCTGTAGCAAACACAGAAGGATATTTCGAAGGGGCTGTGGTCTTCATCATGCCAAGTACAGCAGACATGGGGTGGTCACTGGAGGTCAATATCAAGACCGGTGATAACGAGGGATCAGCTGACATCACTATCCCTGTTGTAAAGAGCCTTGAAGAACCCAGGAAGATCAATGTGATATCAGCCATTGATGAGACCAAATATTTTGTATCCATTGTGGAGCCTGTCAAACCAATGGTAGGGATCAATACATGTGAATTTACCATTCATTACAAAGAAAGCATGATGAGCTTTCCCCCTGCGGAGGATATTACCATGGAAATTGAACCGGAAATGCCATCCATGGATCATGGTTCGCCCAATAATGAACATCCCACCCACACGGGAGATGGACATTATATTGGACAACTGAACTTCACGATGACCGGATGGTGGCGGGTTCATATTACTTTAAAGAAAGGCAATGAGATCATCACTGATGATGCCTTTATGGATATTACCCTGTAAATATGGATAGTCAATGAAGAACCAAGTTTGGATCATATACTTTGCCTGTCTTACGAGCACCGCTTTCTCCCAGGAGAAAAGTTTTACAGTATTTGATACCATTCTGCTTGATGAGATCACGATCACAGAAACGGTTCCTTTGGATAACCGTGCCGTCCTTGATCTTTACCAGTCCAGCAGGTTCTCTTCAATTGATAAGATCAATGCCAGACTGGATGGAATATCCCTTATAAGCAGAGGGGCTTATGCCATGGAACCACAGATGCATGGATTCTCTGGCGGACAGATAAATATCACCATCGATGGCATGAAGATGTTTGGTGCCTGTACTGATAAAATGGACCCGGTGACATCTTACATTGAACCGGACAACCTGCAAAGTTTGAAGATCACCCACGGTACTTCTGGCAATCGTCATGGATCTGCCGTGGGTGGTTCATTTGACATGCTGCTGAAAGGACCAAAGACCAACCCTGACCGTGGATTTTCGATTGTGGCCGGGACGGGTTATGAAACGGTTTCACAGGGGATTAATGCGAACGGGGCCTTTGAGATCAATCGGGAAAAATGGGCGTTCAGGTCCAGTGCCACCTACAGGAAGCATGCCAGTTATACAGATGGTAATGGGGAAATTGTTCCTCACTCACAATACGAGAAGATCAACCTGCATTCAGTCCTGAAAGTAGAATTTGATAAAAATAATACCCTTAGGATGGATTTCCTGCTAGATGATGCATTCGATGTAGGATACCCTGCCTTGCCTATGGATGTTGGCAGAGCAAAAGCCAGGATCTATTCCCTTCAATATGAGAAATACCCTGGGGATGGGATGTTTCAGCAATTCAAGGCCAAATTATATTATAATTCGGTCTTTCACCTGATGGATGATACACGCAGGGATAGTACTTTCTTCCTGGATGATGAACCAGGTGGGACCATGGACACTGTTTATATGAGAATGGATATGCCAGGCTGGAGTGATACCTGGGGTGGTTTTCTGGAGACTGAGATTGCCTTGAATGAGAATAATCATTTATACCTTAAAGTAGATGATTACCTGAACTTTTCCAGGGCAAATATGACCATGTATATGAACCAACCTGGTTATCCTGATGAACCACCTATGTACGCTGAAACCTGGCCTGACATGTATAGGAATGTTGTCGGTGTTTTTGCCAGGAATACAAGTTATCTGAATCAATCCTTGAATCTTATATTAGATGCGAGGATCGAAAACAGCATATCCCGGGTAACATCTGAAACCGGCTGGCACCAGTTTTCCATCTTCGGATATGATATAAGCAGGCCTTATGTTGAATTCCCAAAGAGCCTGAATATTAATCTGAATTACAGGAGAGGCAGGTTCGGTGCTGATGGTGGACTTGGATATGCTGAGAGGCTTCCTACGAATAGTGAACAATTCGGATTTTTCCTTTACAATGCCCTGGATGGATATGATTACCTGGGCAATCCGGATTTACGAATGGAAAGCTCCAGGCATATACGGGCCAACCTCCATTTTTCCCATCCGGCTTTTAAGCTTACTTTTCGCAACCAGTTCAGTATGGTTAAAAATTATATTCTGGGCAGGATAGATACTGATATTCCGCCTATGAATCTTTACGCATCAGGATTAAAAAGATACCAGAATATATCCCATGCTTTCCTGTATGGGTCCAGTCTGCAGCTACAATGGATCCCCTTTGAGAGCTTAAACCTTTATTCACTTTTCAAATATACCTATGCCAGAACAAATGAGGGTGAACCCTTGCCACTGATCCCCCCATTTAAAAATATGAGCATATTCAGGTATCAGAATAAGTCGTTCTCCATGCAGGCAGAAGGGGAGTTCTCATCCGCCCAATATAGGATATCACCAACTTTCGGCGAAACCCCTACAGATGCTTTCGTTATATTCCACCTCCGGGCATCCTGGTCATGGGCCTTGTCAAAATACTTGCTGGAAATTAGTTCAGGAGTGGAGAATATATTTGATAAAGCATATAGTGAGCACCTGGATTGGGGCCAGTATTTAAGACCCGGCAGGAATTTTTATCTCCATCTAAGTTTGAGAATTTGAAAAATGGAAGAATTCATGATTAAAAAGATAAGTTACACTATGATATTCCTGGGTTTGTTACTATGCTCCTGCCAGGTGAGTGAAAGGCCTATTGAATATGGTACTGATGAATGTGAGTACTGCAAGATGATGGTCATGGATCAGCGTTACGGTTCTGAACTGGTAACTGAAAAAGGAAAGGTCTACACCTTTGATGCTGCTGAGTGCCTCATCGAGTACCTTCAATACAATAAAGAGATGGCAGATGCAGCAAAGTTCTTGCTGGTAACTCCCTACACGGACCCCAACCACCTGATCAATGCACGAACAGCTACATACCTGGTCAGCCAACAGATGCCCAGTCCCATGGGAGCATACCTCACAGCTTTTACCGACCGGGAAGAAGCCGCTGCATTTCAATCCACCAAAGGAGGTGTATTGTATACCTGGGAAGAAATATTTAAGGATTTTAAATCGATAAGATTAAAGGCTATAGAGGATTTTGAATAAACTCATTTTCATACCGGCCCTCATCATGATCTGTTTAGCGGGGAAAACAGCAGTACTGGAAGTAGGCATGGGCAAACCGTATGGGTCCGTCACACAGGCTGTGGCTTCTGCGAAAGCCAGGGATACCCTGATGATATATGAGGGAACCTACCGGGAAGGTACTATTGAAATCAATAAGCCCTTAACCTTAATTGGCGTTAACCACCCCATCCTGGATGGGGAAAATGAGTATGAGATAATCCAGGTCCGGGTTGATAGTGTAGTTATCAGGGGTTTAACAATTAAAAATGTGGGAGTTAGCTATGTGGAGGACCGTTCTGCCATACGCCTTATCGGGAGCAAGCACTGCATCATTGAAGCTAACCGATTGATGGACGCTTTTTTTGGCATATACCTCGAACATTGCCAGGATTGTTTCATCAGGAACAACCAGATGCTGGGAAATGCCAAACATGAAATGAATTCCGGGAATGCCATTCATTTATGGTATTGTAAGAAAATTGTCATCACCGGTAATCATGCGGAAGGTCACCGGGATGGGATCTACCTCGAATTCGTCGATAGCAGTATTGTGGAAAACAATATTGTGGTGGATAATTTAAGGTACGGACTTCATTTTATGTTCTCGGATAACGACCGGTACCTGAGAAACCGTTTTGAATCTAACGGTGCCGGAGTAGCTGTTATGTTCTCGAAATATATCCAGATGGAGGATAATGATTTCATTAATAACTGGGGAAGTGCATCATATGGTCTGCTACTGAAGGATATCACCGACAGCGATATCAGGTTCAACCGTTTCCAGCATAATACAACGGGCATATATGGGGAAGGGGTAAGCCGCACCATCCTTATGAACAATGATTTTACCAGGAACGGATGGGCCCTGAAAATCCTTGGCAGCTGTGCGGATAATACCATTAGGAAGAATAACTTCCTTTATAATACCTTCGATGTATCCACAAATAGTAGCAGAAATTATAATGATTACAGGGGGAATTTCTGGAGCGATAACACAGCAGGATATGACCTTGACAGGGACGGAGTATCTGATGTACCCTACCGTCCGGTTAAACTATTCTCCTACATGGTAGGGAATATGCAATCCACAACCATTTTGATGAGAAGCCTGCTGGTTGACTTAATTAACCATGCTGAAAAGGTAGCCCCGGTTATCACACCGCATAACCTGATGGATGAAGAACCAATGATGATGAAGATCAACCATGATAGAGATCAGGGGATTGAATAAATATTATAGCAGGAATCACATCCTGAAAGATATCAGCCTGGATATCAAGGAACCGGGGATCTATGCTGTCCTCGGACCCAATGGTTCAGGCAAAACCACCCTCTTGAAATCCATCATCGGTCTGGTGCTTCCAAAAGCCGGGGAGGTAAAGGTTAAAAAGACCCGGGTCCAGGATACACACCTGTACCGAAAGGATATTTCCTACCTGCCCCAGATCGCCAGGTTTCCTGACAACCTTAGGGTTTATGAACTGATCCGGTTGATCAAGGATATCCGAAACCAGGACGGGGATGAGAAGCCTTTGATAGATTTATTCCAGCTGCAGCCAGAGATGAAAAAGAGACTGGGTAATCTTTCCGGGGGAACCAGGCAGAAGGTTAATATGGTGCTGGGTTTTCTCTTTGATACGCCAATCATAATACTCGATGAACCAACTGTCAGCCTTGATCCGGTTGCCCTGGCCAAATTCAAGACCCTGATTTCAGAAAAGAAAAAGCAGGGGAAGATCATTTTATACACCACACATATTATGAGCCTGGTGGAGGAATTTTCAGACAAGATCATATTATTGATGGAAGGCAGGATTATTTTCAAAGGAAAACTAACGGAAATATTGACTGAAACAGGCAGGGATAGCTTGGAGAATGCAATCGCCTATCTGGTAGACAAAAACGGGAATGATAAAGTTCATTAGATATAGCTTTTTTGACCTGATACGAAGTTATTGGACGATTTTCTATTTCGTCTTTTTCATCATCGTCAGCTCTGCGATCCTGTATTTTAGTGCTGATTTGACCAAATCGATCGTCAGCATGATGAATATCGTCATTGTATTGATACCTCTGGTTTCCATTATTTTCGGAACGATCTATTATTATAACTCAAGGGAGTTTACAGAACTTTTGCTGGCCCAACCTGTCAGGAGAAGATCATTGATCATGGGACAATATACAGGCCTTGCACTTTCCCTTTCATTGAGCTTCCTGGCCGGCGTATCCATTCCATTTTTGTTACATGGGATAATGGTCTCAGACCACTTGGGGGACTTTCTGTTGATATTGCTGGCAGGGACCTGTCTGAGCTTCAGTATGTCAGCTATAGCCTATATGACAGCCCTGAAGCATGAAAACAAGATACTCGGATTCGGAATATCCCTCTTTATATGGTTCTTCCTGGCAGTTCTTTTTGATGCACTGATACTGGTTCTGCTGGTTCTTTTTAAGGAGTACCCGACAGATTCACTGGCCATCATCCTGACCCTGCTGAATCCCATTGATCTTTCCAGGGTGACCATCATGCTGGGACTCGACATTTCCGCCATGATGGGGTATACAGGGGCGGTATTTTTGAAATTTTTTGGTACTGCCAGGGGCATACCGGTATCTGTATTCAGTATGATTTGCTGGATAGTGATCCCGGTATTTGCCATGGTCAGGATTGCCCGAAAGAAGGATTTTTAACATAAGCAAATACAAATAAATTGCTATGAGATATTCAAAAAGCATACTAAGAGCCGCAGCATTCATCTTGCTGTGGCAGATGTCTGTCAGTCAGGGTATTGCCCAGGATAGCAGGGAAAATTCGGGACTTCGATCTGCCGGTGAGAAGATATTTATGCGGAAAACAAATGCAGACGGAAAAACCTGTGCCGACTGTCATTATTTCGTTGAGACCGATACCCTGAACTGGAATCCATCGGCCCAGGACCTTGCATCCAGGTCCGGGTTATACCTGGCCGAAGGCATTGGGGAATATTTCAATGTACAGGAAGGAGATGTAATGAAGGAAGCCCATGCTGGCGTATCATTAACGAATGATGAGCAGAATGAGCTAATCGCTTATTTGGCTGGAATGGACAAATCTCCTGCTGCAACGGCTAAATCCTTTAAATGGAGATTGTGGGTCTTTGTTGGGATGTTTGTATTTCTTATCCTGCTCAGGGTAGAAAAAAGAAAGTTGAAGAAAGTACCCCGGACAGTCCGCCGCATGCTGGTACCACTCGCATGGGCAGTGGTACTGGTCATCATGTTTCAGGATGCCTTAGGGTTTAACCGTTCAAAGCATTATGCCCCGGTGCAGCCAATCAAATTTTCACATACCATACATTCTACGGATAATCAAATTGATTGTAATCTATGTCATTCCGGGGTATTGAAAGGCAGAAATGCAGGGATCCCGCCTGTAAGCCTCTGTATGAATTGCCACAAACATGTAGAGGAGGGTACCCGTACCGGTTTTTTCGAGATACGAAAGATCAGGCAGGCTGCGGAAGACAGCATTCCTATCCGATGGGTGCGCATCCATAACCTGCCAGATTTCACCTATTTCAACCATATGCAACATGTAACCGTGGGTAAGGTAGAATGTATTACCTGCCATGGGGATGTGGAAAATATGCATATCGTTGAACAGACGGAAGACCTGTCCATGGGATGGTGTATAGACTGCCATGATAAAACAGCTGTCGATTTTTCCAACGAATATTACAAAGCATATTACCCCACATTTGTTGATTCCCTGCAGACGGGCAAGATTGACAGCGTAATGGTTTCTGATATTGGAGGCCGGGAGTGTGGGAAGTGTCATTATTAAAATATCAATGCAAAATAAATCCTATTGCAATGAAGAAATACTGGAGAGATATTGATTCAAAAAATGGAACAGAAAATCTTCCGGAGAAACCGGCAAAGGTTGATGCTTCATCGTACTCCCTTTTTGATGATCTGAAAGAGGATGGTTCAGCGTCCAGAAGAGATTTTCTGAAACTATGTGGATTCAGCTTTGCTGTTTCTGCAATGGCCTCATGCCAGACCAAGATCAGGAAGGCAGTCCCATATGTAGTTGCTCCCCGTGAGATCACCCCCGGGGAAGCGAATTATTATGCATCAACATTTATGGATGGGAGTGATTACTGCAGCATTATTGTAAAGACCCAGGATGGGCGCCCGATCAAGATTGAAGGAAATCCAGCATCAGCTGTCACTATGGGAGGGACGAGTGCAAGGGTGCAGGCATCTGTACTGGATTTATACGATACAAGCAGGTTTGCAGGTCCCAAAAAAGACGGAACGCCTTCAGATTGGGATGCTGTTGATGCCGAGATCGTGGGCAAGCTTCAAAAGATATCAGCAGAAGGTGGTAAAACAGTCCTCCTGACCCCAACCCTTTTTAGTCCATCTACAGAAGCGGTCATAGCAGGCTTTCAGGAGCATTATCAAGGCTGCGAATGGGTCAGGTATGATGCCAGATCGGCTTCTGCATTGCTTGAAGCCAATGATACAAGTTTTGGCCAGGGTGTTATTCCTGATTACCGTTTTGACAAGGCTGATGTGATTGTGAGCCTGGGAGCGGATTTTCTGAGCACCTGGCTGTCTCCTGTTGAATATACCTGGCAATTTTCCTCGAGAAGAGATCCAGAAGGGGAGATGAACAAACTGACCGTATTTGAATCCATTCTCAGTCTAACAGGAAGTAACGCAGACAGAAGAATACAGATCAAACCCTCCCAGGAAGCAGCTGTTTTATTGAACATCTATAAGGAGATTATTAAAGCCACTAAGAACAGGAACATAAATGCACCCTCAGCTCCCGTGAATGTGGCTGAGGTTAGCAAAGAACTACTGGCATCCAGGGGAAAATCCATGGTGATTTCCGCCTCCAATGATAAAAGCATCCAGGTACTGGTTAATGAGATCAATAAATCCCTGGGCAACATTGGGCAAACCATATTGTTTGAATCCCACCTCAGGACACGAGGAGGCATTGATGGGGAAATGGAAAAACTGGTTGAAAGGATGAATGTTGGTGAAATCGACGCGCTGTTAATGTACGATGTGAACCCTGTGTACACCTGGCATGACAGCGGGAAATTTGAAGCCGGACTGAAGAAAGTTGGACTGACAGTGTCATTAAGCCGAAGCCCGGATGAGACAAATGAGTCAGTAAATTATATATGTCCGGATATGCATTACCTGGAGAGCTGGAATGATGTAGAACCAAAGAAAAACAAATACAGCCTGATGCAGCCGGTGATGAATCCCATCTTTGATACCAGGCAGATGCAGGATACCCTGTTAAAATGGTCAGGCTCAGAGATTGCCTTTTACGAATTAATGAATGCCACCTGGGCGGAACAATTTATGCCCTTGCAGACAGCACATTTCAGTCCAGAGGCCTTCTTCGACCATACGCTGCAGGCAGGCACCTTTGAACCTGATATCCCTGCTGTAGAGGTAAACGAAACAGGGCA
>Ga0209345_10004965_pt1 | contig 12570 bp, 14 predicted proteins | sample Cruoilmetagenom7_FD_187294 | JGI IMG/M metagenome (GOLD analysis project Ga0209345, IMG submission 187294) | Oil polluted marine microbial communities from Coal Oil Point, Santa Barbara, California, USA - Sample 7 (SPAdes) (version 2) | ecosystem: Environmental > Aquatic > Marine > Oil seeps ...
CACTTAGATAGGCCGGTTTGGCGGGCTCTGGCACAGGGGCCGAGCTGGTTGTTGCACAGGCGGTCAGTACGAAACTAAGTGCCAGACAAGTTGATGTTCCAATTAATTTTTTCATTTTTGCGCTCCCATTTTTTTCATTCTTAACGGGAATGCACGGTTAAGTCACTAAATTATTATTTCTGAAATATCAAATTCACTTGTCTCAATTTAATCGAACGCTAATGTGCCGCCATGACAACAAAACATTATGATGCAATTGTTATCGGGGCAGGGCATAACGGGCTGACGTGTAGCTATTATTTAGCGCGCAAAGGATTGTCCGTTTGTGTGCTCGAACGTAGCGCTGTAGTCGGCGGTGCGGCGCTAACCGAAGAGTTTCATCATGATGCGTCGGGGGGATATAGGAACTCGGTCGCGGCCTATACGGTGTCCTTGCTACAGCCAAAAGTCATAAATGATATGGAGCTCAAGAAGCACGGACTAGAGGTCGTGTTGCGCAAGATTGATAATTACCTGCCGCTCGGGACGAAAAAGAAAGACGGCTATTTGTTGGCGGGCAGGGACGGGCTGACCCTGCGCGAGATTGCACGTCACAGCGAGAAAGATGCGCAGGCCTATCCGCGTTACGAAGCGGCGCTCGACGGTATCGTCGACCTACTGAAACAGTTTTTATTGGTATCACCACCAAATATGGGCGGCGGTCTTGCGGATGTGTTGTCACTGCTCAGCGCAGGCAATAAAATGCGTAAATTATCCACAGAGACCCAGCGGGATTTATTAGACTTCTTCACGAAATCAGCCACAGAAATTCTCGACCAATATTTCGAAAACGATGTGGTCAAAGCCCTGTTCGGGTTTGATGCCATTGTCGGCCATTTCGCCAGCCCCAATGAACCGGGTTCGGCCTATGTGTTGCTGCACCATGTGTTCGGCGAAGCCGCAGGTGTTCCCGGTGCATGGGGACACGCCATAGGTGGTATGGGGGCTATAACCCAAGCCATGCAGAGAGCTTGCGAGGCACAAGGCGTAGAGATTATCTTGGACACGCCTGTCGACGAAATTATCACCAATAAGGACAAAAATATCAGCGTAAAGTGCGGCGACATCACCTATATGGCCAAGACGGTTGCATCGTCTGTACATCCGCAAATACTCTATCAAAATTTGATAAATCCCGACGAACTGCCCACAGATTTCCGTACCCGCATCAAAAACTATAAATCACATTCAGGTACATTTCGGATGAATGTCGCATTGGATAAGTTGCCAAAATTCAAAGCGGCGCCAACTTCAACACAAGAGAGCGAAGTTTTTCTCACCTCTGGTATCATCATTGCGCCAAGCCTTGAATATATGGACGAAGCTTGGTTGACTGCCAAAGACAAAGGTTGGTCAGATGAGCCGATTATTGAGATGCTGATACCTTCGACGCTCGACGATACTCTCGCGCCTAAAGGTAAGCATGTGGCCAGTCTGTTTTGTCAGCAATTTGCATTTGATCTTCCTGATGGGAAAAAATGGGAAGATGAGCGTGAGAAAGTCGCCGACCATATCATAAATACCGTCGACAAATACGCCCCCGGTTTTGCGGGATCTGTCCTCGGGCGACAAGTCTTGTCACCCCTAGATATAGAAACAAAATTCGGCCTTATCGGCGGTGATATTTTCCACGGCCGTATGAGCTTAGACCAACTGTTTTCCGCCCGCCCAATCCTCGGCTATGGTGCCTACCGCTCGCCTATGAAAGGCGTCTATATGTGCGGCAGCGGCACCCATCCCGGCGGCGGAGTAACCGGCGCTCCCGGTCACAACGCAGCACAAGTGATTTTAAAGGATAAGCGTCTATTCTCTCTCTAAACTTCGCTATATCCGCCGAGGCGTATCTTTCCCCTGCGCTTTAAATACCAAATCCATACTGATCCCCATATTGCGCCTAAAGCCCCAAGAGTGAGCATGCCTGCTGCGGCTTCAGGGGAGTGAATGGCATTTTGGTAGCCGCCGAGCGCGGATAAACCAACGGCATCTGTTGCGAAATGTAAAAATACTGCGGGCCAAATTGAGCCAGCTCGTAATGTTACAGCACACAGCACCATACCTGTGCCAAATGCCACGGCCATTTGTGCTAACAAGAAAATTACTTCTGCACCGAACAGACCATTAATTGAATGTAGTAGACCAAATGCCACTGAAGATATTATGGCTCCCCACATAGGTCCCTTTAATTTGAACAACCCGTTTAGCATGAGGCCTCTGAATAAAATTTCTTCGTTTAGGCCAATAAATATGGATGCACATATCCATAGAACTGCATTTGCGGGGTGAGCAATGATATTCGGAAATGCTAAGCCAAGCGGTGTTAATATACCTAGCCATATTGGTCCGGCGATCCACAGCCAAGAAAACCCAAAACGTTTCGTCAATCCGGCTTGTTTTGCTTGTTTTGCTATAAGTATCGCCCCGACCAACACGGTACAAAGCGCTAATTGTTCAAGCAATAATGCGAGGTCGGATATATGCTTGGCATAGGGTAGGGCACTTAGGACCAAGAAGTATAATGTTGCACAAAGTGCTGGGATGAATGTCCAGTATAAAGCTCGTTTAGTCATTTTTGCCTCCCCAAATGCTAATTGCAGGGAAGCCTGGGAAATCTTCGGACCAACTTTTGTGTTTAACTTGCCAAACGCTTATTGTGAAAATGCCAGCCATTGTTTTCGCCCAGCGGTGATAAAAATACAATTTATTGAAGAGTTGGAAATGATAGTCTTGCATGATATGCCTTTCTAGTTGCTTATTTTAAAATATTGGAGCATATATTATATATGAACGAGAATTCACATTCACATAATGACAAATACAGTCAAAGTCAAGGGGCGCACCCTGCAAAACAATTACGCTCGCGACAAAGTCGGGATAAAATCGTCAAGGCTTTTGCGGAACTGTTAAAGGAAAAACCATTTGAACGCATTTCGGTAGCGGAAATTGCTGAGCGCGCAGGTGTTGCTGTGGGAACGCTGTATCGCAGATTTAAAAATAAAGACGCCCTAATTCCTGTCGTATTCGAGTTATACCAAGAAAGACTTGCTTTATGGATGGCAGGGGAAGGCCAGATAGATTTACCGGATGACGTTACTCTACGTCAGGCGATTGTCGTAATCGTAAACACTGGCTGGAAGCTTCTCAAGAAAGAAGCACACATATTACGCGCCGTACACTTATATGCCAGATTGCGCCCTGAAATGGTTGGCAATGAAGTTATGTGGAAACAATGGGAGCAAGCTGCATATACGTCATTTCAACCGCTTTTGCAGGCATTTCCCAGTGAATTGAAAAGAAAGGATATAGATAAGTCCGCCAAAATGATGACTTTTTTCATCAATACTTTTTTTCTAGAAAAAGGCCTGTACCCCGATGAACCTCCTTCTGCTGGATTTGATATCTCAGATCAGGAATTCCTTCAAGAAGCGGCGGATATGCTATATGGGTACCTGGTTACTGCAGACATATAGTTTCTTCAAATAGAACACCCAGCTTGTGTGAATCAACTCACTGTGTAATAATAACTATTCCGAGGGGCACCTTATAGGTTGAGACGTACCCTTAAAACTTGATCTGGCTAATACCAGCGGAAGGACGGAAGTAGGAAAATGACCAATTACAATGTTGATACTGAGCTTCTCGAAGACGGTGAACATGTACTGTGGGCATTTGGAGATTTAGCACCAAAAAAATCTTGGAAATATTCCTTATGGGTGAGTGCATTGCTCATCCTGCTATTTGGAACTGTCCAAGTCTATAATGCTGTAAAAACTTGGGAATCTCTAAAAGAGTCCAGCCAAGAATTATGGGGCATGATTGCTATAGGCATATTAGTGACACTTATCGGATTAGGCGCGATTATGCGGGGAAATCGAAAAAAACCACGTCCAGAGCAACAGTCCGAATACTTTGTAGGTATGATCACAAATAAACGTATGGTTTTGTACAGTGCTACGCGCGAACAGGATATAGTCCTGAGACGCGGGGATATCGAAGAGGCTCACTTAGACTATAGCAATGGTGCACGGGCTTTGCGTCTGGATTTATCTAAAAACTCAGCATTAGCACAGGTGGTTTTCACAACATCAGGCGATATTCTGACAGCGAAAAAACTGCTAGAAGACCGCTTTATTATGCCGCATGCTGCCGGGCCTGTGGAGGATGAGCGAGCATGACCCAGGACGAGTTTAACACATTTTGTGCAACGCTTCCGCACACATTTCATGTGGTGCAGTGGGGCGGTGCAGATGTCTGGAAAGTTGGCGTCGCTGGCAAAAACACAAATAAAGTGTTCGTTATTGGTGGGTGGAATAAGGGTTCAGACGAATTTGCGGCCTCATTCAAATGTGGGGAAATTGCTTTTGAATTTCTGCGCGACAGCCCCGGTTGTCGCCCCGCGCCTTATCTGGCTTCACGCGGCATGAAATGGATACAACGATTGACAGACGAAGGCGTGACTGACGTAGACTTGAAGAATTACCTACGCGAAAGTCACCGCCTAGCATCACTAAATTTAACCAAAAAATTACAAAAACAATTAGGGCTTAATCAGGAGAAACCCCATGAATAAACCAATAGACCAATCGCAGTTTCAGACACCGACCGTGACCACGGGGGCTTTGCCTGCGTCGAAGAAGTTTTTCACCAACCCTGCGAGCGCGCCCGACATCAATGTGGCGCACCGTTCTATTACCCTGCACCCCAGTGCCAATGAGCCTGACGTGGTGGTGTATGATACTTCGGGTCCCTATAGTGACCCGAGTGTAGAGATTGATCTGGAAGCAGGTCTCGCTCGCCCACGTACCGCGTGGGTGATGGAGCGGAGTAACGCCGAGGAATATACGGGCCGAGATGTTAAACCCGAAGACAATGGCGGCGCGTCAGGCAAATACCTAGCGCGAGAATTCCCCATTAAAAACAATCCTCTACGCCGCAAAGATAATGATAAACCCTTCACCCAATATGAATACGCCAAGGCCGGCATCATCACCAAAGAAATGATTTATGTGGCCGAGCGCGAAAACCTAGGCCGCACCGAATCCGTGCCGGGCGCACAAGCACGGGTAAATGCAGGCGAGAGTTTCGGCGCAGATATCCCCGCTTTCGTGACACCAGAATTCGTCCGCGACGAAATCGCACGGGGTCGCGCTATCATCCCGTCAAATGTCAACCACCCCGAAATAGAGCCGCAAATCATAGGCCGTAATTTCCTCGTGAAAATCAACGCCAATATCGGTAATTCCGCAGTCGCATCCTCGGTCGAAGAAGAAGTGGACAAAATGGTCTGGGCCACACGATGGGGCGCAGATAATGTCATGGATTTGTCCACGGGACGCAACATCCACAACACACGCGAATGGATTATCCGCAACTCGCCCGTTCCCATTGGCACTGTACCTATGTATCAAGCTCTGGAGAAAGTGAACGGCGTTGCCGAAGACCTGACATGGGAAATTTTCCGCGATACCCTCATTGAGCAAGCCGAGCAGGGGGTGGATTATTTCACCATCCATGCGGGCGTGCGTCTCGCCTATATTCACCTGACGGCGCACCGCGTTACGGGCATTGTCTCGCGCGGAGGCTCTATCATGGCGAAATGGATGCTGTCCCGCCACGAGGAGAGCTTCCTCTACACCCATTTCGACGAAATTTGCGACATTATGCGCACCTATGATGTGAGCTTTTCATTAGGTGACGGCCTACGCCCCGGCTCTATCGCCGACGCCAATGACCGGGCTCAATTCGCAGAGCTGGAAACCCTCGGCGAGCTAACCCAAATCGCTTGGGCCAAAGGTTGCCAAGTGATGATCGAAGGCCCCGGCCACGTGCCCATGCACAAGATTAAAGCCAATATGGAGAAGCAATTGGACGTCTGCGGCGAAGCCCCGTTCTATACGCTCGGCCCACTGACCACGGACATCGCGCCCGGTTATGACCATATCACAAGCGGTATCGGCGCGGCCATGATTGGCTGGTTCGGCACGTCTATGCTCTGTTACGTCACCCCCAAAGAGCACCTAGGTTTACCCGACCGCGACGACGTCAAAGTCGGCGTTATCACCTATAAACTCGCCGCCCACGCCGCAGACCTAGCCAAAGGCCACCCCGCCGCCCAAATAAGGGACGATGCGCTTAGTAGGGCAAGGTTCGAGTTCAGATGGGAAGACCAGTTCAACCTGGCCCTAGACCCCGAAACAGCCAAAGACTATCACGACCAAACATTGCCTAAGGACGCCCATAAAGTCGCCCATTTCTGCTCAATGTGCGGCCCAAAATTCTGCTCCATGAAAATAACCCAAGACGTCCGCGACTACACAGAAACCCTAACAGACAACGAAAAAGCCGACCTAGAAGAACAAGCTAAAGAAGGTATGGCGGGTATGTCCGAGAAGTTTAAGGAAATGGGTGGGGAAATTTATTTGGATGAAGATGTGGTTGAGAGTGAGGGGTAGGATATGTCACGAGTTGAAGATATTTTAAATTGGTTTGACAATCGTCTGTCGTCCAAGCAGTCGGAAAGATATACTTCAAGTGAATTGCAGAAAATTAAACGAAAAGTCGCCTTATTTAAAGATGAAATTGATGAGATACGTTCGTCTCTCAACCCAGAAATTGAAGAAAAATATGAAATAAAATATATAAATACCAAACTAAGTAATAAGGCTGATGTACTAAATAAGAAAATTGGTAAACTGGAGAAAGAAAATACGGTTTTAAGAAAAAATAATGAAAAACTTAAGGTAGTAAAAAGAAGCACGATTAAGAAAACCACGGCTGAAAATAACAAGGTACTTACCGCAAACAGAGAACTTGAAAAAATAAATAAGCTTGTAAAAGAACAAAAGTTAAAAGAAGGCAATCTTAGGAATACAAATAAAAATTTGGTGGAGCGTGTTGCGAAGTTGGTAAAACAAACTGAAACCTTAAGTAACCAGCTTGATAGTATCAATAAGGAATTGGTTGATTTGAAATACTCATACAAGGTACTTGAAAATAGCAATCAAGAAGATTTTAAAAAAATGCTGGATTTAGATAAGGGATTATAGCTAAGGTTAACTTGTTTTTTAACTACCCTACCACCCGCTCATCCCCACGGAAGTGGGGAGCCAGTTTTTTAAATATGTGCGAGCTATGCTCGCTCTTTCTTGCGCTGGATACCCAGTCGTGGCTGGGTATGAGCGGGTGAGGGAGGAGGGCTTGCAATATATTAAAGCCTGATATATGTTCCCTCTATGTTCTTTGTTTATATTATGGCATATATACCCTAGAGGTACGTATTAAAATAAATAGATTCACAAAGGGACAAACCCATGTTACATTGTGCCTATGAAAACTGATTTGACAAGATTCAAAGACTCGGACGGGTTTGTAATCCACTTTGGGGGAGCAAATAACGAAGTCGATACTTACACATTCGCTAATGCCCTTGTGGCGTTTTCTGATGCTACAAGGGAAATAAACAGTCAAATTAATCCAGGCTACAGTATCAGTTTGCGCCTTGAGGACGTTGGTAAGGGCAGCTTCCGAGGGAAAATTAAGGGCGACAAAAAAGGAATAATGGGAAAATTGAAATGGGCTGCTGAGCAGTCATTGATACCCATCTTTATTGCCTTTATTTATGACCAATACATAGACAGAGACACATTTGAAATAGAAATTTCTGATGAATATGTAATAATAGAAAATGGTGGGGATAGGACGATTATTCCTAGAAGTGCATATGATTCTGCAAAGAATCTACCTTCACCTGAGCGCGTTCATGAGCAAATGAACCGTGTCATTGATGTAATTGAGAAAGATCAAAAAATTGAGAGCTTTGGAATAACCAAAGAATTGGATGATGATGTTCCAGTGGTCAACTTACCAAGAGATAGGTGGGCTAGAATACGTGAGCAAGTTGCCGACAAAGAAGAAGACAAAGAAGACAGAGAGGTTGAAGAAGAAGTAACAATTGATATTCTTAAAGCTGTTTTTTCTGCTAAAGGCCGGAAGTGGGAATTTGTCTACAGAGGGTTCAAGATTTCAGCCTCTATTAAAGACCCTGTTTTTATTGCGAATGTTATGCAAAGGAAGATAACCATTGGCAATGGTGACCGCATTCGATGTACACTTATAACGGTGCAAAAGTGGCAAGAAGCTGATAGAGTTTGGTTAAATGCTGAGTACAAAATTAAGACTGTATTAGAGTACATTGCTCTGACTGAACCAAAAGGATTGCTTGATGATCACACTTAGAAAAGCACAAATGAACGGTAAACTTGATGACTTCATCAAAGAGCATGAGCCTATGGAAGCCGATAAAGAGCCTCTACAGTGCTATATAGACGCCAGTGCTACCCCTTTGGAAAGCAAGTCAAAAGGTCGGTCAAAATCGCGCCCTGATTTTTCCGCCGATTATAAATAAATTCAGCTTCTTTTGCGTACTTGGCTAAATGCTTAGGTGAAACCCATATGTGGGTGCCACTTATTGACCGCTTGAGGTGCATAAAGAAACCCTCAATGCCGTTAGTAGTTTGACCCTCACTGCCAACGTATTCTTCTTTTGAGTGAACCACTGTTTTGTGGGTGTAGTGGATTTCATGTTTAAGGTTTTTGTAGGCCGCTAATTCATCTGTGTGGATTTCAGAGCCATGCAAAACATTACCCGCAATATGAGGGAACAAAGTAAATTCTTTACGGTTTGGGACAACCTTAGTCATTATATCGCCGCCCTTTTCGAGCATACCAAGCACAATAGCCTTACCTGCGCCGCCTTTAGCGCCCTTTTCATAACCGCCAATAAAGGCTTCATCAATTTCAACGGCTTTGCCACAGCCGCCAAGAGGCTCTTCACCATCAACACGCGCCATATGTTCACGGATTTTGTGACCGATGCGCCAAGCGGTTTTGTAAGTGACGCCTAATTGACGCTCTAATTCCTTGGCAGATACGCCATTGCGGGACTTGGTGAACAAGAACATAGCATAGAACCAAAGCTGTAAGGGTGTTGTAGACCCCTCATAGATGGTTCCTGCCATAGGGTGTATGTGGTGACCGCACCACTGGCAAGAAAACGCTTTGTGACCCTTTAAGCGCGGCCATTTACCTGCTTTGCTACACTTTGGGCATTCATGGTTATCGCCGTAACGGACATCAAACAGATGTTGCAGACAAGTATCATCATCTGGAAACTGATTAAAGAACTGGCGAATTGTTTGTTTAGACATTTTGTATCTCCTATGCCTGATTATATAGCATAGGTTAGTACGTATGTCTAGGGGATATACGCCTATATTATCACCAATAAACGTAATGGCACCTTGTATACGGGGCATACGGATGATCTTGGACAGCGGATATCAGAGCATAAGGATAAGGCGGACACCGGGTTCTCGGCCAAATATGGGTGTGACCGTCTGGTGTGGTTTGAAAGCCACGAGACACGGGACGGGGCTTTTCGGCGCGAGCGGCAGATTAAGGAATGGCAGCGGGTTTGGAAGATTAGACGAATTGTTAGACTTAACCCTGATTGGGAGGATTTATACCCAATCCTTACCGAAGACATGGTTTATGATGAACGACGGCGCTATTCTCCGGCTACAAAAACACCCTCACCACCCGCTCATCCCGACGCAGGTCGGGATCCACGGTGAAGGTTGATAGATGGACCCCGTTCTGCAACGGGGTGAGCGGAGGAGAAGAGGGGGCGACTCAAAAAACTTATCCACGGTTCCTGCGCCTCGCGTATATTCATACCATGAGTTTTGTTTCTGCATATCAGCCCCCATTAAAAACCGCCTGTTTAGGCGGCGTGTCCTTGCATGTGATCCAGATTGGGTATGGGGTTTTGCCAGAATTTGAATGTAATGAACTTGAGAGTGCTGAGTATGGGGATGTGCCCTCTTATGGAACTCAAAATAATAGTGCATGGACGCTTCTTGTTTGGTTGCGGCTTTGGTTACATTGGATATGTGGGGGACAGGATGCGCCATTTACTGAACAGTCAGCGCACGGACTTAATCGACATAGGCGGCGTATGGAACACCGCGAAATACCACCCGCCCGTAACCTCATGCCTTATTATAAATTCTGCGCGACTGGGCTTGACGGGCGGAAACTGAGCCCAACGCAATTTATGGAACGGCTTTGTCGGCTGTCTGTCTTCGGGCGGATATGCATATATAGAATGCGCCAATCTGGTTCGGTCCTGCGCAGACGGGCACTGCTCATTTGCTATGATCACGGATGGTGGCGCGAACCCATTAGTCATATGGGACGTTTGCGCCACGGTTTTTGGCCCATCTTTGTTTGGGTAAACTGGCAGTTGTGGCCAAACTGGCTGTTGCACTAAAGTTTGGGGATGAAGCAAATTAACCCGTCTGAAAGTAACTTCATGGGCGGAGCATATCCGCATGCGCGCTATATAACTTTCTTCAAAAACGCGCTGACCAGAACGATTTGCTGGCCGCTGACACGGCCTTCTATGTGTTCGGGATTGTCGGTCAGGTGGATATTGCGCACCACTGTGCCGCGCTTGGCGGTAAAGCCTGCGCCTTTGACCTGCAGGTCTTTGATGAGTGTGATGGTGTCGCCTTCGGCCAGTTCTGTACCATTGCTGTCGCGGGTCGGGGTGATGGCAATATCATCGTTTTCTTCGGGCAGACCTGCAAGCGCCCAAGCGGTTAAACTCTCGTCTAAATACATCATGTCGAGTAAATCCTGCGCCCAGCTTTCGCCAGATAACCGCGTCAACATCCGCCAAGCCAGAACTTGGACTGCGGGCACTTGGCTCCACATGCTTGTGCTAAGACATTGCCAATGATCCGAGTTAGGCTGTCCATCTATTTGCGCAACGCAAGTCGCACATAAAACGGCGGTCAAGTCCGCAGGTGAGCCGTCTTCAGGCGTAACATCATAAGCGGTGAGGGTATCTGTAGCCGCACACAATTCGCAAGCATTTCCGGCGCGTTCTAATAAGGTCGGGTCTATTGTGTTGGTAGTCATAGTATCTCGCAAGTCAAAATTTACCGCGTTCTAACGTGCAGGGCAATTATTACAATGGGGATTATATTAAGCTTGGCCCTAAGCTCGGGGATGCGCGCCCGCATGGATTTTCATTAAACTGCTGGCGTCCACATCCGTATAGACTTGAGTACTGGACAGACTGGCATGGCCGAGCAGTTCTTGGATGGTGCGCAAATCACCGCCGCCCGCGAGCAAATGTGTGGCAAATGAATGGCGCAGAGCATGGGGTGTCATACTTTCGGGCAGGCCGAGGGCGCCGCGTAAAATCTCGATGGTTTTTTGCATGGTTCGCGCACCAAGCGGCCCGCCGCGCACGCCGCGAAACAAGTTGTCTTCGGCTTTCAACACAAAAGGGCAAAGCTGGGTGTAATTCTTCACGGCCTCTGCGATGATAGGCAAGAGCGGCACCATGCGGGCTTTGTTGCCCTTACCGGTGATTTGGATGCTGTCACCAAGGGGCAGGTCGGAAACTCGCACAGATAAAGCTTCGGATATGCGTAACCCTGCGCCGTACATCAGCAATATGACAGACATATCCCTTGCCGCCACCCATGGTCTCGGGTCCATGGTGTCTGCGGTTTTGATAAGCTCTTGGCTGGCTTGGGCGCTGATCGGTTTGGGTAAAAGCTTATTGACTTTGGGGCCACGGATTAAATCTATAGCGTCGTTTTTAAGGTTCCAATTGCGCTCGACATACCGAAAAAACATCCGCAGAGATGACAGGTTGCGGGCGAGGGAACTGGCGGACAGACCATTGGTGCCGCGTCTTCTGTGGGCGAGGTAACTGCGGAAATCACGGATGTTAAGATTAGTGAGATCGCCCAGTTTTACAGTGCGTCCAAGGTGTTCGGTAATGAAACCCAAAAATGCCGAAATGTCCCGTTGATAGGCTTCTACCGTTTTATCAGCCAATCTGCGCTCACCTGATAAATGCGCGCAAAAATTTGCCAACACATTATCCGGCGACATATCTCTTGGATTTGATGGTTTCGGGTTTGGGGACATGCAGATAGCATAATCATTTCACGGTTAAGAAATTATGAGGAGGTATATTGGGCGCGGTTTAATTATTTTGTTTAATTTTTTACGGGAGCCCTCTGGTTTATTAACCCGTTGGCAAATAGATTGACGGGATGGAGCAAATGATTCGCGAAATGGAAGAAGCAGAAAAAGCTGCGGAAGCTTCGGGCACTGTCCGGAATGCTTGGTGGCTATGGTTCTTTGCTGCCTTGGCCATTGGCGCGACATTGTTGGCTTCGTGGCAGGGCAAAGCCCTTGGCTGGCCAGCATTTATTTTGTTGGCGGGGATTTCCGTTGTTTCTATGCTATCAATCTTGACGATATTTTTTAACCGTCAATCGGTTTCTGGCGATGAACAATTTAGCTCGGACGGGCCAAGTTTGCTCGCATCATTTAATGCGCAAGCCGTCCCCAGCCTTATCGTCATTGGCGTAAAACCCGCTATGGCAAATACTGCTTATTTGGACTTGGCACGAGAGTTAGGTGTTGATGCGACCCCCGATGCACCGC
>Ga0209345_10004966_pt1 | contig 12569 bp, 11 predicted proteins | sample Cruoilmetagenom7_FD_187294 | JGI IMG/M metagenome (GOLD analysis project Ga0209345, IMG submission 187294) | Oil polluted marine microbial communities from Coal Oil Point, Santa Barbara, California, USA - Sample 7 (SPAdes) (version 2) | ecosystem: Environmental > Aquatic > Marine > Oil seeps ...
CTGGTCACTTCTATGTATGAGCCATGGCCTCAACCGGTCTGAGCCGTTTTATTCTGAGGGCCGGATAGAGAGCGGCAAAAAATGTGATAACGAGAACCATGCCGGGTCCGATGGATGCGGAAAGCAAAGAGAGCTTCGGATACAGGCTGCCGGAAATCCCGTATTGCCGCAAGATCTCGGATGCTCCGGCGATGTTAATACCGTGGGACTGGAAGTAAAGGGTGACCAGGCATCCCATTGCAATCCCTAAAGCAATCCCGATCAGGGTCATGAGGGTCGATTCCATCAGGACCATTCTGGTCAAACGCCCCGGTGTGGTTCCTATGGCCATGAGCATACCGAACTCTCTGGTTCGCTCCAGAATAGACATCAGAAAGGTGTTCAGGATGCTGAAAGCAACCACCATGATCAGAATAAAATAGGTGATAAGGCCGGTGACTAGGTCCATGAAAATCCCCTGGGAAAGCCCGGGCATGAGTTCTTCCCAGTCCAGGGCCGTAAGTGAGGGTTTTTCATCGAGTTTATTGATTTTTGAGACAACAGCCTGTTTGGTCACGGGAAGATCTCCAAGGCTTCTGCAGACCACCGTTACCTCATGGACGGCCCGACCCATGGAATAGATTTCCTGAAAATATTTCAGCGGAATATGAACCGTGCTTCTGTCCAGATCGTCAATGCCGGAACTGAAGATGCCCGTTACCTTGAAAACTGCCGCGGCTACGGAGCCGTCCAGGCCCTGTCCCAGTACCGTAAGTTCATCTTCCAGATCAACACGAAGACTGCTGGCCAAAAGCCGCCCCACAAGTATCCGGTCCGTATCGGTTTCAGTCAGATACCGTCCTTTTCGGATAAGTTTTTTCAGGGTGGACACCCGGGCTTCCTTTTCAGGATCAATACCAATAACGATTACGCCGTTGGTTCGCTCATTAGAAGAAACCATTGAAAACGCATTGGCCCTGGGGGTAAAGGCTTCCACGCCGTGTATTTTTGCAAGGATATTTTCCACGGTCGCCGGGTGGGAAACAACTCTTCGCATCTGCTGGTTCTCTTTATAGCCCTTTGCCTGCACCTGCAGATGTCCCATATGTATTTTAACTGAAGCATTGATCATGGCATCATAGGAGCCGAACTGAAAACTCAGCATAAACACCAGCAACAGGCAGGCAAATGCGATCGCGGAGATGGTCAGCAGCGTTCGCCTGGGATTTCGCCATATATTGCGCCAGGCCATTTTAACGTTCATGTTGTTCTCCGCGTTCCTTATTGCTCATGCCTAATGCCTTGGATTCTTGAGTGACGTCTGGGTAAAATGGCTGTCTTTCAGTGGTATGCTAAACTCCAGAGACTTGTATTTCACCAATGTATATTCTTCGTCTTCGGCATCAGCCTTTCTCATCTTCATGATCGTGGGATAGAGTTTCCCGCCCAGAATTTTTATCCCGCTGAAGGTTAATATCTTCACCGGTTCAAAATCCTCATCGTAGAAAATTTCCTCAATGGGGATAAAATCCTCTCTGATCTTTATTGTAATCATTCCCCATATGACAGGTGCGTCCAGCTTCGGCATCGATTCAATCTTGTAGACGGTTTTGTCTTCGCTGGTCTCTGTGCCGATGATTCTATGGTTATAGTCGTTTATAATGCTGTCGGACTTTGCCAGGTCGTTATTGGAAAAATCCGATCCCATCCATGACTGGGACATCATAGAGGGCGGAAGTTTTATCACCCGATTGACTTTCGGGTTGAACATCCACATGTTCCTGCCAAGTTTCAAAGTCCCGTTTCCGCGATCCTTGGGAGGTAAGATTATGGTGATCAGGCTGTCTTTCTCTCCTCTGGTCCAGGCTTTTATGACACTGACCCTCTCCCAGTCCGGGCGATGAACCGTCATCTCGACCGTGGAAACCGACGTTTCGTCCCTCATGTAATCGAAGTTTTCCCTCACCAGAGACGCTGCATCCATTGCCTCCGCAATGGTGCAGGGATTCGAAAACACGCAGGAGATAACAAACAGTGTGACAGTTGCGGATAATTTTCTGCGCATCATTAATGTCCTTTATGCAGGAGATTCCCAGATAAGACCTTTGGCAGCATTATCGTCCAAATTCCCGGATCAGTCAACGCAGTTAAATAAAGAGCAAGTTGTCATGGGACGGAGGATTCCGGGGTTTCTTGAAAGCGCTCTGTCAAAGCGCACATGCAGCGAGCCTTAAGCATAATCTAAGCCAAAAAAAATTATTCTTGACAATCGATATGATTTGATTTAGAAATAATAGAAATATAAACAAAGGTAACAAATCCAGATGGAAAAAATCAGAAACAGTCAATCCACACAAAGCTTTTATTTTTACTTTTGCTTCTTTGGGGGCAGTCTGCCTATGGATTGATCGATGTTATGTCATTATCAAGCCGGAGGCAGAAAACAGCCTCCGGCTTTTTTATTGGATTTTATTCGATTATCATAATAACGAGGATGATAAAATGGCCGGAAATTCATTTGGACAGATATTCAAGATAACTACCTTTGGTGAGTCGCATGGAGAGGGTGTGGGTGTGACTGTTGATGGATGTCCTCCGCATGTCCGTCTGTCATCTAGGGACTTTGTGCGGGATATGGCGCGGCGCAGGCCCGGAAAACGATCCTTTGAAAGCCCCAGGAAAGAGAAGGATCAGGTAGAAATTTTGTCCGGCGTGTTCGAGGACCTGACCACTGGGACCCCCATTACACTTTTTATCCGAAACCGCGATGCTGACAGCAGACCTTACGAGATTCTGCGCCGGCTTTTCAGGCCCGGTCATGCGGATTACAGCTACCACAAAAAATATGGCCACGTTGATTTCAGGGGTGGGGGAAGGGCCTCGGCGCGCGAGACCGCTGCAAGGGTTGCCGCGGGGGTAGTTGCCGGCAAAATCATAGAGCCCAAAGGCATCAAGGTTACGGCATTTACCATTGAACTGGGAGGAATCAGGGCGGGGGACATAAATCTGGACCTCATAGATGATAGTCCCTTTTACTGTCCGGACCCTGCTGCATCCAAACAGATGGAAGACGTCGCTTCCAGAGCCAGAAAAGAAGGAGATTCCATTGGCGGCATTGTTGAAATCCTGGTTACCGGATGCCCTGCAGGTTTGGGTGAACCGGTATTTGATAAACTGGAGGCCGATCTGGCCAAGGCAATAATGTCGGTAGGGGCGGTCAAGGGTGTTGAAGTAGGCGCCGGCTTTGGAGCGGCCAGACTGAAGGGTTCTGAAAACAATGATCCCATTACCCCGGATGGATTTGCTTCAAACCAGGCTGGAGGGATCTTGGGCGGGGTCTCAAATGGAGATGATATTATCCTGAGAGCTGCCGTAAAACCGATTCCTTCCATCAGCCTGGAGCAGGATACCATAGACCGGGAAGGGAATTCAGCCAAACTGAAGATCACCGGGAGACATGATGCGACTGCGATTCCGCGTATCATCCCCGTGCTTGAGGCCATGGTTCGGATTATCTTAGCTGATCACTATTTACGATTAAAAACAATCAAACTTTAATTATGGGCACGCTCAAAAATATGCACGTATTCTTCGTCGTGTCCTGAGGAGGGGAAAAATGATCGGGAAATACATAAGGCTTGAGAGAATCATCAACAGGGAAACTGGAAAGGCCGTCATTGTCCCAATGGATCATGGGGTCAGCGTCGGTCCTATTTTAGGCATTACAAATATGAAGGAGGCCATGAGCCAGGTGGCTGATGGAGGGGCCAATGCCGTCGTTATTCACAAAGGGATTGTTCCCCGCGGTCATCGTGGAGGCGGGCCGGACATGGGATTGATTGTTCACTTGTCCGGCAGTACGTCCCTCTGTCCGGAGCCGAACGCCAAGACTCTTGTGTGCACTGTTGAAGAGGCCATTAAGATGGGTGCCGATGCCGTCTCCGTCCATGTGAACATCGGAGATGACCGCGAAAAAGAGATGCTGGCTGATCTGGGAAAAGTGGCCAAAGAAGCCGCTGAATGGGGAATGCCGCTTCTTGCCATGATCTACCCGAGAGGTAAAAAAATCAAAGACGAGTATGCCACGGATGCCGTAAAACACGCCGCCAGGCTGGGCGCGGAACTGGGCGCCGACATTGTCAAGGTCTCTTATACCGGCAGCCCTGATACCTTCCGTGAAGTAGTGGAAGGCTGTCATATCCCGGTTATTATTGCAGGCGGTCCGAAGATGGATTCGGATAGGGATATACTCGAAATGGTGAAAGGCGCGACGGAGGCCGGAGCATCAGGGACCTCGATTGGGCGTAACGTCTTCCAGCATGACAATCCGACCAAAATTGTCAGAGCCCTCCATATGATTGTTCACAGGAATGCGACAGTTGAAGAGGCGCTGGATTATCTCAATAACGGCTAGGGAGGATTGACGTGGGCCGCAATAAGAACAGGGACGACACTCAGGATCTGGGCGGATACAGGGAAGAAATAGACAACATAGACGGACAGATTATCTCCCTTCTTTCCAGAAGACAGGAAGTTGCCATGGCAGTGGGAAAGATCAAGAAGGAGCGTGGGCTTGAAATCTTTGATCCCGCAAGGGAGGAAGAGATCATGAGACGGCTGGTCTCAAATCATCACGGAGTTTTGTCTAAAGAGGCAGTCAAACATATTTATAATGAGATTATCTCTGCCTCCCGCTCTGTACAGGAATCTCTCAATGTGGCGTACTTCGGACCTGAAGCCACATTTACTCACCAGGCCGCCATATCTCTTTTCGGGCGTTCGGCGTCAATGCGCGCTGCTGAGACAATTGAAGATGTCTTTGGCCTGGTGGAAAAGGGCGTATGCCGGCAGGGCGTGGTTCCCATTGAAAACTCCTATGAGGGTTCCGTGAACAGGACCCTGGATCTGCTTTATACTTATGAGTTGAAGATAAATGCGGAGATTTTTCTTCGAATCAGACATCATCTCCTGAGTAAGGCAGATGATATCAGACAAATTAAGCGCCTGTATTCCCATCCCATGCCACTCGCCCAGTGCCGTGCGTGGCTGAGGGGGAATATCCCCAAGGCAGTTGTCATTAAAGAGGTTGGAAGCACGTCTCTGGCCGCCAAACTGGCTGCTGATGAGCCTGATGCGGCGGCTGTGGGGAGCCGGTTGGCTGCCCGGACATACCATTTGGAAATGCTGGAAGAAAACATAGAGGATCACCCGGACAATGTAACCCGGTTTCTCTCTATTGGTAAGGCCGAACATGAACCTACGGGAAAGGACAAGACGTCCATCATGTTTTTCCTCAACCATAAGCCGGGTGCCCTGCACAATGCACTGGGAATGCTGGCAAAGAACGATATTAACATGACCCGGATCGAGTCCAGGCCAATGAAAATACGGAATTGGGAGTATCTCTTCTTTGTTGACATTGAAGGGCATGAAAAGGACAGCAATGTCCATGAAGCAATCCTGGAAATGGAAAGGACCTGTCCGTTTATAAAACAGCTTGGCTCCTATCCTGCAGCAGGTGAGCCATGGGAGTGATTTTGGGACTGACATTGGGATTAGAATCGCGTCGCGCCGGAACGGGCGACAGTCTTCAATTGGAATAAGGAGGGTTTTACGCCATGAAAGAGATATGGGTCAAGGTTGATCCGTGGAAAAAGGAGCTTGTCACCACTGCCCTGGAAGCGGGGGCCGACGCCGTAATCGTTCCTCCTGAAAAGGATAAAGATGTTAAAGCGTTGGGGCTGATAACCACTGTTTCCGATGATGGAGATCTGAAATGGGAAAAAGACGTTAAGTATGTTGAAATTCGATCCACGGCCGACGAGGAAAAAATCATCCAACTGAGCCGCCGGAAAAAGGTTATTGTAAAGACAGATGATTGGACTATTATCCCTCTTGAGAATCTGGTAGCCCAGACCGGCAATATCTTTGTGGAAGTCAATGACTTGGAAACCGCCAGGACTTGTGCAGGCATTCTTGAAAAAGGCGTTGACGGGCTGGTAATAACGGAAAAAGATCCTGTCAGGGCAAAAGAGATCATAAACGAGATCAAATCAGTCCAGCAGACCACAGACCTGGTGAGTCTCAAGATCGACAATATCAAGTCTCTGGGAATGGGGGACAGGGTTTGCGTTGACACCTGCACAATGATGGGGACCGGTGAAGGATGCCTGGTAGGAAACAGCAGCCAGGCCCTTTTTTTAATTCATGCCGAGAGCATTGAAAATCCATATGTGTCGCCCAGGCCGTTCAGGGTAAACGCCGGCCCGGTACATGCCTACGTCATGGTGCCTGGAGGAAAAACACGGTATCTTTCGGAGATCAAGGCGGGTGATGAGGTCATCAAGGTCAATGCGAAGGGCCAGTCAGTGCCTTTGGTGGTAGGCAGGGTGAAAATCGAACGGAGGCCGCTGCTTCTTGTTGAGGCAACAGGTCCAAAAGGTCCCGTGAGTACGATCCTGCAAAATGCAGAGACTATTCGTCTGGTAGGGAAGAAGGGTGAAGCGATTTCAGTGGTTAAACTGAAGTCCGGCGATGAGGTCCTGGGATATGTGGAGGATGCGGGCAGGCATTTCGGACACAAGATAAGCGAAACAATTACTGAAAAGTAACCAGTGAACAATCATAAATCAGGTAGATAGGCTGTAGGCATTTAGGCTGTGAGGTACTGCAGGTTTTGGACACTAACAGTCTACAGCCTATAGCCTGCTATGAACCTGAACAGTTACAAACAATCTTCTAATCTTCAATCAGAAATCGACAATCAAATGATCTGCGTCCCCATAATGGCCCTGGATAATGCAGAGGCGATAAAGAAGATGTCTGAAGCTGCCCCCCTTGCGGATTTGATGGAGGTACGGCTGGATGTCATGGAGTCGTTTGATCTAAAGGAGATTATTCAAGCGGCCACCAAACCCGTGATAGTGACCTACCGTTCAAAGAAAGAGGGGGGCAGCGGTCTGGCGCGTTATGAAACACGGGTTCACCACCTGGTAAGGGCCATTGAGTCAGGAGCCGATTTTGTGGATGTTGAATTCAGCATGCCACAGATATACCGCCAGGAGATCTTTCAGGCAGGGGGCACGTCCAGGCTTATCCTATCTGCCCATTTTTCAAATAAAACACCTCCCAGAGAGAAGCTTGAAGACACTTTCAGGAAGATGACCGCGACAGGTGCGGATATGGTAAAGATCATTACCTATGCCAGAGCACCCGAAGACAACCTCAGGGTTTTGGGGCTGATTCCTCTGGCCCGGGAGCTTGGCATCAAGATCATTGCCTTCTGTATGGGGCCTGCCGGTCGCATCAGCCGAATTTTCACTGTCATGATGGGTGGGCATCTGAGCTTTGCTTCTCTTGAAGAAGGTCAGGAGTCTGCGTCGGGTCAGATACCTGTCAGAAAAATGAAACAGCTGCTGGAGATGCTTAAGGCGTAAGGCGTGCGGCACACGGCTTACGGCGCATGGCATACGGTAAATAATGAAAGAAATCAAATCCATATCCGATCTGAACGCAACTTCAAAAATCCCGGGCTCAAAGAGCATTACCCACAGGGCAATCATCGCAGCCAGTCTGGCCAGAGGAGAAAGTCTGCTGAAAAATTTTCTGGAATGCGAGGATACGGTTTATACGGCAAGTACCCTCAAGGAACTCGGCGTCGGAATCTCCTTTGAGGAAGAAACCCTTAAGGTTGCAGGAACAGGAGGGATCTTTCAGCCTGTCTCTGACAGAAAGGAGCTTTACCTGGGCAATTCCGGAACGTCCTTTCGTTTACTCCTGTCTGTTGTCGCGCTTGGACATGGCGAATTCCTCATGACCGGGACCCCGCGGATGTTGAAACGGCCGGTTGGGGCGCTTGTCACGGCCCTTAACCAGCTTGATGTAAAAGCCTCATGCATTGAGCGGAATTCCTGTCCCCCGGTACTCATCAAGGCAGACGGGATCCGCGGGGGGAAGGCTCAAATAGCAGGGAATCAGAGCAGTCAATATCTCTCTTCTCTGCTCCTTTCCGGTCCGTATGCTGAAAAAGGCATTGAAATCGAGGTCTCCGGCGAGCTTGTGTCAAGCCCCTATGTGGATATTACCGTAGACGTCATGGAACAGTTCGGGGTTCAGGTTGAGCGACAGGAATACAACTATTTCAAACTCCCCTCCAGCCAGGGTTATAACGCCTGCGAGTTTGTGGTCCAGGGAGATGCCTCTTCTGCTTCTTATTTCTGGGCGGCTGCCGCCGTAACCGGGGGGACTGTTATGACGGAAAATATATATCCTTTTAAGACACGGCAGGGCGATATCCGGTTCCTTGAGATTCTGGAAAGGATGGGCTGCCGTGTTGAAAAAAACACAGACAGGGTAGTCGTTCACGGCAGCGAGCTTTCAGGGATTGAGGCGGACATGAGTTCCATGCCGGACATGGTGCCGTCTCTCGCGGCGGTAGCCCTTTTTTCTTCAGGCAGGACTCACATCAGGAATGTCCATCACCTCAGAATAAAAGAAAGCGATCGGCTCCATTCCATAGCCCATGAATGGAATAAACTGGGTGCCGGGGTGGAAGAAACGGAAGACGGTCTCATCGTTCATGGAGGCGGGACTTTATCAGGTGCAGTCCTGGATCCCCATGATGATCATCGGATCGCCATGAGCCTTGCGGTCATCGGTTTGAAGGTGCCGGGCGTCAAGATTCAGAATGAGGGCTGTGTAAAAAAATCATTCCCTCGATTCTGGGAGTTATGGGATCAACTGGCAGCTTCTCAGTAAAGATCCGGGGCCTGTTAGGGCCCGGCATTGGTTTCACCCCGCAGGGGTGTACATGGCCCTTCGGTCTTCATAAGTGAGCTAAAGTGTCTAAAGTGATCTAAAGTGATCTAAAGTTGTGGTGCGCTTCGCGGTCAATTTTAAATATCACAACATCTTACAATCCACAGCGTATACTTTGCTCACGATTTTTATTCTTAATTAAATACAATGACTGCGCTTTCAGCGCACTCAATAACTTTAGATCACTTTAGGCACTTTAGTTCACTTTAGATCACTAAACAGGTCCTATCAACCACGGCATAGCCAACTGACTCTGACCTGGCCCTGAGGACCAGGTTTTAAAGCCAAATAAATCCGGTCACATTATAGATGATCCCCATGGTATTTTTTCAACAACCTCACCGCAAGATCACACACCAGATACTTCATTGACACACAACCTCAATTTCTCTATAGTTACGCGCTTGAAAAGATTGGATTTCTTATTATTTTTTACGCCCTCAATTCGCAATTTCTGAACTCCGGCTTGTCCGGGTTAGGAGGAAACGCCGAATGTTGCTGAGTCTCATGAGAAAGCACGCCCAGTCCTGGCTGATAAAGGTTCTGATAGCCATCATTGCGGCTGTCTTTGTCTTTTACTTTGGTTATTCTTTTACAGCAAAACGGACATTGAAAACAGCCTATGTAAATGGAGATCTGATTTCCTCGAAGGAATATAGAAAAACATATTTTGAACTGATGGACATGTTCCGAATGCAATATAAAGATCTGTGGAGCGACGATCTGGTGAAGACCCTTGATATTAAAAATATGGCATTAAAAAATTTGATTAATCAAAGGTTGATCACCCAGGAAACCGGGAGATTGGGACTGGATGTTACAGAAAAAGAAATTCAGCAGGCCGTCATGGATTATGAGGCTTTCAAGATAAATGGCCGGTTTGACATGGGCCGGTATCAGGCCCTGTTGAGTCGTAACCGTATGAAACCGGAAGACTTTGAAGAGACTCTCAGACAAGACCTGCTTAACAGGAAGTTGAGGCTGTTCCTGTCGTCTTTCTCAGATGTGACAGATCAGGAGACCCTGGATCATTACACCCACACGAACGAGAAGATTAAAGTCAGTTTTGTTCATTTTAAGCCCGATAATTTCAGGGAATCAGTCAGGCCGGATGAAGTCGCCATGAAGGACTTTTTTGAAAAACACAATGAAGAATACAGGGTCCCTGAAAAGATCAAAATTGCGTATCTCGAAATTGACCCTGAAGCACTCGAACAGGGTATAGAAATTTCTGATGATGAGATTAAAAGTTATTATGAATACAATATCGACACCTATGCGGAGCCCAAAAAAGTGAGGGCCAGGCATATCCTTTTCAAACTTGATAAAAATGCTCAAAAGGATAAAGAAAAAGAAGTAAAGGAAAAGGCCCAATCGGTTCTAAAAGAAGCTCGTGAAGGAAAAGATTTTACTGAGCTTGCCAAAAAATATTCTGAGGGTCCCACGAAATCAAAAGGGGGAGACCTGGGGTATTTTTCTGCCGGCCAGATGGTCAAGCCCTTTGAGGATGCCGCCTTCAAGATGAAGACCGGTGAGATCAGTGATCTTGTCCGGACAGATTTCGGGTATCACATCATCAAGGTGGAGGATGTCCAGGAGGCCAGCAGCAAAACGCTTGAAGAAGTCCGGGACAAGATTGAAAAGACTTTGGTCCAGAATACAACCGTGGAGCTGGCATACGAAAAAGGTCAGACCCTTATCGACCAGATGCCTTACGACACAGAACTGGCCCAGTATGCTGCCGAACATGACATTGATACAAAGTACACCGATTATGTAACCCAGGGCGAACGCATCCCCGGTATTGGAGGAGATAATAAGCTGAGTCAGACCCTCTTTTCCTTGAGCAAAAACGAAACGAGCGAACTGATCGAGCTGGGAGAAAAATACTATATTTTTCAGGTGGCTGACAGAAAGGCATCATACCTGCCTGAAATGGAGGACGTCACAGATAAGGTAAAAGCGGGTTTTATTGATTATCTGGCTGGCGGAGAAGCAAAAGCTGCGGCTGCAGGTTTCCTGGCTGAGCTGCAAAAGGGGAAGGCCTGGGATGAGATTGCCGGGGAAAAGCAGTTGAAAACAGAAAAAACCGATTTTTTCACCCGCCGGGGATCTATTCCCAAAGTGGGTTACGCGCCCGAACTGCAGGAGACCTTGTTCAGGCTCAACGAAAACAAGAGATACCCTGATACTGTCTTTGAAAACGAGAAGGGGGCATTTGTTTTCAGATGGGAAGCATATGAAGGCGTTGATGAGGAAAAGTTTCAGGAAGAAAAAGACAAACAACGTCATTCCATGATGCAGCAAAAGAGCAGTCGGCTGTTTGAGAGCTGGCTTGATTATCTAAAAAATAATGCGGACATAAAGATTATCACGCCACCTTAGTCAGTGAGCAGTAAAGGGGTCATAAAGGGTTCAGGTTTGCCGTTGACTCTTTCCGATTATTTCAGCAAAATTCTGTATCCGTTTCTTAAGGCCCTTATCAGCGTTCATTTCATATTTTACTCTTTCGACAATGCTGCTGACAGCGCTGTATTTTTCAATGCCGAATTGCTTCCCTACCTGTTTCAGAGTGTCATTTCTCAAATGCCTTATCAGGTAAACAGCAGCTTTTCTTGGCTCATTAAAATACCCTCTCCTGGATACGTACAACTTAGGGCTCGCGCAAATATAACTCTTCACATTTTGGCATCTCATCTTCAGATCATTTTTGGCAGATTTTAAATACCAAAAACCTTGAAATAGTACACTATTACTGCCTGCCCTGTGGAATGCGAAGCCTATTCATCTGGGGCGCCTTTTGATCTTTAAAATCTACCAAACCTAACCTAAATCTGAGCGCCAAAAATTTGAAGTTATTTTTGAGCGAACCCTTAGTCTCTTTTATATTGTAGCTCTTGCATACGGCATATTTTATCTTATCAATATCAGGGGCAAGTCTTTTAGTTTCCGGGATCTCCTCAAAATATTTTGCATTGAAAAATTTGTCTTTTATCCTGTCAACAAAACTCTTGCTCCCAAGAACAGCAGGTAGATTTTTCCTTCCAAATATCCGGTTGATCTCTTCGGGTGTCTTTTTATGAACAAACTGTTTATACAGCCGGATACTTTCCGGTTTTGATTTTGAAAACAGCTTTAAGATATATTCTTTATGCAGCCACTTCCACCTCTTCGAATCCGATAGATATATTTTATGAGTGCTCCATTGATACTTCTGTAAGTTATCTACCAAACCTGCTTCCAATGGATTTCTATAGATATACCTCACAAGTTCAAGCGCATAGCTGTCTGATTCAACAACTATTGATTTGTATCGCCCCCTGAAAAGCTGGCCATCACAACTGTGCCTTTTATTATAACGCTGTGTATAAACACCATTCAAATGTCTCATGGATCTGGAAAGATTTGCATCCGGGGTCTGGACCAGGAGGTGATAGTGTTATGTGAAGTTATAGATTATGTGCAGTTCGTTTCCTGCCTGCGATGAAACTCCTCACCGTTCCCGCCATTTTTTCTCAATTTCTAATTTGTTACTGATATTACTACACATAATTCCGTGCTATGACAAGTCCTAACTGGCTCGATAAATGAGGCTAAGAAAGGAGGTTGTCATGGCATTGGAACAGGTTTTTGAGTGTCCGCGAACACTCAGGAGATTGCGCAGCGGCCCGTTAGGAAAGTTTCTGGATGGGTTCTGCAACTGGCTGCTGGACCGTGGTTTTCGTCGAGGCACAATCCGTAAGCATCTCTTTAACGTATCCCACCTTAACGAG